>Ga0164315_10001208_pt1 | contig 19350 bp, 20 predicted proteins | sample GuaBasSedimGuay6_FD_113737 | JGI IMG/M metagenome (GOLD analysis project Ga0164315, IMG submission 113737) | Subseafloor sediment microbial communities from Guaymas Basin, Gulf of California, Mexico - Guay6, Core 4569-2, 0-3 cm | ecosystem: Environmental > Aquatic > Marine > Hydrothermal vents... | reverse complement strand
TTTTTTTGCAATTGTTTATTGGAAAAGTATTTTTCTTATCTTTAGGCTTTAATTGCTTATTGAATACTTTACCAATCAATTTTAAAACTTAACCTTACGTACTATGAAACGAAGATTACTTTTAGTTATGCTTGCATTTACCATAAGCATATTTGTTGTTGACGCACAAATCTGTCAACATAGTGTTGAATTAACCGATCCTGGCTATGGAGATGGATGGAATGGTGGTACTCTTACCATTAAAGTGAATGATGTAACAGTCCTTAATAATATTACCTTAAATGCGGGTGCTGGGCCTAATTTTTTCTTTTTTGATGCAGCTACAGGCGATGATATCGATACTTTTTATACGCCAGGGGGCTGGGCCTATGAGAATCGTTATGTAGTTTACGATGGTACTGGTGGGGAACTTGTAAGTTCAGGCTACCCAAATGGAGAACCTGATAGTATTAGCGATTTGACTGGTAATTGTCCACAACCTGTTCCTGTATCAAATTGGGCGATCTTAATTGGGGTATTATTAATTGCAAGTTTTATGATGTTCCGTTTCAGGCGGAAACTAGCCTGATTTCACAAAAAATATAACAAAGGTACTTTGACAAGAAGTGCCTTTTTTTTATACTAATATGTCAGTTAGGGAGTAAAAAATTTGTGATTGCAATATATAAAAATTAAGGTTTATTACCCTACGATTCATGTGTAAAATTAAGAGTTTTCACCCTGATTAAAAAAAGTTAATAATAAGCGAAATAGAAAATCCACCATAAAATACTATGCTAACAATCAGCATAAACTTACGCCACAAACTGACTTTAAAAGGATTAAAATTGGTTTTGTTCAAATTGGCCTTTTTAATTTGTCGTTCAAGTTTAATATTCAATAATAAAATAAGGAAAGAATACAAGAACATTACAATCCCAGCAAGTGAACCAGCAATAGCAAGTAAACTCGGCGGTTTATCAATATTTAAAACAGTTAGTACTAATATTCCAAACAAAATCATTGCCCAAAGCATGATAAAATAATAATGACTTTCATTGAGTTTAATTCCTGAGAATTTACTTTTTTGAATTTGTGTATTCAAGATATCTGAAGTAATTCGAGCCACATGGTCAAGAACGCCTAAGGCAGTTGTGAAAAAGATGGTAGCCACAATAACATAAAAAACAGACTTCGGGAAAAAGGAGAGATTCTTTTGGACCATTTCACCTTCTGCTTTTAAGAATGACATCCCAATATCAAGGTCCATACCAAATAGCAAACTATGAGATAAAAGCATAAGCAATAGAAGACTTAGCAAACCAATACTAAAAAAGGTTACAAATTGTTCGCGCCTTATTAAGCGCCACCAATTATTCCATCTATTTACATTTTCACTTGTAAATGAAAAAAAGAATCCACTACCAGCCACTGATTGTTTTGTACCGGATAGAGGGTTAATAATTTTTGGAATGAAATGTCCCATACCAAAACCTTTGTCTTTAATCCAATTACTAGTTGCCAGATTTATTGAGCCCCCTGCGCCGCAAAATGCTAAAGCAGCCAGTAGCGTACTTAACTCTAAACTTTCTGGTATTTCAGTTGGGATAGTTGTCAGGCCCTCACCCAATGCCATTATTGAGGAAGGTTTAATCAATAGGAACCCCATCAAAATCAGAAATACTAAAACACCTATTACAAGTACTTTTTCAATGGTTTCAACGGTTTTGTAAACAAATTTGAAAGAACTTAATGAGATGCCAATAACCAATAATGATATTACAGCCATACTTTCTGCTCTGAAACCGGTAACCCATGATAAAGCAACACCGCCACCCATACTCCAGCCGGGCCATATCCAGGGTAGAGTTGTAAAAGCCATAAATACCCACCCCAAAGGCTTCCACAATCTTGTAAAACCAGTAACTACAGTTTCGCCGGTGGTAATAGTGTAGCGTGCAAATTCAGTATTTAAAATATATTGGATGTACAAAGCAATAATGGCTGGCCAGATAAACATAAAACCGTATTTCATTGTTATTCCGGGCCAAAAGAAAATTTCACCTGAACCTAAGGCCGTTGCCAGCATAATAATTCCAGGCCCTAATAAACCCATAAGTTTGGGTGTTTTGGGTAGGTTTTTCTCTTGAAGTTCTCCAGGGAATTTTGTAAAAAGTTTAGGTAAGATCTTTGAGTTCATTACTGTTGTTTTTGTTTGTAAGTAGTTTTAAAGTTAACTTAACTTAATAATATTGAACCAAATATAGGTAAAAGAGTTTAAAAGGTGTTAAGTGGGGAATATGGGGCATAAGGGAAATAAGGAAATATGAGGGCTAAGGATTGTATCTTTTGCGGGAATTAGTTTCCTTTTTCCATCAACCTATTTCAGGACAAGACAACATTCCCTTATACCCCTTATTTCCCTTATACCCTCCACTTCCACAATTCTCAATTCATATTTTCTTACTTTTGCCATTCAAAATTCATTGAAGTATGCAGTCGGTAGAGATAAAGGATTTAGTAAAAGTTTATGGTAGTCAAAAAGCCCTTGACAATGTAAGTATTAATATTAACAAGGGGGAAATAGTTGGCTTGTTGGGACCAAATGGAGCAGGAAAGTCTACATTGATGAAGATACTTACAGCATATATTCCGGCAACCTCTGGTTTGGTATTGGTTAATGGTAAAGATGTTGATGAATTCCCTTTGGAAATCCGTAAGAAACTTGGTTATTTACCTGAGAATAACCCTCTCTATTTGGATATGTATGTAAAAGAATATCTGAGTTTTGTTCTTAAAATGTATCCTCATAAATTTGATGTCAAAGTCAGAGTTGAGGAGATGATTAAGTTAACAGGGCTTGGTAGAGAGCAGAATAAGAAAATAGAGGCTTTGTCAAAGGGCTACCGACAACGAGTTGGGCTTGCCCAGGCACTAATACATGATCCTGAAATATTAATTCTGGATGAACCAACATCTGGCTTAGATCCTAATCAACTTGTGGATATTAGAAAAATTATTTCAGAACTTGGTCGTGATAAAACAATTATTCTTTCAACTCATATTATGCAGGAAGTTGAGGCAATCTGTAACAGAGTTATTATTATCGACAAAGGAAAAATTGTTGCTGATGATAAGACAGAGAATCTTTCTAAATTGATTGGTTCGGAGATGAGGTTTAAAGTAGAGTTTAAAGAGTCGATTATTAAAGCAAAACTTCTACATATGGACTTTGTTCAATCTGCTGAGCAGAAAGAGGGAAACATATGGATAATTAACTCCAAGGATAATAATGATATTCGTGAAGACATTTTTAAATTTGCTGTCGACAACCACTACAATGTGCTTTCATTATCGCAAGATGAATCCAGTATGGAAGAGGTTTTTCAAAAATTAACTAATATTTAACTGAAGAGGTTTATTTTTTATTACTTTTGGCGTCTCCAAAATGGAGAAAATATAAGTGGAAAAATTTGATTGATTGCAACCACAATAAAAAATGCTAAACCAAAATTTAGCCTGCCAATCAAACAACCTTTCCACAAGTTTTTAATAATAAAAATTAGATAAGATGTCATATTTATTTACATCTGAATCGGTTTCAGAGGGTCATCCTGATAAGGTTTCCGATCAGATTTCTGATGCAATGCTAGATTATTTTCTGGCATATGATAAAAACTCAAAAGTTGCTGTCGAAACTATGGTGACAACCGGACAGGTTATTGTAGCTGGAGAGGTTTACTCGAAAGCATATGTTGATGTACAGGGCGTTACACGCGATGTGATTAACAAAATTGGTTACACTAAAAGTGAATATATGTTTGATGGAAACTCTTGTGGAGTTCTTTCGGCTATTCACGAACAGTCGGGCGATATCCGTCAAGGTGTTGAAAGGGAAGATAAATTTGATCAGGGTGCCGGCGACCAGGGAATGATGTTTGGTTACGCTTCGCGAGAGACTGCAAATTATATGCCTTTGTCACTTGAACTTTCTCATTTGTTGGTTTATGAAATGGCAGAAATCCGTAGGGAAGAAAAGCATATGACATATCTTCGTCCCGATTCTAAGTCTCAGGTAACAATTGAGTACAATGATGAAAATCAGCCTGTTAGAATTGATACTATTGTTGTTTCAACACAGCATGACGATTTTGATGAAGATGAAGCGATGCTTGCTAAAATAAAGAAGGATGTTATTGAGATTCTTGTGCCAAGAGTACTTAAGCAACTTCCAGAAAGTATCCAGGCATTATTTGATGACAAGATTACCTACCATGTAAATCCAACAGGTAAGTTTGTGATTGGTGGTCCTCATGGTGATACTGGTCTTACAGGAAGAAAAATTATTGTAGATACTTATGGTGGTAAAGGTGCTCACGGTGGTGGTGCTTTTTCAGGAAAAGATCCTTCCAAAGTAGATAGAAGTGCTGCTTATGCCAGTCGTCATATTGCTAAAAATTTGGTTGCTGCAGGTGTTGCAGATGAAATTTTAGTTCAGGTTTCTTATGCTATTGGTGTAGCAAAACCAATGAACATTTTTGTAAATACTTATGGCACTGCAAAGAATGGATTGACAGATGGGGAGATTGCAGAAAAAGTTGACGAACTATTCGACATGCGTCCTGCTGCCATAGAGGAAAGACTTAAGTTAAGGAATCCTATTTATTTGGAGTCGGCGGCATATGGTCACATGGGTCGTGAGAACAGAAAAGTTATAAAAGTCTTCAAGTCACAATACGAAGGAGACAAAGAAATTGAAGTTGAATTATTTACTTGGGAAGCCCTTGACTATGTTGAGAAAGTAAAGGCTGCTTTTGGAATTTAATTCCTTACAAATAAAACACAAAAGGCTGCGAGTTCAATATTGAATTTGCAGCCTTTTTTTTGACCACTAACCTCTCCCTCGAGGGGAACTGACTTCATTATAAATAAAGTGACAAATAAATCTGCGCACTTTCCCTCCCGAGGCCTCGGGAAGAGGGGAATAAGGGGTGTGTCAGCCTGGTGATTTAAAACACAAACCGTTATTTCAGAAGTAAATTACTGAATTTATGAGTCTAAAGCATCCTCAACCAAACCATCATCCGCAAAGTTTGGTAGCGTAACCTTGAGTTGTGGATTTTCTTCCATAGCACGCTTAATGGCAAAAACTGCTCCTTCATTTCTGGCCCAGTTTCTTCTGGAAATACCATTATTAACATCCCAGAAAAGCATGGATTTTAGTCTGCGTTCCGAATCAGCAGAGCCATCCAGCAACATGCCAAAACCACCATTAATTACTTCGCCCCAGCCAACGCCGCCACCATTGTGAATAGAAACCCATGTAGCACCACGAAATGAATCACCAATTACATTTTGAATTGCCATGTCAGCAGTAAAACTAGAGCCATCATAAATATTTGAAGTCTCCCTGAATGGAGAATCTGTACCTGATACATCATGATGATCGCGACCAAGTACAATAGGTGCAGAAAGTCTCCCGTCATTTACAGCCTTATTAAATTCAGTTGCTATTTTTATTCTTCCTTCTGCATCAGCATATAAAATTCGTGCTTGTGAGCCAACAACAAGTTTATTTTCCTGTGCTCCCCTAATCCATTGAATATTATCTGCCATCTGACTTTGGATCTCTGCAGGCGACTGTTGCATAATTTCATCTAAAACTGATGAAGCAATATGGTCAGTGATTTCAAGATCTTCTGCTTTTCCTGAAGTACAAACCCAACGAAATGGCCCAAAACCGTAATCAAAAAACATAGGCCCCATGATATCCTGAACATAAGAGCGATATCGGAACGTAATACCATCTTCAGCCATTACATCGGCTCCTGCCCTCGATGCTTCTAGTAAAAAAGCATTACCATAATCAAAGAAATATGTGCCTTTTGCAGTATGTTTATTGACTGCATCAGCATGTCGGCGCAATGTTTCCTTAACCTTTTCTTTAAACAGTTCTGGCTCTTCAGCCATCATTTTATTTGATTCCTTATACGAATATCCAACCGGATAATAACCACCTGCCCACGGATTGTGTAGAGACGTTTGGTCTGAGCCTAAATCAACAAAAACATCTTCCTCATCAAATTTTTCCCAAACATCCACTATGTTACCATCATAGGCGATTGACACGATCTCCTTATTTTCTTTTGCTTTTCTAACTCGATTCACAAGTTCATCAAGATCAGACACTACTTCATCAACCCAGCCTTGTTCGTGTCGTTTATAAGTTGCTGCCGAATTTACTTCTGCAACAACAGAAATTACCTTGGCAATATTCCCAGCTTTAGGTTGTGCTCCCGACATACCACCTAAGCCTGAAGTCAAGAATAACTTTCCTGCAAATGGGTCCTCGTCATTTTTTGCAACTTTTCGGGCAGCATTCATAACCGTAATTGTGGTGCCATGAACAATTCCCTGTGGACCTATGTACATGTATGAGCCAGCAGTCATTTGTCCGTATTGCGAAACTCCAAGAGCATTAAATTTTTCCCATTGGTCTTGCGATGAATAGTTAGGAATTACCATACCATTGGTAACAACCACTCTTGGGGCATCTTTGTTAGATGGAAATAAACCCATTGGATGACCAGAATAAATTGCAAGGGTTTGCTCATCAGTCATTGTAGAAAGGTATTGCATCGTTAGAAGATACTGTGCCCAGTTTTGGAAAACAGCACCATTTCCACCATAGGTTATTAGTTCATGTGGGTGCTGAGCGATGTCAAAATCCAGATTGTTCTGAATCATTAGCATTATCGCCGCTGCCTGTTCCGATTTGTGTGGGTATTCATTAATGGAACGAGCAAATATTTTGTAGTCGGGGATAAATCTGTACATATAAATCCGGCCATATTCCTTCAATTCCTTCGCAAACTCCAAAGCCAATATCTTGTGGTGCTCCTCAGGAAAATAGCGTAATGCATTTTTTATTGCGAGTTTTTTCTCTGCCTTGCTTAAAATATCTTTGCGTTTTGGCGCATGACTAATACTGTTGTCAAATGGTTTTGGTTTGGGTAACTGTTCAGGAATACCTGCTAATATTGCTTTTTGAAAAGATGCTGAATCCATTTTTGATAATTTTATTTAGGGTACAAATTTAGTAATTTGAAAGAGAAGAAGGCGTGAAAAGAATAGTTTTCATTCTTATCAGATAACTTCTCAAATCAATCCTTCGCTGTCTTTCTTAGGGAGTTTTTCAACTACAAGTCTGTACGAATCATCAATCCATGCTTTTATCAATTTATCATCAATTCTTTCATCAATCATAACAGTATTCCAAAGTCTTTTATTCATATGATAACCAGGTAATACAGCATCATATCTTTCTCTTAAATGGATTGCATTGTCTGGTTCACATTTTAAGTTTACACTTAAAGGATCTTCTAAGTCTGTGAGGGCAAACATTTTATTTTTTACTTTAAATACAAGAGTAGTCTCGTCGAAAGGAAAACTTTCTGTTGTACTTTTTTTTCTCATACAATACTCTCTCAATTCCTCTATGTTCATAATCAGTTAGTTACAATAAATTGACATTGTTTAATAAATTCAAATCACATTTTTAAAGATACAAAATAGTTGACTTTTGGCTTATTTGATTTATTTTTGCATTCTTTAGAGATAGTTTATAAATGAGTTTTCAAGTCAGAACAATAAACTTATCTCTTTTTTTGTGTAAACGAAAACCATTGAATTATGGGCTTAAAGCAAAAATCAACTGATCTAAGGAAAAGAATGCGCGATGCTCTGAAGGGCGGAGGTGACAAGGCTATTGAAAAACAAAAAGCCATTGGTAAACTCACTGCCAGAGAGCGTATTATTACCCTTCTTGATGCAAAATCATTTTACGAATACGATTTGTTTGTCGAACATGCCGCTAAGGATTTCGACATGAATAAGAAATATTTACCTGGTGATGGTGTTATTACCGGCACAGGACTTTTAAGTGGTCATCCAGTTTGTATTTATGCACAGGACTTTACCGTTGCTGGTGGATCTCTGGGTTGGATGCATGCTAAAAAGATCACTAAAATTATGGATCATGCACTCAAACTGAAGGTGCCAATTATTGGTATCAATGATTCAGGTGGAGCGAGAATTCAAGAAGGTGTTAACTCACTTGCTGGTTATGGAGAGATATTTTTCAGAAACACACTTGCTTCAGGTGTAATTCCGCAAATTTCTGTCATACTAGGACCTTGTGCGGGTGGTGCAGTTTATTCACCGGCACTTACCGACTTTGTATTTGTGGTTGATAAAATCTCGAAAATGTTTATTACAGGTCCCGAGGTTATTAAAACTGTTCTTGGAGAAGAAATTTCCATGGAAGCACTAGGAGGTGCACGAATCCATTGCGAAACAACTGGTAATGCACATTTTTATGCTGAAAGTGAGCAAGAGTGTTTTAGCCAGATAAAAAGCCTTGTAAGTTTTATTCCATGGAATAATCTTGGGAAAGCAAAGACATATCCTAAAAAATCACCTAAAACCAGGCATTACAAAATTGATAATATAATGCCATCCGACCCAAAACAGCCATACGATGTTAGGAATGTTATTAAAGCAATAAGTGATGACTCAAGTTTCCTTGAAGTTATGGAACTGTTTGCGGCTAACATAGTTATTGGTTTTGGTAGAATGAATGGTAATACTGTTGGCTTTGTTGCAAATCAACCAATGGTTCTTGCTGGTGTTTTGGATATTGACAGTTCTGATAAGGCTGCAAGGTTTATCCGTTATTGCGATGCCTTCAATATTCCTCTTGTAACTCTGGTAGACTTACCTGGTTATCTTCCTGGAATTGATCAGGAGCATGCTGGTGTTATCCGCCACGGTGCTAAAGTATTGTATGCATATTCAGAAGCAACAGTACCAAAAATTACTTTAATTATGCGAAAGGCATATGGCGGTGGATATATTGCTATGTGCTCTCACCATTTACGTGCTGACTTTGTTTTCGCATGGCCTACTGCTGAAATTGCAGTCATGGGTCCAGAAGGAGCTGCTAATATCATTTTCCGTAAAGAAATCTTATCAGCTGAAGATCCTGAAAAACTTCGTAAGCAAAAAGTACAGGAGTACAAGGATAAATTTGCTAATCCTTATGTAGCAGCGGCCTATGGTTATGTTGATGCTGTTATTGAACCTGCTGAAACAAGGAAGTTGATAATTCATGCATTGGAGATTTCAAATGAGAAGAGTGTTAACCTTCCTGCTAAGAAGCATGGAGTTCCACCATTTTAATATATTGGCTTATGAGTGAAGTAAAGAAAAAGCAAAGGCTGAGTACACTTACTATTGATGGTGGTAAATATTTAACCACCTTTTCAGATAAATACAAAAACAAGAAACCATATGAGGAAAATAATCCTAATCTTGTGAGATCTTTTTTGCCAGGAACCATTGTTGAAATTATGATAAAGGCTGGAGATAAGGTTGAGGAAGGTGAGGTATTAGTAATCCTGGAAGCAATGAAAATGAGAAATGAAATTGTTGCTCCTCACGATGGAAAAGTAAAAAAGGTTTTTGTTAGCCTAGGACAAATGGTCCCTAAGGATTTAGTTATGGTTGAGGTGGATTAAATGTTAATTGATTATTAAGGGTTTTACCTTTCTTCAAATACTTTGTTGGTGTTTTCAATAAAGTCCAGTAATTCTTCTTTTCCTTCATGGTTTGAGGCTGATGTTACCATCATTGCAGGAAGTTGCGCCCAGTTTTCTAATAATTTCTTTTTGTAATTATCTACAAGTTGCCCCTTTTGTGCTGGCTTTACCTTATCGGCTTTCGTAAATACTATTGCTAAAGGAACATTTGACACTCCAAGCCAATCAATAAATTCAAGATCATTTTTCTGTGGTTCATGCCTGATATCGATTAAAATAAATACTGTTAATAGGCTTTCACGTCCTAGAATGTAAGTCTTGATCATTTTATTCCATTTCGCTCTTTCAGTTTTCGAGCGTTTGGCATAACCATAACCAGGAAGGTCAACCAAGTACCATTCATTATTAATAATAAAGTGGTTTATTGTTATTGTCTTTCCAGGGCTCCCTGATGTTTTTGCAAGTTTTTTATATCCTGTTAATGAATTTATTAAGGATGATTTACCCACATTCGACCTTCCAATAAAAGCATATTCAGGCATGTCTGGTTTCGGGCATTGATTTAATGTTACTGAGCTGATAACATAATTTGCATACTTAATTTTCATTGGGTAATAGTTTTTTGAACCATAAAAGTACGTAAAAGTAAAATGAGTTGACCTCTTTAGTTTTTTGAACCATATAAGTCATATTAAGTACCATATAAGAGGAACTATTCTAATTATTCCATTTCTTGTTTAGTACTTTGTAATGGTAGTTTCATTGTAGGCTTGAAAAACAAAGTTATGTAAAATGAAAAAGCCCGCCAACAATGGCAGGCTTTTCCAGTAATAAAAAAGTTAATAATTATATTAAGCTAATTTAACATTAACTGCATTTAATCCTTTTTTACCTTCTTTTAGTTCGAATTCAACTACGTCACCTTCGTTAATCTCGTCGATTAAGCCAGAAACGTGAACGAAATACTCTTTTCCTGATTCGTCATCTGTAATAAATCCGAATCCTTTTGATCCATTGAAGAATTTTACGGTACCTTTTTTCATTGTAATAAATTTATTATTTTAAAGTGCTGCAAAAATAGTGTAATTTCTTTATACACAGTATTATTTTTTTATTTTTTTTATTTTGACTTATTTGTGGAATTCTGTTGGATATTCTACCAGACCACTAATATTGGATAAAGACCCCGTGATCAATTCAATTGCCATGCAGTTTTCGTCTCGTACCTCAAATGATAATTTTATGCCAAAATCACTTGCTTTTTGGTATCCGGATTTAGGATAATAGTCCTTGTGACCTAAAATGATAATAGACTTAAACCCTAATGTTCTCGCTAGTTTGTGCGATTCCATGATCAATTTACCTCCTATTCCTTTTCCTTGATAATTTGGATGAACAGAAACCGGAGCAAGGGCTAAAGATTGGAAAACTTCATCTCCATTTATTATTTTTATTTTGGTTAATAAGATATGACCAACCAGGCTTCCATTACTCTCTGTAACTAACGGTAATTCTGGAATAAAACTTTTCGATTTTCTTAGTTTCTCCACCAAAATATGCTCTTTTTGGTCACTAAAAGGCTCATTTCTAAAAGCGTCTTCAATAATTTTAGCAACATATTTGTAATCGGAGGGCTACTCCTTTCGAATAATAATCTTCATTTTTTGGTTTTTGAATCTAATCAGTTTTTACAATTTCTTCAATAATCTGTTTCAGTTTATCCTCACTTTCTTCCATCTCTCTTAATAATTTGAATTGGGTTCTACATCTGTGGAGGTTGTGATCTGTTCGGGAGATTTTAAAGTACTTATCTCCCTCAAGGAAGTCTGTTAGAAAACGTAGACCGATCATAAAAGTCATTATTTTTCCACCAAAAACCAGATTGTTAATTTCCACTTCAGTAAGATCATTCTTTAATTCTGACAAATATCCATTTGCCATAGCTTTAAAAATATCAAATCTTAAAACTACATTTGTTAGATCAATCTCATCCTCCTGTGCAGGACTAGTGAATGTACGTACCATATCCCCAAAGTCAAATAATACTGTACCTGGCATAACAGTATCAAGGTCGATTACGGCAATTCCTTTAAGTGATTTTTTATTTAGAAGTATATTATTGATCTTCGTGTCGTTATGAGTAACTCTAATTGGAATTTGCTTACTCTCCAATAAATCTTTCAGTTTTACGCTTAAATGATTGTGTGCTTTTACAAACTCAATTTCATCCTTGGCAAATTGATTTCTGTTTGCAATATTAGTTTTAATAACATCAAGAAAAGAATTCATCCTCATTTCCAGATTATGAAAATCTTTGATCACAATAAAAAAATCCTTTGGGTTTAGATCAATGAGCATTTTCTGAAAATATCCATATGCTTTTGCAGCCTCAAAAGCAATTTCTGGTTTATCAGCCACATCAAAAGAAGTACTATTCGAAACGAAATCCATCATCCGCCAGAAGTTTCCATTCTTGTCTTTATGATAATTGTTTCCATCCTTACAAAAAATAATATTAAACTCTGCAAACATCTTATTTTCACTGGTATTTTGTTTTTGGTAAAGATGATTTAAAGCCATGATGATATTCTGATTCATCATTTCAATATTCTTGAAAATATTATGATTCAGTTTTTGTAGGACATACTTTTCTGAAGTGGTTGTAACTAAATAAGTGTCGTTGATATGACCATTTCCAAGAGGAACTGCATCAACAAAATCTCCTTTAACTAAAAAATTTAAAGTTATTTTATGAAGTTTTAGTTGCTGCATTTATCTAATTATTAAAACCACGATTTTAGTTTGTAGCCTTTGGTGGCAAAAAATAAGATAAACAGATAACAGGGTATTAATACCCAATATGCTAATTGTGAACTGTAAATATCTGCCAATTTTCCCCATGCTAAAGGTAGTATTGCACCACCAGCAATCGCCATAATTAACAGTGCAGAACCAGTTTTAATAAATCTGCCTAAGTTGTGTAAGGCTAATGGCCATATTGCAGGCCAAACCAGAGCGTTGGCAAAGCCCAAAAGTGCAATTAAACTAACCGAGATCAGTGGTGATGTGTAGATTGCTGCTATTGAGAAAACTATTCCTAACACAGCCGAAATTATTAGTGCTGTTCGTTGACTAATAATTTTTGGAATAAATAAAATGCCAAGCACATAACCCACCATCATCGCAGCCAAAGTGTATGAAGTAAATGCTTTTGCAGAACTAATTGGAATCCCTAAGGATATTCCATAGCGAATAATTGTGTCACCTGCAATTACTTCGGCTCCTACATAAAGGAATAATGCAAATACTCCAAGTATTAAATGTGGAAATTGAAAAATATTCTTTTTGGATGAAACTGTTTCATCAATATTTTCTTCTGGCTCATCTTCAATTTCAGGAAGAGGAGAGTAACGAATCATAAATCCGAGCACTACTAATATCAAGGTCATTACAAGATAGGGAGCAATTACCCTGGCCGCTAAACCATCAAGGGCTACCATTCTTGCTGTTTCATCCATTGTTTTCAAACTCTCAACAAAAGCATCACCATCATTTAAAATAAAATATGCAAGAATTAAAGGGGCAATAGCACCTGCCAATTTGTTGCAAACTCCCATTATGCTTATCCTTTTGGCAGCAGATTCAATGGGGCCAATAATTGTGATGTATGGATTGGAAGCTGTTTGCAAAACTGCTAATCCTGTTCCCATAATAAATAAGCCAATTAGAAATATCGCATAAGTACGAGTCATTGCGGCAGGAATAAATAGTAAAGTTCCAACGGCCATCACCAATAGGCCTACCATCATTCCATTTTTAAAACCTGTTTTTTTCAATACCCAGGAAGAGGGTAGGGCCATAACTGTGTATGAAATGTAAAAAGCAAATGCCACATACAATGCCTGGAAGGTAGTTAGCTCGCAGGCGATTTGTAAATATGGAATTAGAATTCCATTTAGCCAGGTTACAAAACCAAAAATGAAAAATAGTATTCCGATAATTGTAATCGATATTATGTAAGTTTTGCGTTTTTGACTTTGATCGCCTATTTGAATTGTTGACATATTCCTTCAGAAATTATTATTAATAAACTTAATTGAAAAAATTGATGTTTCGAAAATACTTCTTTATTCAAGAATGTCAATACAAATACAAGTCTTTTTAATAATAAAGGCATTTTTAAAAATGAGTTAGTAATTAAGAATAGAGTCATATATTTGACATTTTTTTTTAAAACAAATCAGAATAGATAATTAAGCAATTATGAAAAATTATTCAGTTTTAATACTAATGCTATCATTTGTAATAATAGGATTTGGTAGTTGTGAAAAGGATATAGAAATTACTTGTAATTTAGATGCCCCAGGTCAGGTTACAGAGGATATGACAATAACTTTCTCTGCATCAAAAACGGGTGATGGAGTGATTAATACTCTTACTTACAAAACAAGCCAGGGGGAAGTAACTTTAACTAATCCTACTTTACCATGGACAATAAATGTAGATACTGAGGAAGGTTCAAGCATTTCTATTAGTGCACAAGGTACCGTGAAGGACGGGAGTCTTACAGTTGCATTTCATGGTGAAACTCAGAGCAGTACAGTTGAAGGAAATGATTTTTGTTCTCATTCAAATGACTAAATATTGAGTTGTTTTTTATGTATCCTTCTTCTGGTAGGAGGTTAAATGCCTTTCCTTTTTCACATTGTAAATATCTTCAACGGTTACCAAAATCCCGGTTTCTTCAACACCTCCAAAATGATTGTTTACTGCGGTACCAAATGTTTTCATTGTTGAGGAGAGGTTCATGTAAGCATTAAATAATGGAGGTATATTTTCACCTAATTTACGTACTTTCTGAACCATAATTTTGTAGTCTTCCTCATAATTACAACCAGTGAAGATACTACCGAGAACCTTATCGCTGGTGGTTCTATCTAAAGGTTTTAATGGAGAAATGAGATTTTCCTTGTCTGGAAAATACTTGTCGAAAAAGAAAAGGATAATGTCTCTGGCCAATTTATCAAAATCGGCATACATGGTAACCTTGCCAAAAAGGTATTTAATGTCTGGGTATTCAATTACAAGAGCTCCAAGGCCATCCCACAGATTGTCGAGGGCATACATCCCCCTCCGCAGATTGTAAGTTGGTTGATACATAGGTTGTACAAATGATCGACCTAACTCTATTGTAAAAGGGAAATAGTTCTTAATAAAAGGAATGTTGTATGAAAAAAGTCCTGCAGTTGGTGATGAAACATTATTGTTTTTGTCGATAAACAGGTTTTTACAATGAACATATCGATAGCCACCTACAATTTCCTTCTCCTCAGGATCCCAAACTATCATTTGCATAAAAGCATTATCTCCACTGTCATATTCATCAAGGTCAATATCTTTTCCAGTTCCACCACCTGCATCTCTAAAGGTAACTTCCCTTAACCTGCCTATTTCTCTCAAAACATTTGGGGCACTTTTATCATTTAAAATATAAATTTCGTTATCGGCATTATTTGTATGCCTTAGAAAAGTTTTATCATTTAACTCTTCGAGTAGAAGTTTTTTTTCAACTGGTGATATTATTGTCTTCATGTGGTCAAGATTTTTCTCAAAAATATTACAAATTTGTAATAAACTCCTCAAAAGATTTTTGGTAGCCCCCTCCAATTTTGTATGAGTATTGTCTCATAAGTTCAGCCCACTCATCATTTTTATATCTTTTGTCGAAAGTTGTGTAAGGAATAGGTTTTCCAAAAGTGAATTTTATTGTACGTCCTTTATGCTTCATCATTTCATCTACAAGATAAAGCATTTCAAGGTTTGCCTTTATGCCAACTTTTTTCCTAAAGTTAGAAAGGTTGTAGAACCAATTAGAGTTTCGTCCGCTAATATGAGTTGGGATAACATCACGTTTAAAACGTTTAGCCTTTGTAATGAAAGTTGTTTTCCAATTCAGGTCCATTATCTTACCTTTCTTTTTCCTAGAAACCAGACCAAAAGGGAAATAACAAACGAGTTTGTCGGAGCCAAAAGTATCATTAATTATTTTAATGTTTTCAGCATTTGATCCATGTTTATTAATTGGAATAAAAAGAGGAGCCAGGTTCTTTACATTCATCAAAATATCGTTCACAGGAAAAACAATGTCAGAGCGTACCTTGCTTATTACCAGCATAAGAGCCACTCCATCTAATCCACCCAATGGATGATTTGATGCAACTATGCATCTTTGTGCCGGAGGAATATTTTCTAGTCCTGTGATATCAAATTTAATGCCCATCTCCTTAAGGGAACTGTCGATAAATTCAATACCCACAAGGTGGCCATAATTTTTAATGTAACGGTTTAGTTCATCCTGATGAATAATCCTTTTTAAATAAGATTTAATAAAGCCAGGTAAAAACTTGTTCAGCCCAGGACTTTTCTCCTTAATAACCCTGTCAAGGTCAATAAATTCAGTTTGGATTTTTGGATTTTTTTCTTCCATTATTTTTAATCGATATCAATGCAAATATACGATTTACCTGAGAAAGAAATTAGGAGTGAAGGACAATAATAAAGAACCAAAAAATTTAATAAGTGAATAATTTTAGCCTACAATTATTTCTAAATCTTGTCTTTGGAGTTTTTTAAAATATTGAACAGAAATTCTCTTGCCCTAAAAAGTTGAGCTTTCACAGTACCCAATGGCAAACCCAGTTCATCAACAATTTCTTCATATGAATACTCTTTGAAATATCTGAGTTCTATTAGTTTTTTGTAATGGGGTTTTAACTTATGAATAAGTTCCCGCATTAACTTTATTTTTTGACCATTGATAAACTCCTCTTCTGGATTCATACCTTTTTCTGCAACACGATTTGCTATGGTATCCTGAGAATTTTCTGCATTAGTGTTTAATATCGTCTGACCGAGTTTTTTCTTCCGAATAAAGTCAATGCCATTGTTTGTGGCAATCCTAAAAAGCCAGGTGCTGAATGCATATTCAGGAGTGTATTGGTGGAGATTTTTAAATGCCTTGCCAAATGCCTCAATTGTAAGATCTTCTGCATCATGAGGATTATTTGTCATTTTTAGCATCATGAAGTAAAGAGGGTCGCGGTAGAAGTTAAGCAGTTCGGCATAGGCAAATTGATCACCATTTACCAAAGCCTGCTTAATCAGTTTGTAGTCGCGCTGACCTTTTTGAGTTAATTGGCTTTCTACTTCCATGACACTTTTTTTCTCGTTACACTTATTAACGTGAAAACAGGTATGATAATTACGTATAATACCTCTAGTAAAGGCGAAAATAGATATAATCGATCCTCTTCTAGTTTCTCTGTAATTTTTTTATTAACAAAGAATTGAGTAAAAAAGCGGAGCAGAAAAACAGGAAATACTATTTCCGGAAGATCCAGATTTATGGCTAAAATAATAAATGCCACAAAGAAGAGAAGTTGTGAAATACTAAAAAGTCCCAGTAGAAATTTAAACTTGCCTTTGTAAATTTTTCCCGTGCTTAAATGCCTAATTTTCTGACGAAACCAATCCTGAAAGTTATTTTTTGCATCTGAATACATAAATCCTTCAGGAGAAATATCTATTCGGCAATTTCTTTTGGTAGCTACACTATTAATAAATAAATCATCATCTCCTGATTGCACAGTGTAATGTGAAGTAAATCCTTTATTCTTGATAAACAGAGATTTACGATATGAGAGATTACGACCAACACCCATGTACGGTAATCCAGCCAATGCGTATGATAAATACTGTGTGGCTACCATTACTGTGTCGTACCTGATGAGAAGATTAATGAAACCCTTAGATTTATTGTATGGTCCGTAACCTAAAACCACTTCTGTAGAATGATTATTGTAATTTGAAGCAATATGGTCTATCCATTTTGATGAGGTGGTCACACAATCGGCATCGGTTAGAATAAGAATATCATTTACAGCAGATTTTATTCCAATGGAAAGTGGGAATTTTTTCCCTGAGAAGAAATTAAGATCACGATCAATTTGAACAGTCCTCAAGTTTGCATATTTCCCTTTCATTTCTTCAAGATAATATTTGGTTTCATCGGTGGAGGCATGGTTGACTACTATGACTTCAAAAACCGGATAATCCTGATTTAGTATTGGTTCAAGGTTTTTTAAAAGGTTATGATATTCATTATGTGCCGCAATAACAACAGATACTGGGGGCTTACCGACGGATGAGTTTTGTGGAATTTTATAAAATGCCAGCCTTGCAAAAATTGCCCAGTAATAAACCAATTGTATTATTGATACGGCAATAAATACCGAAAATACAATGAGAGTAAATAATTCTAAATCGTTAAACAGTGTTAGTTGCATTATGGCAAAAGTAGCAACATAGTTTTAAAATTTGGTGATAAGAGGTACTCTGTTTTAAACAATAATTTGTTATTATGTATTTAGGCGACACCATTAAAAGGATTTTGTGCTTTGTTTTCCTCTCCAATCAAATAACTGGTCTCAAGTTCGCCTTTGCTACAACTCTCAACTAACCCCAAAATCATCAAAAAGGAGAAAAGAAAAAATAGGTTTTTTATTTGTTTTATAATTTATTGATTTTATAGGTTTTTGTCTTTTTGCAAAACTACCACTCAATACTCTCAAGTTCCCAGTAGGTACTATCGGAAAAATTCATTTTCACAACACCATAAGTTGGACTAAAATAAAAGTTGAGTGGATATGCAAGTCCCTCAAATATTGTGTCGATGGGGAGCCAGCAAGTGCCAAACATACCGGGGAAGTTCAAAGTGTCGTTTCTCCATTGATACATAAATTGAGTTGAGTATTGAGGCTTGTTCGATTTCAGAATGAGCAAAATATAACCAACGTTAGTTTCCATTTCTGAAACTAGTTGTTCTACTAACCAACTATCACTTTGAGCATGGTCAGAATGTCCTTCAATGGTTGTAAGTTCTGGTGCATTTGCAGTATATGATTTTGCTAATGTTCCGTTAGGCTTACTATAATTAATAACTTCACCTCCTTGAAACGGAAGTAATGATCTTTCTTCTTCTGTCAATAAGTATTCATCAACAGTTTTTTTTTGCACGAACCCAATGAGATAACTAACAAGAATGATAATGCTATTAAAATTGAGGTTTTCATTTTATTGGTTTTTAATACTGTAAACCTAAACAATTAACGAACACAATAAACAAAACGTATCTTCTCACCTGTAAAACTGAAATAGTTTCTTTTTTATAGTAAATAGCATGACTCAACTCATGCAATTTATGTTAAATACATGAGTTGAGTCATGTAATTTGTTATATTTGCAGAAATGTAATTGTAATGAACTTACTAAAAAGAACTATTTCAGACAGTATTCTAAAGAGAGTAAACAACAAAGGTGACCACAAAATAATAATTGTTTACGGTGCCCGACAGGTAGGAAAGACAACTCTTGTAAAGCATATTCTTAATGTGTCGAAACTTAAGGCAGAGTATTTCAACTGCGATTATCTTGATGTACAATCTTTGTTCTCTCATGAAAATGCGGTTAATCTTGGAAATATAATTAAAAACAAGGAACTCATTGTTTTGGATGAGGCGCAGCGAATAAGGAATATTGGAATGGTATTGAAGATTTTACACGACGAATTCCCACTATTAAAAGTAATAGCCACCGGTTCTTCCAGCTTTGAACTTTCTAATTTAGTAAATGAACCCCTGACCGGGAGAAAGGTAGTTTATCAATTATATCCCCTTACTTATGTTGAAATAACGTCAAAATATTCTGCCATGCA
>Ga0164315_10001206_pt1 | contig 19355 bp, 15 predicted proteins | sample GuaBasSedimGuay6_FD_113737 | JGI IMG/M metagenome (GOLD analysis project Ga0164315, IMG submission 113737) | Subseafloor sediment microbial communities from Guaymas Basin, Gulf of California, Mexico - Guay6, Core 4569-2, 0-3 cm | ecosystem: Environmental > Aquatic > Marine > Hydrothermal vents... | reverse complement strand
TTTTAAGATGGATAAAGATACTTCTTTAATTTACTAATTCTGTTAATCTTGAATTAAAGTATTCCTGCATTTTGCCAATAATAAAATTATCAATTACCGATAACGGTCAATTACAATGAACTTTAGAATAAATCTTAAAACCAAGAAGTAATAGGTGTCATTTTAAAACGAAACAAACATTCAGGATAATAAATAGAATGAATGGTCACCTGCTTTATGATAACAAAAGTAGCGTTAAAAATAAGTGAATATATTATTGCTGAATTTATCCCAAAAAGAAAGGGTTTGAAAAAAATTCAAACCCCCCAAAGTAAAATTAAGATTAATTTTGAGTAAAATCTTTTATGTAATTAATGTTTAAAAGTTAAATAAATATGACAACTTCCAAACGCTTTTTCTTTTGTTCTTTTGCTCATCTACCGCCTTTCTAAGTTCGTGTAAATGTATTTTCCCATTTGTATTAATTTTCGCCTTAAGGAGTCTCTTTCTTTCATTAGATATGCCAAATGCTTCAAAATCCCTTAAATTATTATGATCTAATACAATAAGATTTCTTCCTTTCAACTCAATTAGCGCCTCTCTAACAGCATTATAATCATCTTCAATAAATGTAACGTCAACGGTATTACCGCTGTCGTGACTATTAAGATAATTCAATATGTCAAATTCCAATTTCATAGTAAAGGTTCCTTCTTACTTCTAAAAGATGTATAATTTTTCAATTGGTTGCGTGCTAATAAAAAAAACCTCAGAATTTTTATTTTTTGGTCTTTAATAATCTGTAGATCAAAGATCAAAAAGCCCTATAACCAAGTGGCACTATACCATTCATACGTAAATAAAAATAGCCTGAGCCCTGTGATGGGTGATATGATCTCTTATAGAAATAAATCCATCTTCTTTAGGGAAATCCGGTTTTTCCGGAGAAAAGAAATATACAAACTTATTCTGCAATGCTTCGTCATCCATCGTACCAAGAGTTGCAATCACTTCATCAAATGCTTCCTCTATTGATTTAATACATTCTTCTTTGGATGCTCCGATTTGTTTTTCCATTTTTTCGGTTTCGGCAGGATCGAATTTCAACTCCTCTCCTTTGACAAAAACCTTTAAAATAAATTGAGTCGACATGCCAATATGAGCTATTTGCTCACCAAAAGATCTTACAGAATTAGTAGGTCTGTAAGTGTATTTTTCTGCAGGCATTTCTTTAGCCACATCTAAGGTGTATTCCTTTGCATGTTCAAGAACTTCTGCAAATGTTACGTTGAACTTTTCTTCCGGTTGATCTTCAATTTTGATAAAAGCAGCTAAAGCGATAGCTACTGCTGCAAAGACTAAAAAGTTAATTGATTTTTTTTATGAGTTTTAGTTTTAAAATATTGAGTCAATAAAATACCAATATAAATCGAATTTTTAAAACTCATCTAATTTACGTAACATTACAAGGCGATAAATATTTCAACTTCATGGAGCTAGAAACGATAATTAAGAATAAAAAATTAAACATTTGGGAGGCCCTCATTCCTGTAATTATCTTAATGACCATGCTGGCCTATAATATTTTTGCCGCAGAAGGAGAGTGGTTCGGTGAATATTCAAATCAAATTATATTATTGATGGGAGGTGGAGTTGCCGCAATGGTAGGCTTTTATAGTAAGGTGTCCATAAGTCTAATGATAACAGAAATATGGCTTAACCTAAAGAGTGTTTTTATACCTATTATGATCCTATTATTAGTAGGAGCACTCGCTGGAACCTGGTTGGTAAGTGGGGTCATTCCCGCAATGGTCTATTACGGTCTACAAGTGCTAAATCCGACGATATTTTTACCGGCTTCTGTGGTTATTGCGGCAATCATTTCCATCGCCACAGGAAGCTCATGGACAACTTCTGCTACCGTTGGAATAGCATTGGTTGGTATAGGGGGTGCCTTAGGAATACCTTCCGGTATGATTGCCGGTGCCGTAATTTCAGGTGCTTATTTTGGAGATAAGATGTCTCCGCTTTCCGATACAACAAATTTGGCACCTGCAATGGCAGGAACCGATTTATTTACACATATAAGATATATGAGTATAACCACCGTACCCACAATTATCATAACCATACTTGTATTTACCATTATTAGTTTAAATATGGATACGACAGGTTCATCAGATGTTAGTGACTTGCTCGGAACAATTTCGAATACATTCAACATTACCCCATATTTATTTATAGTTCCCGGAGCAGTAATTGGTTTGATCCTGATCAAAACCAAACCCCTGATCGCACTTGGTACAGGCGTTATTTTAGCCGCGATTTTTGCATTTCTCTTTCAACCAGACGTGTTGAATAGTCTATCCGCTTCAAAACTTACAACCCTCATTAACTCGATTTTCACGGACACTCAAATAACCACTGATAATGAAAAATTGAACGAACTATTTACTTCAGGAGGTATGAAAGGAATGTTATGGACGATTTTTTTAATTGCTTGTGCCATGGTATTTGGAGGTCTGATGGAAGCTATTGGGGCCCTGGCAAAAATTACCGAAGAATTGTTAAAAATAGCCACGACCGTATTTGGTTTGTTCGCAAGTACTGTGGTTAGTTGCTTAGGATTAAATGTAATAGCTTCAGATCAATATTTAGCAATTGTAATTCCGGGAAAAATGTTTAAACAAGCGTTTCATGACAAAAATCTGGCACCGGAAAACCTCAGCAGAACGTTAGAAGATTCCGGTACAGTTACTTCTGTATTAATACCATGGAATACTTGCGGAGCGTATCAATCCACGGTGTTAGGTGTAGAAGTAGTTGATTATTTTATTTATGCAGTCTTTAATTATTTAAGCCCGTTTATGACCTTGTTCTTTGCGGCTTTTAATATTAAAATCAAGCAATTAAAAGAGCAGTAAAACTCTCTATATTATCTTATGAAGCCCATAAATATGTATATTTGGTTTAGAAATATAAAGGTTAAGAAACTATAAATATTGACACATGAAAAAAAGAGACTTTCTCAAGACTACAGGCCTTCTGGCCCTGGGCGCATTTTTACCATCACCGATTTGGGCTTTTTCTAAAAACAAGCGTTTAAGAACAGCTCATATTGGGGTTAGTGGTATGGGAGGATCGGATCTGGCATCCATATCCTCACATGAACTGGTAGATGTTGTTGCTCTTTGCGATGTAGATTCGAATGCTTTGGAAGCAGCAAAAAATTTACATCCAAACGCAGAGGTATTTTCTGACTATAGAATTCTTCTTAGGGATTTTAAAAACAATATTGATGCCGTAATTGTGTCAACCCCAGATCATACTCATGCTCCGGCGTCGATGATGGCTATGGAAATGGGCAAACCGGTATATTGCCAGAAGCCGTTAACACATCACGTTGCAGAAGCAAGATCCATGCATAAATTAGCGGAAAGAAAAAATTTAGTAACACAAATGGGTATCCAGGTACACTCTTTTTACGATTATAAATTAGCCACTTTACTAATTCAGTCAGGAATTATAGGTAGAGTAAAAACTGTTATAGCATGGTCTCCTAAAAATCAGGGCTATAATGGGCCGGAACCTCAGGAAGCGGATATAGTTCCACAAAATTTGGACTGGAATCTATGGCTTGGGACAGCAAAAGAAAGAGCGTATAAAGATAAAATGTATCATCCGGCCAAATGGAGAAAAATATTAGATTATGGTTCTGGAACTTTGGGAGATATGGGTGTGCATATTTTTGACACTCCTTATAATGCACTGCAATTAGACGTTCCTAAAACAATTATAAATAATTGCAGAAAGCCTACCGGATTTGGATATCCGGAGAATAATACGGTTACTTATGAATTTCCTGGCACAAAATATACAGCAGATACTTTAAAATGGGTATGGTATGATGGCCCGGGAGCGCCGAAGAGTCATACAGATTTAGAATTGCCCAACGATGAAAAATTACCGGAGCAAGGAGCTATGTTCGTAGGAGAAAAAGGAAAGCTTTTATTGCCACATTTTATGCAACTACCCAGGCATATTATAGGCGGAGAATACGTAGACCTGGATTTATCGGTAATTAAGGAATCAGATAATTTAGGAAAACCAACAGAAAGTTATGATCAGGAAGGGTCTAAACATTATCATCAATTTGTTGATGCCTGCTTGGGAAAAGATAAGTGCAGCGCACCTTTCTCTTATTCGGCAAGACTTACAGAATCAATTTTATTAGGCGTTATTGCCGGACGATTTCCAAATAAAAAGTTACATTGGGATAGTGAAAAAGCTATCTTTAAAGAAGCAGAAGCAAATAAATTTCTGGATGGATCCTATAGGGATTTTTAATAAAAAAGAATTCCTTATTCTTTGTCGTGTTTAGTGTCAAAATCAATCCACGAACCAATAAACAATACTATTCAAGAAAAATGCCGAAAATCATTGAGCGTGTTTTAATTTGAACAATATGGGACTTTACAATAAATATATTCTTCCAAAAGTTATAGACTCCGCTTGCAAACAAAATTCCAGTATGAGGCAAAGAGAGAAGATTATTCCTCTTGCAACCGGCAATGTATTGGAAATAGGTATTGGATCCGGTTTGAATTTACCCTATTATGATAATAAGCAGGTGAATCATCTATTGGCAATTGATCCTTCCTTAGAACTTTGGAAAAAGAACAGGATCGACCCCAAAGACATTCCATTTGATTTAGAATTCATAAAGGCATTTGCGGAGAATATACCAAGCGATAATAACAGCTTTGATACAGTAGTAATTACCTATACACTTTGTTCTATAACAGATATAAACAAAACCTTTGAGGAGATTAAAAGAGTGCTCAAAACCAATGGTAAACTTGTATTTTGCGAACATGGAAAAGCACCAGACAAGGCTATTGAAAAATGGCAGAATCTTATTAATCCGGTTTGGAAACGAATTGGAGGAGGCTGTAATCTCAATAGGGACATTCCATTAATTATTGAAAATAATGGTTTATCGATTAATAATTTGGAAACAATGTATCTTCCGGGATGGAAACCGGCCAGCTTCAATTATTGGGGAACGGCGAAAATCATATAATACAATTTAAGTTTGACTTTTTCAAATCTAAAAGTCGAACTTTTCATGCTGAAATAAATCAAAAACTATTATAGATTAGAATGCGTAATTTAGTCCATTAAAATAGGTATGGCAAAAATATTGATTTTAACATTCTGATGTCACCTAACCAATTGAAACTAATGAAATACATTAAATTTACACTCTATTTACTACTGTTAATCGCTACTTTTTATGGTCTCAATACAAAGTTCGGATCCATCCCCCCTATTGGAAAATTTTTAAATCCAAGTTCCGGTATTTGGCAGAACGACAAGAGCGAGATCGATACTAAAACCATAAATATTGAAGGTCTGACTGATGAGGTCACAATTCATTATGATCAATATCTTATACCTCATATTTTTGCTGAAAATGATTTGGACCTGTACAAAGCACAAGGGTATATTACGGCTAAACACAGGTTATGGCAAATGGAATTCCAAACACATGCTGCTGCCGGACGCTTATCAGAAATATTTGGAGTTGATGCTTTAAATTATGACCGGAGCCAACGTAGAAAAGGAATGGGATTTGGTGCAGACAAAACCCTGGAAAAAATAATGGAAGATCCTGAAATAGTAAGTCTTCTTGAAGCTTATCGCGATGGTGTTAACAGCTATATCAACCAATTAGAAGCTAAAGACTTGCCGGTAGAATATAAGTTGTTGGACTATTCTCCGGAGCTATGGACCCTAAAAAAAACGGCACTATTGGGAATGTATATGACCGATATGCTGTCAGGTTACGAGAGTGATCTGGAATACACCAATCTGTTGAGGCGAATTGGCCGAGAAAGCTTTGATCTGTTATTTCCTGAATATTTTGATTCAGTAGATCCAATAATTCCTAAAGAACATGATTGGAGCACATCAGATATCTCAGTCCCTACTATTCCTACCGGCAGTTTCCCTTTGGACACTATCGAGGATGTTATGACCAAACCACATAAAGACAATGGAAGCAATAATTGGGTTGTTGGTCCGTCTAAATCTTATTCAGACCATCCAATTCTGGCTAGCGACCCCCATTTAGGACTTAACCTCCCATCTATTTGGTTTGCCATGCAGTTGGTTACACCACAAAAAAACACTTATGGAGTTACCCTTCCCGGATCTCTTGGAATCATCATTGGTTTCAATAATCATATTTCTTGGGGAATCACCAACGCTGAAACAGATGTAAAGGATTGGTATAAGATTATATTTGAAGATAATTCTAAAAAACGGTACTATCATGATAACAGATGGAAAGAAACTACACTCAGAATTGAAAACATCAAAATAAAAGGACAGGAATCTTATATTGATTCTGTGTATTATACGCATCATGGACCAGTTAGCTATGATAACACTTATAAAGGTGACCACCAACTTTCAGGCTATGCCATGCAATGGACCGGTCATCTGGGAAGTAATATAGGAAGGACTTTTGTAGAACTCAATGCCGCTAGCAATTATGACGATTATAAAAATGCTTTAAAGTACTGGGTTGCACCTGCTCAGAATTTTATATTTTCATCCAAGGAAGGTGATATCGCCCTTTGGATACAGGGTAAGTTTCCTAACAAATGGAAAGAACAAGGGAAATTTTTAATGGATGGTACAAATCCGGAGCACGATTGGCAGGGTTTTATACCTCAGCAGCACAATGCCCACATATTAAACCCGGAACAAGGTTTTTTGAGTTCTTCGAATCAGCAACCGGTCGACAGGACTTATCCCTATTATTTCTTCAGCGACAGTTATGACACCTACCGATCTCGCGTAATTTATAAGTTCTTCAGAAGTAAAGATAAATTCAATATTCAGGATTTTAAAGATCTGCAAAACAATAATTACAATTTAAAAGCTGCCGAATTGCTTCCCACTATGATAGCTTCAATGGATATATCTGAATTAACGGATAAGGAGCTTCAATTATTTAATGAGGTGAAGTCGTGGGATTATTATAATGACATCGATAAATTAGGTCCAACCATTTGGGAAAAATGGTGGCGTAAAGTTTATCCATTGACATGGGATGAATTTTTTGTGGAGGGTGAAGTATTGGCAAAACCATTTCCTTACCAAACAATTTATCTTCTCAAAAATAATCCCAACATGGAATTTATGGATATTATTGATACTGAGACCAAAGAAACTGCTACTGATATTTTTCAGATAGCTTTTAAAGAAACAGTGGAAGAGCTGTTGGAATGGAAAGAAGAACATGGCGATTATAATTGGGGGAAATATAAGGCTACTTACCTCGGCCATTTACTGCAAGGATTACCTGCTTTTAGCCGATTTAACCTGCCAATAGGAGGTAATAGCGACATTGTAAATGCTACTTCTAAAAATCATGGGGGATCATGGAGAATGATCGTCGAAATGAGCTCCCCACCAAAAGCAATTGGTATCTATCCCGGTGGACAATCAGGAAATCCGGGGAGTGTACATTATGATGACTTTGTGGATACTTGGGTAAACGGAAACTATTTTGAATTGCATTTTATGCAAAACGATACTGAGACAGATGCTATTGTTCAAACTCAAACCTTAAAGGCAAAACCATGAATAATAAAACGACAAATTTTGTAATAACCCTGTTATTTTCGATTGGTTTATCCTTTCTTTTACCATGGTGGGGAATAATGGTAGCCGCTATCCTTACAGGGTTCCTGATTCCACTAAAAAAATTACCGGTCTTTGGAATCCCTTTTCTCGCTGTTTTCTTGTTTTGGTTTGTATATTCCTTTTGGTTAAGCAAAGGAAACGACTTTATTCTGGCTAAGAAAATTGCGATATTACTTCCACTTAATGGCAATCAATATCTGCTAATTTTAGTAACTGCCCTTGTTGGTGGTTTTGCAGCAGGAATTTCTGGTATTTTTGGAAGACAGCTCAAACAGCTTATAAGTAACTAAAGTTATGATGGTGAAAAATATTTAGTTTTGACTTCCAATGGTTAGACCTCAAAAAAAATAGGAATAAGTAAAACACTTAATTCAATAATATTTGAAAATCACTTGGAAGTCAGGATATCTATTTTTCTTCCTATTGTTTTTCATTTTTTTAGTGACAAAAAAACGAAACAAAAAAGTCATGCCTGCCTGCCGGCAAAGGCAGGGCTTACAAAGAAAAATCATCCCAAACTTCATATGTGTTAAGTGCGGTCGGGTGATTTCCTTGTGACCCACTGCGGAACTTCCCGATCTTACTAAACACATATTTTGATTGAAATAATTTCTCCTTGAAGGCCAATTAAACCACATGAATTATTTTCATAGATATTTTTTAGTTACCAATTTCCGTTTTCTTTTCCCTTCAAAATTAATATGCTCCATCATTGGTTAGACGCAAACTGATCTGCTCGGCGCATTTTTCGCCATCGATTGCGGCAGAAATAATACCACCGGCATAACCCGCTCCTTCCCCGCAGGGATAAAGTCCCTTGATCTGTACGTGTTCCAGTGTTTTCCAATCACGGGGAATTCTTACCGGAGAAGAAGTCCTGGATTCCGGAGCATGGACAACAGCCTCATTGGTTAAATAACCTCTCATCGTTCTGCCAAAATGCTTAAATCCTTCCTGGAGGGCACGGTATATAAAATTGGGAAGCACATTGCCTAATTCCACTGAGCTCGTTCCGGGGATATAAGATGTAGTTGGAATATTATTAGATAATTTACCAGTCGTAAAATCAACTAATCGCTGTGCAGGTACCTTTTGAGTCTCTCCTGCCAAATGCCATGCTTTTTGTTCTATTTGTTTTTGAAATTCTACTCCGGCCAAAGGACCTTTATCATGAAATTGTGCAAAATCTTCTAACTTAAGCTCAACAACAATTCCTGAATTTGACGTGGCCTGATCTCGTTTGGAGGGAGACCAACCATTGGTAACCACCTCTCCCGGAGCCGTTGCGCAAGGTGCGATAACGCCACCCGGACACATACAAAAAGAATATACGCCTCTGCCTTTAACCTGTTTTACAACACTGTAGGGTGCCGGAGGCAGATGTTCTCCTCGAAAATCACAGTGGTATTGTATGCTGTCAATTAATTGCTGAGAATGCTCCACTCTGACGCCTAAGGCAAATGATTTAGCCTCAATTAAAATATTCTTTTGATGCAATAATTCAAAAATATCTCTTGCAGAATGTCCCGTTGCCAGGATTATTTTATTAGCGTTAATAATGTCACCATTTTGAATTTTTACTCCGCCAACGGTACCGTTCTTAATTAAAATATCTATAACCCGAGCATCAAAAATTACTTTACCACCATAGTTGAGAATTGTTTGTCTAATGGCCTGAATAATTTTTGGCAGTTTATTAGTTCCAATATGTGGGTGCGCATCAACGGCAATATTTTTGTTGGCTCCATGAGCGATGAGCAATTCCAGTATTTTATTTACATCTCCCCTTTTTTTGGATCTGGTATATAGCTTCCCGTCTGAATAAGTTCCTGCACCACCCTCTCCAAAACAATAATTCGAATCGTTATTTACCAGATGATCTTTGGTTATTGCTACCAGATCCCTCCTCCTTTTCTGTACATCCTTTCCTCTTTCCAAAACTATTGGACGGAGTCCTTTTTCAATTAATTTCAAGGCCGCGAACAGGCCTGCCGGACCGGCCCCAATGATTATTACCTCTTTCTTCTTGCTAACATCCTTATAATTTGGCAGTTCTATTTTGTTTTCAACAAACTCTTCCTTAATAAAAACCTTTATCCGAAGATTGATCTTAATATTGCTTTGTCTTGCATCTATAGATCTTTTTAATATTTCAACATGGTTGATCTCATCAAATCTAAGTCTGCATTTTTTAGCAACCAGAAGCTTTAATTTACCTTCATTTTGAGCAACTTCGAGGGGCACTTGAATTTGATGTTCCTGTTGCATGTTTAATTAAATTATAATTTTTATGACAAATAAGTTCAGACTAAATCGCTTAAATAAAGAAATTCCACACCAGACCAAATCGAATTTTCATATCTCTGTAAGGATTGAGGGGGGCACCGTAATATTCACTTTTACTGGCAAAACTTGCATTAAAATGTTCCAATTTTAAAAACACTCTCAATGTTTTAACTCTAAAATTTAAAAAGAAATCAATCATTGGAAATGCACCGTACTCTCTATCATTTTGCAGATTAAATTCAGATATTACAGGATTATAAGTATTCATAAAATATTTGCTGAAATAAGAAAAAGTGATACCCGTTTGTAGATAAAGTGGTTTTCCTTTGAACACATAGTTTTGATAATATATAGTATTACGTGTAATAAAATCCGGCACTCTAAAAATATCACTGCCATTGACTACTTTTTGATAAATTATCTTATTATCAAATGCAAAATGCCCAAATTTAAACTCTTTACCCACCTTAAATTTAGCGTAATTAACAGCTTCTGAAGCCTGAACAGGTTTTGTTTGTTCATTTTCTTCCGGAGCATCGAAATAAGTATAATTAGTGATATTCGTTGTTTGTACGGATACATAAACCCATTTTTCTGAATCAAATTCAACTGTTAAATTATTTGTAATAATATTATCAAAATTATTTTGCCAGTTGTATTGAATATAATCACTTTGAAACAGCATAAAATTAAAATTCGGTGCCTTGCTTGTAGCGAATGCCGTTGCTTTGACGGTAAATGTACTATCCTGCACAAATTGAGCAGATGCCAATCCTGAATAACCGTGTAAATTTCCGCTTATTACTGTAGAAACATCAGCATTAAAATTGAATTTTTTAAGCTTAGTTTGCCACTCTCCTCCAACGGAAATGGCATTTCCATCAAGATAGGAAGGGATAATCTCATCCGGTGAAATAACAATACTTTTATAACTGTAATTATAATCAAAAAAATTAACCTTAAACTTCACTTCACCAAGAACAAAGGGAGAATTAAGTGATACAAATGCCTCATTAAAATACTTCACATATAACACCTTGTCATCTATGCTCGAACTAAAAGAACCACCAAAGATCTCATTAGCTGCGGCATCCTGCTCATACTCATAATGTTTGCCTTCATAATTAAAAATATACCCTATTTTTAATTCAGAATTAATAATTCGAGTAGTATCTGTCTTCCGCCATAGCTTATAATCCTGCTCAATAAAGTATCTGTTTCCTTTCAAATTGTTTCTAGCATCGGTAAAATTTGTGACCAGTCTATTTCTATCTTTGAAATTAGTGTCTTTAGTTTCAAAATTAAAAACTGATTCATCCGTTAGTCCGCCATTTTGATCATTGCTTAAACCTTGTGCGGCCAAATGACCTCTAATATAATAACGATTATTTTTTGTGTGGTAACTTAAAGTAACGCGTGCATTTCCATGAGAACTGAGTGCATGCCGATAATTTCCTAATGAACGCATCCCTTTGTACGAAATGGAAGCGTTAAATTGCCGGGAGAGGTTGAACGTGAACATAGCACTCAATATCTGCCCTTGTTCAAAACCTTTCAGGTACATCAATTCTGTAGTGGGTGTTGGGACATAATAGTATTTTATATCCTCCACTTCGTAATAATTAAAATGCTGCGCCCGTGCACCTATTTTTGGGTAGAGGGAATAGTTATTAAAAGTATATGCCAAATTATTAAAAGTCTGTCCCTGATTGGCAAAAGCCATCAATTCAAAATTATCCTTTCTCAGGTAGTTCATTTTATACGACTTACTGACCGTTAGTGAGGTATCAATGTAGGTTGTATCCATTTTGTAATCAATGATCTTATAATCATGATAAAAGGTCTCCTCACTAAGTTTTATAAGGGTTTCTCCTTCTCCAATTTTCGTGGAATCTGCTTGCATATAACCATCTCTGTTACTCAAATTGGTTGGTCTGTCATCAATAATTTGAGCAAGAGTAGAAAATGTAAAAAATAAAAAGGATAAAACCGTTAAATGCTTAATCATAAATAATTTTTGATGTTGACAAAGGTAAAATAATTGTGTAAATAAAAATGAGCCAATTTTTTACAATTTATTATTTTTGAGAAAGAATATTAATTATGCTGGAATCATCTTATTCAAAACATGAACTAGAGGCGGGAACCGATGAGGCAGGTCGGGGATGTCTTGCGGGACCAGTGGTTGCTGCCGCCGTTATTTTACCCATTGATTTTAGTCATGAACTTCTAAACGATTCAAAAAAACTGACAGAATCCCAGAGAAACGAATTAAGACCAATTATTGAAAAGGAAGCGATCGCTTATGCGGTATCCTATGTCTATCAAAAAAAAATTGACGAGATCAATATATTGAATGCCTCCATACTTGCTATGCATAAAGCAATTGAACTATTAAAAACAGAACCCCAGTTTATTATTGTGGATGGCAATAAATTTAAAAAGTATAAAAATATTCTGCATGAAACTATAATAAAAGGTGATGGCAAATATTTAAGTATTGCCGCAGCCTCTGTTTTGGCGAAAACCTATCGTGATGACTATATGAAAAAAATTCATTTGGAATTCTCTGAATACAATTGGAAAAAAAATAAAGGCTACCCTACAAAACAACACAGACAAGCAATACGTGAGTTCGGAGTTACAGATCATCACAGAAGAACTTTCAGGTTATTACCGGAACAGTTGAAGCTAGATCTTTAACCTTGATGCTAAAATATTTGTAAAGGTAACAAAACGTGTGTCATTCCCATGAAGCTTGTGACCAGCTCGACTGGTTAATGGGAATCCACCAGTATCGATTTATTGGTTTCGATGTGTCGGAAATGACAATTACGAACCGTATCTCATTCTCAAGAAGAAAGGAACTGTGTTATTGGTCTATGGATTTCAGTTTACATGGGAATGACACGAATAGTGGTTCTTTTGTAACGTTATAGTTTTATCCGCTATTATTGATCCGTATTATTTTTTGCATGATCTTCTTTAGCATCGTCTACATCATCCATGTCGGGTCCTTGCTCAATTTTTCGCCAATCTATAGTTTTGTGATATTTTTTCATGGACAATTCTGAATCATAAATTCTACTATCCTCACGTTCTAAAGTATAGGGTGTAAAATCAGGTTCATCCGTGAAAAAATCCTGCAATAGAGATGCAGTCACATCAAAGTGATTTACATAGGGCACATTTAGAATATTGTACATGGTTTTGAGAATAGATCCGAAATTGGCATGCGTGTGAGAAACGTAGCCTTTTTTTACATAAGGGCCTGCCATCATTAAAATAGATCGATGCGCATCAACATGGTCCACTCCGCCTTGCGGATCATCTTCTGTTATAATTACCAGCATATTTTTCCAGTATTTTGTCCTTGATAAAAAATGCAACACACGACCCACTGCCAGGTCATTATCAACCATAAAGGATTGTCGATATGGATATCCGTCTTCGGGGCGTATACCTGCACCATGATCATTAGGGATCATCATACTCACAAAAGGAGGCATCTCTTCAATTCCATCAATCCATTTTTCTTTGAATTCAGTCTCAAATTGATCCATTCTGTACTGATCAGGGATATTCATATTATAACCCGCATAGTTCCAACTGGTTCTTTTAAAAAGTGCATTTTGCTGTGGGATCATAACCCCATGAGCCGCCCCGGTATAGACATCGTACCAATCCTCTCGTTCATGACCGCTTTCATTGGCCTGACCAAAATTATAAAAGTCTACCCCTTGTCTTTCCAGAGCCTCCCAGAGTCCCCCAATTTCAGCATAATCCTCCGGATCTACACTACCGATCGTTTTTGGAAAACGACGACCGGGTGCATCTGAAAATGCCATAACTGTTTTGCTCGTGCTTGCATTAGATTCTACCCATTCATTTGGAATTACCCCTACCAGCCAATGGTGGCCGTGAACAGAAGCATCACTATCGCAATAGTAATTATCAGAATAGGCAAATTGTTTTGCCGCTTTATGATGGTTAGGAGAAATTCTAAGATCAGGAAAATCCTTTTGTAACGAGTCTGGCAATGTGTAGGTATTATTAACCCCATATCTGGCAAGTGTACTATCTCCTCTACTCGCTTTCAATTGACCAAAAACCTCATCAAAAGTCCTGTTCTCTTTTGTAATATATACTACATGTTTGATCGGGCTTTGTCGCAATCCCGGTAAGGGAGGAAGAGGATTTTTCCCATCATCAACGATCGTTGTTTCAATAAAGGTATTGTCAATAGCTAGTTTTGTGTATTCCGCTAATTTATCGTCAGAAGGCACATTTACCTTTTGAAAACTTCCTAATTGAACAGAGCCTATATAGGTACCTAATTTTGTTTGCACAAAATCTTTACCTCCGTTAGGGCCGGCACCCAATCCTCTAATGCTAATAATGTAAAGATCTTTTTCATCCCTGGACAATTCCACTCTGGTTGCACCCCATCCTGTTGGAATGAGCCCTTTCGTGGTTTTTGATGGAATATCAATAACTGCGACCGCATTGAAACCTAACAGCGCAACATACAAAGTTTTTTCATCCTTACTCATTGTAATACCAAAAGGCAATAAGCCCCTTAAATTGTCAATACGCTCATCTACCAAAATTGGAATGTGTCCAACAATCTTTTGTGATGTGTGATCAATAATTGTAATATTGTCATTCGATGCGTTAGTTACATAGGCAAATTGTTTACCAACTGCAATGGAGTTAGGACTGGCTCCTCCCACTACTTCTGCATCTTCTACAGTTTGACCTATTTGATGACCTGTTTTGAATTTATTGATCACCTTATTATTTTCAAGATCAATTGTAAAAACACTCATTGCGTCCGGATGTAGCGGACTACCTAGTCCAGGTATTTGCTTACCTTCTACTAAAGTGCCATTTATAGATTCAGGGGTATTATTCCCATAAGGGGGACGAGAGATCAGTAAATCTTCAATATTTTCAGGCGTAGCACCAATTACTAATGGATAAGAATACATTCCAACATTTGCCACAAAGGCCTGTTTATTATCCGGGCTTAAGGCTATTCCGAAAGGTTGACGCCCAACTTTGATGGAGGCAGTGATTTTTTTTGTTCTTAGATCTATACGTACCATTCTAAAATTAGCCCTGTCAAGAACCAATAGTTCATTTTTATTTTGGTTGAGCAGAAGGTCAGAAGTAAAACTATCCTGATAGTCAATACCGGCAACTTTACCATTTAATGAAATGGAGTCAACCTTTTTAAGGTTCTCAATGTCGTATACGATTACAGCACCATTGTCACCACCACTCAGAAATACATTTTTTGAGTTACTTGAAAAAGCCACACCCAAAAATGAACCTTTTGATAAAGGAGAGGCTATTTTACCATCGTAACTTGGTATTCTTATGTGTTCCAATGAATTGAGATCTATGATGGTAAATATCCCATTGTGCAAGGTTACTGCCTTTTCTCCATCGGGTGAGATGGCCATACCATAGGGATCATTAGTAATTCGAATTTGTTCACCAACCGGAGTTGCATAACGCCCACTTGGCAAAACGGAAACTCCGTTCACATCGACTATGCAAAATTGATCTTTTCCGGGTACTTGTAATACTTTAACAGACTTTTCAGGATTTTCACAGTTGACTAGGAGGATAAGGATTAGTAAGAAAAAAAAGTATCTGCTTTTCATAAGATGAAGATTAGGTAAATTAAAAAAGAGTTTAGCAAATCTACAAAATAGTAATGGGATATTTTTTGAAATGGTTCAACTATTCTTCAATGAATTAACTCTTGAGCTTACTCATCAGATGACTAATAACCGCGCCGGGGAGAGTCATCAGATGAGTAGTCAACAAAGGGAAACAAAGGTCTAAGACACAAAAATTAAAATCTCCGAATGAAAATTTTATTTGAATACTGAAGTTAGATTTCACCATTTAAGACTATGCTAATTGTGACATTAGTTAAAATTAGTTTGTATTATTGCAGGCTGTAAAAATACACTCCAAATGATCAAAAGAAACAAAGCCAGTATCCCAAAACTAATCATCCATAAAATTGGTAATAAATTCAATGATACCCGAAATGTATTTTCCGAAAAACCGGTGATTTTTGATGAGGACAGTTATAATTTAATGCTACCCTACTTATTGAAGCCTTTTGGCAATTTAACCGAGAGCTTTCGTTTTCATCATCATGCCGACATTAACCTGAACGAGATCAATGCTTATTGTAAAAGTGTTTTTAATGATGAAGCCATTTTTGTTGATACTTCGAAAAACATTCTAATGCATTTATTTGAACAATCCAATTCGGCACAAATAAAGACAGGAGATGTTTTGATCGTATTATTTGAAGATATTGAATACAATGACATCTATACGTCTGCAATAGGAATTTTTAAGATAGAGAATAAATCGAACTTCTTTCAAACCTACATGGAGGGCGATAGTCTGGATGTTATGGTGCAACAGGGAATCAGTACAAAAAAAATTGACAAAGGTTGTTTGATCGTAAATTATTCTGATAATGAAGGCTATGTGGTACTAAGTGTAGATAATAACAACTATGACGCACAATACTGGACCAAGAACTTTTTAAATATCAAGTATGCTGATGACAAGAACAATCATACCCAAACCTATATTGAAATGTGCAAGGAGTTCTCAAATGATATTTTGAAAACGGATTTTGGTACACAGGAACAAAGTCATTTTCTGGCAAAGACCATCGACTTCTTCAAAGAAAATGATACCGTAAACATACACGATTTTAAAGAAGATGTTTTCGAAGAAGACACTCAAAAAGAACTATTTGACGACTATAAGAAAGTATTTGAAAGTGAAAGAGATATCCTGGTAAGAAACCAATTTCACGTATCTGAAGCGGTATTAAAAAAGCAAAAGAAAAAAATTAAAACCGAAATAAAACTAGACACACATATTCAAATAAAGTTGGATGTGGAGTCTCCTGAGGCTTCCTCTGAATATTTAGAACTGGGATATGACGAAGAAAAGAAAATGAAATTCTATAAAGTCTACTTTAACGAAGAAAGTTAAGAACATTAAGATTATATTTACAAGACAAACCATCTAAACCAAATATTATGTTTAAGAACTTAAGCCTGATCGCCACAATTTTATTTTTTTCTTTTTCGAATTATGCACAAAATGCATGCAGTACCTATTATCCATTTAAGGAAGGTGTTAAATTTGAAATGACTACTTATGATCATAAGGACAAAGTTACCGGTCATATAAAATATGAGGTGAAAGATGTAAAAGATGATAGTGCTATTTTATTTAATGAGGTATACGATGAAAAAGGAGCATCTGTTCTAAGTTCTGAAGTCAAACTTATTTGCACAGCTGATGGTGTTGCTGTAGATTTTAAGTCTCTGATTAGCAGTGCAGTACTGGAGCAGTATGAAGGAATGAATATGGACATAGATATATCCGGGAAAAATATAAATGTTCCAAATAATCTATCTGTTGGGCAATCCTTACCGGATGCAGAATTATTGCTTACCATGAGCATGGCTTCTGTAAATATGAAAATGACCGTTAATATGACCAATAGGAAAGTAGCAGGAAAAGAAAAGGTTACAACACCGGCCGGCACTTTCGATTGTGTTGTTCTCAGCAGTGATACTGAAGTAAAGATGGGGATGAATATAAAGATGACCTCCAAAGAATGGTTGGCTGAAGGTGTTGGTGTGGTTAAAAGTGAAGAATATGACGATAAAGGGAAATTACTTTCAAAGAGTGTTTTGACCAAGTTTGAGGATTAAGTCATAAATTACCAAATAGAAATTCTCATTTGCAATATGAATAATATTCGATTTGTGACTCGGAGGTCTACGTGAATTCTTGCCATGCTGATCCCGCTGATCTTAGTTGTTGCTGGCCAATGATCTGCGAAAATCTGCAAGAAACAAAAAGCAGCTATCCTGTAAATTCCACATTAAAAACATCCGAAAAGTGTTTCAATAGTTTAGGTTTTACCTCTTCAAGTGGAATTTCCTTTCCGAGTTCGGCTTCCATGGAGGTGACACCTTTACCCCTTATTCCACAAGGAATAATATGATCATAATAACCCAGGTTGGGATTCACATTTAATGCAAAACCGTGCATTGTAACCCATCGTGAAGCTCTAACACCAAAAGCACATATTTTTCTGGCAAAAGGTGTTCCTACATCCAACCAGACTCCTGTTTCACCCTTGCTTCTCTCCCCTTTCAAGCCGTAATCTGCAATGGTTAAAATAATCACTTCCTCTAAATTTCTCATGTAGAGATGAATATCGTGAAAAAAGTCGTCTAAATTTAAAATAGGATAACCCACCAATTGTCCCGGTCCATGGTATGTAATATCTCCACCGCGATTTGTTTTATAATAGGCAATATCCCTTTCTTTGAGTTGATCCTTATTGAGCAATAAATTGCTAAAATCGCCACTTTTCCCTAAAGTATAAACATGAGGGTGTTCGGTAAATAATAAATAACTGGGTGTTGGGTTTTTTGTGTCTTTTTTACGATTATCAATTTTTATATCAAGGATCCCTTGAAACAATCCATTCTGGTAATCCCATGATTCCTTATAATCCTTAATTCCAATATCTTCAAAAATTACTTTTTTCATAGACTATCTCTCCGGATTATTCAAAATGATCAAAGCAGCAATTACACCGGGAACCCATCCGCAAAGCGTTAGGATAAATACAATTACAATCGATCCACATCCTTTATCTATAACGGCTAGAGGAGGCAGGAGAATGGCCAAAAGTACGCGCATACAACCCATGGTAATTTTGCTAACAATTAGTTGACGAAGTTCAGAAAAAATAATGAACCTAAAAAATAAACCTCTTTGTAATAAGTATACATGTATCCGGGGTCAAGCCTGAGGATCTATTCACCAACTCCCTCTGTAGTCAAAAGCGCACTATAATTTCAGCAATAGTGTATAATTGTATTAGGATTAATTTAATAACTTGTATAGTTATTTTAGGACTAGAGAAGTATTATGCAGCGTAATACTTCTTTCCTATCTGTCCCGTACTTACTCCATAGTTAAGCCTATGATTCCCTATGAGCGCCATAGAGTCAACTAGGAACTAACAACAAGTAAATAATGGAAACTTTTAATTAAATAGGGATACTAGCTATTTCTTGAAATCTTCTAAATAAGGTCATTGTTTTCTTAATTGTCTTAAACCCGCTATGCATTGGAACTTCGTAATGAGCATCTAAACAGCAATAATTCAGGCAGGGCAAACTCATACTTATATTTTGAGACACGAATTTCACGAATGCCTACTAATATTTAGAAAAATCTTTAGATTTTTCTCTTCGTGTAATCTTATTAAGTAAAAATATCACGAATTTTAA
>Ga0164315_10001205_pt1 | contig 19358 bp, 17 predicted proteins | sample GuaBasSedimGuay6_FD_113737 | JGI IMG/M metagenome (GOLD analysis project Ga0164315, IMG submission 113737) | Subseafloor sediment microbial communities from Guaymas Basin, Gulf of California, Mexico - Guay6, Core 4569-2, 0-3 cm | ecosystem: Environmental > Aquatic > Marine > Hydrothermal vents... | reverse complement strand
TCCGGCTGTATCTACCAGGAAGAAATCGTGATTGAACTTGTTGTACCTGGTATGGATCGAGTCTCGTGTGGTACCTGAGATGGGGGTTACAATATTTCTTTCTTCGCCAATCAGCGCATTAACCAATGAGGATTTTCCCACATTGGGACGTCCCACCACTGCAATCTTTGGTATTTCCTCCTCATCCTCTTCCCCCAGTTTGTTATCAAACATGCTGGTGAGCTTGTCCAGCATATCGCCTGTTCCGCTTCCATTGATGGAAGAGAGCGCAAAGTAGTCACCCAGTCCAAGCCCATAGAAAACACTGGCATCATACAACCTGTTGGCGTTATCCACCTTGTTCACCACAAGCAATACAGGCTTCTTAATCTTCCTGAGCATACCGGCAACGGTCTGGTCCAGGTCGGTGATCCCCGATATTACATCCACAAGGAATACCACCACATCTGCCTCCTCGATGGCCAGGATGACCTGTTTTCGGATTTCCTCTTCAAAAACATCATCCGAGTTGGTAACATATCCACCTGTATCAATGATGCTGAACTCATGACCGTTCCAGATCACCTTACCGTAATGCCGGTCGCGAGTCACGCCACTTTCCTCATCCACAATGGCCTGTCGGGATTCGGTCAGGCGATTAAAGAAGGTGGACTTTCCCACATTGGGTCTTCCTACGACGGCAACTATATTTCCCATACTAAAGCTAACTTAATGGTAACCAAAATTTTTTATGAAACGTTCATTGTTCCGCCAGTCTTTTTTCACTTTCACCCGGAGTTCAAGAAATACCTTTTTCTGAAAGAAGGCCTCCATATCCAGTCTGGATTCCCTCCCTACCTTTTTCAAAGCCTTTCCTTCATTTCCTATGAGGATCCCTTTCTGACTTTCACGTTCCACATAAATCAATGCGCTGATACGGATCAGCCTGGGGTCTTCTTTGAACGATTCAACCTCCACCTCCACCGCATAGGGAATCTCCTGTTTGTAGTAGAGCAGGATCTTTTCCCGGATCATTTCTCCCACAAAGAACCGTTCCGATTTATCAGTCAGGGCATCCTTGGGAAAGTAGGGGGGTGATTCAGGCAGATGTTCCAGGATCCGGTTAAAAATTGAATCCACATTAAATTTTTTCAGGGCAGAGATGGGAATCTTCTCTGCATTGGGGAGGATTTCATCCCATTTCTCCATGCATTTCCTCACTTGGTCCTGATTGCTCAGGTCTATTTTATTAATCACCAGCAGCACCGGGACCTTTATCTTGGCTACCTTCTGGAGGAAGGGATCTTCCGGATCTAGTTTCTCATCAATCTCTGTAAGGTAGATGAGCACATCGGCATCCACCAGGGCCGATCGGGCGGCCTTTAGCATGGTCTCCTGCAGTTTGTAGCTGGCATCGAGAATCCCTGGAGTATCAGAAAAGATTACCTGGTATTCAGGGGTATTCAGGATTCCATGAATCCTGTGCCTGGTAGTCTGAGCCTTGGAGGTAATGATGGATAGTTTTTCACCCACCATGGCATTCATCAGGGTCGATTTACCCACATTGGGCTTACCGATTATATTAACATATCCTGCTTTGTGATTCATACTACTCGTAGGCATTCATTTTTAACATGTTCACCTCTTTCTCTGAGAGAAGCCTCCATTTTCCCCTTTGAAGATTCTTCTTGGTAAGTCCCCCGAAATAAACCCTGTCCAGCTTATCAACCCTGTAACCCAGCGCTTCAAACATCCTCCGCACAATGCGGTTCTTCCCGGAATGAATTTCCAGTCCAACCTCTTTCTTATTCTCGCTGCTGGCATAGCTGATAGCGTCGGGTTGGATAATGCCATCCTCCAGCGACACACCTTCGGCCAGTTTTTTCATATCATTTGCTGATATGGCCTTATTCAGAAACACATGGTAAATCTTTTTCTTGTTACTGGACGGATGGGTCATCTTTTTGGCCAGCTCACCGTCGTTGGTGAAGAGCAGTACCCCTGTTGTGTTGCGGTCGAGGCGTCCCACCGGGTAGACCCTTTCTTTACATGCATCGCGGATCAGTAACATAACCGTTTTTCGTTCTTTTGGATCATCGGTAGTGGTCACATAGTCTTTTGGTTTGTTCAAAAGCAAGTATACCTTGCGTTCGGTACGGATCAGTTCTCCATTGTACTTCACCTCATCATCAGGATTTACCTTGCTTCCCATTTCGGTTATGGATTTCCCGTTCACCGTGATAAGTCCGGCCGAGATCAGCTGATCTGCCTCCCGTCGGGAACAGATTCCTGCGGCGGCAATATATTTATTAAGCCGAACCTTGTCGTCTGTTGATTTTTTAGCCACTGGTCGACCTGGTTTTTTGGTGCCGGGCCGGCTACTCTTGATGGACGATGTTCCGTGGCCGGGCCCCTTTTTGTTACCGCGCCTTTCTTCCAGTGGTTTGGAGCCACTTTCCCCGGTTAACAGGGGTCTTCTTCCCGCTTTTTTATCACCCTGTCCCGGTCGGGACGAAGCTGTTTTATTTCGGGGAGATGAAGATCCGCTTCTGCCCCCCTTTTTTGGTGCTCCTGGTTTACTCAAAGTCCTGATTATTAAATATTGTTAAAGGGAACAAAGATACAGCTTATTAAGTTACATTCTTGGAATAATAATTTTAACTTTGGTACCGTTTTAAAAATCAGGCAAAAATGAGTTTAGTGATCTCAATTTCAGGCATTCGTGGAACCATCGGAGGGAAGCCTTCTGAAGGTTTAACCCCCATAGATACCGTTCAGTTTACATCTGCTTATGCCTCCTGGCTAATCCAGGAATCCGGGAAGGAAAGACCCTCTGTGGCCCTGGGCCGCGATGCACGTATTTCAGGGCCCATGGTGGAGCAACTGGTTTCAGCTACCCTTTCGGCCATGGGTGTGGATGTTTACCTCATGGGATTAGCTACTACCCCAACAGTCGAGATCGCTGTTACCGAAAAGGGTGCTGATGGAGGTATTATTCTGACAGCCAGCCACAATCCGGCCCAATGGAACGCCTTAAAGTTGCTCAATGGCCATGGAGAGTTCCTCTCTGGTGCAGATGGGGAGGTGATTCTGAAGATGGCGAGGGCCAATGATTACAGCTATGCAGATGTTAAAAATCTGGGTTCCATTAAACCTCTGGAGGGAATGGGTGTCAAACACATCGACAAGGTACTTGAACTGGACCTTGTAAAGCCTGAAAAGATTAAAAAGAAAAAATTCCGCGTGGCTATAGATTGTGTAAATTCCGTAGGAGGAATCATTCTGCCGCAGCTGCTTAATGCGCTGGGAGTAGACGATGTGATCGAACTTTACTGCGATCCCACAGGTGACTTTCCACATAATCCCGAGCCTCTGCCTGAAAATCTGACAGAGATATCAGAGCTGATGGTACGTGAAAAAGCGGATGTGGGCTTTGTGGTGGATCCCGATGTGGACCGCCTGGCCATTGTTTGTGAGGATGGTTCCATGTTTGGCGAGGAGTATACCCTGGTTGCCATATCCGATTATATCCTCTCCAGGACTCCGGGCAATACCGCATCCAATCTATCCTCTACAAGAGCCCTCAGGGATGTGACTGAAGGCCATGGACAGGCCTATTTTTCTTCAGCAGTTGGAGAGGTCAATGTGGTGAATGCCATGAAAGCAAACGATTGTGTGATTGGCGGTGAAGGCAATGGTGGAATCATTTACCCTGCACTTCATTACGGAAGGGACGCCCTGGTTGGGATCGCCCTGTTTCTGACCCACCTTGCCGAAAGTGGCATGGATTGTAGTGTTGTAAGGAAGTGCTACCCCGATTACTATATCTCCAAGAATAAGATCACTTTGCCGGAAGGCGCCGATGCGGATCAGCTACTTGCTGCATTTGAGCAAGCTCATGCCGGTGATGAGATAAATACCGTGGATGGGGTCAAGGTGGACATGCCCGAAGGATGGGTGCATCTGCGAAAATCCAATACAGAACCTATTATCAGACTCTATGCTGAAGCACTTAGCAGTGAAGAGGCCGAACGCATTGCCGGCGAGGCCATGCAGACCATAAATGAATTGATGAATTAGATATATTTTAAGAGGAATCATGAAAAAAAGAACCATACTTGCCATTGTTATTCCCGTGGTACTGATCGTTGCACTTGTACTATATTCTGCACTTTCGGGCAAGGAAAAAGAAATTGTACTGGAGACCAAAGTGGAGCAGGGAACTTTTGAGATTGCCGTAATGGTAACCGGCGAACTTCAGGCCATCCGGGAAACTGAAATTAAAGCGCCGTCGCAGCTGCGAAGCAGGAACCTGCGTATTCGCAGTGTAAAGATCCAGGACCTGATTCCTGAGGGCACCGTAGTCGACTCCGGGCAATGGGTGGCTACCCTGGACCGGTCCGAAGCGGATAACTCCCTGAAGGATATCCTGGATAACCTGGAGCAGAAAGAGTCGGAGTATATGCGTACCAAATTGGATACCACCATGCAACTCCGGGAGTTGCGCGACCAGTTGTTCAATCTGAATTTTGCAATGGAGGAAGCGGAGATTACCCTGGAGCAATCCAAGTTTGAACCCCCGGCTGCCATTCGCCAGGCTGATATTGAACTTCAAAAAGCCAATAGAGCTTACAATCAAGCGAAAAAGAATTATAGTTTGAAAGTTAGACAGGCACAGGCAGAGATGCGTGAGGCAGAGATTAATATGGCCCGGGACCGTAGGAGCAAGGAGGAAATGGAAGCAGTGATGGAGATGTTTGATATCTATGCACCCGGATCAGGAATGGTGATCTATAAGAAAGACTGGAGCGGAGAAAAAAGAACCGCCGGGTCGGAGATCAATACCTGGGATCTGGCAGTGGCCACACTCCCTGATCTCTCCACCATGATCTCCATGACCTATGTCAACGAGATAGACATAAGTAAACTGAATAAAGGGCAGAAGGTCAACATTGGAGTGGATGCTTTTCCCGAGAAGAAGTTTTCCGGTGAAGTGGTCGAAGTGGCCAATATAGGTCAGCAGCTACCCAATACTGATGCCAAAGTTTTTGAAGTGAAAATAGAATTAAATGAGAGGGACACCATCCTAAGGCCCTCCATGACCACCAGCAACATGGTGATTACCCAGGTGCTGGATAGTGTGTTGTTTATTCCGCTGGAAGCAGTTCATGCCAATGATAGCCTGACCTTTGTTTATACCCGTGACGGTAAAAAGCAAGTGGTTGTACTGAGTGAATCCAATGAGAACCATATTGTAGTGGATATGGGATTGAAGAAAGGCGATAAGCTCTACCTCTCTAATCCGGAGAATCCTGAAAACTTTAAATATGCCGGACTTGAGCTGATGAAGGAAATCGAGCGAAGAAAGGCTGAGGAGGAGCAGAAGAGGAAGGAGATGCAGGAGAAGATGAACCAGCCGCGACAGCCACAGAATTTCCAGGGACGTCCCCCGGGAGGAGCACAGGGTGGTAATGCGACCAGAACAAGGGGGTAATGATGGAACGTTATTTTCATGACATCGTTATTGCCATTGAATCGATCATGGCAAATCAGATGCGAAGCATTCTGACTGCTCTGGGTATTATTTTCGGTGTGGCTGCAGTAATTACCATGCTGGCCATCGGCAAGGGGGCTCAACAGGAGATCCTGGAGCAGATTAAAATGGTGGGAGTTAACAACATCATCGTTACGCCCATCATTGAAGCAGCCGAAGGAGAGAATGGTGGTGATTCGGGAGGAGAGTCGCAGAAGAAAAAGTTCTCACCGGGACTGACCCTGAAGGATGTGGATGCCATTAAGAAGGTGATTCCCACAGTACATAGAGCCTCGGCCGAAATAACACTAAACGCTTATGTTATCAAGGAAGGGAAAAGGGCCAGTGCCAAACTCCTGGGTGTCTCGACCCCCTATTTTGATATTTTTAACCTTCCCATTCAGGAGGGCACCTTTTTTAATGAGTATCAGGAGGAGAATGGCATTCCAGTCTGTGTAATCGGGGCCAATATCAAGAATAAATTCTTTAGCAAAGAGAATCCCATCGGCAAATACATCAAGTTCGATAAGGTTTGGCTAAAGGTGATTGGTGTGCTTGAGAAGAATGATGTAAGCCTGACCCGCTTCGAAAACATCGGAGTCAACGTGATGAACGACAATATCTATGTGCCGGTAGAAACCATGTTATTGAGGTACCAGAACCGTTCCCTGGTGGGCTCCAGGATCAAGGCGAGTACAAGTGTAATGCGTAGAGGTCCTATGATAGCAGCTTTTTCTTCCAACAATGACAGTGAATCCAACTTCAACCAGCTGGACCGGATCATTGTACAGGTCAATGAGTCCAACGAATTGTCACCCTCCACTGATCTGCTGGCCCGGCTCTTACTCAGACGTCACCAGGAGGTAAAGGACTTTGAAATCACTGTGCCAGAGCTTCTCCTGAAGCAGGAGCAACGGACCAAGGATATCTTTAATATTGTGCTTGGAGCTATTGCCAGTATCTCCCTGCTGGTGGGAGGTATCGGGATCATGAACATAATGTATGCAACAGTGATGGAGCGTATCAAGGAGATTGGAACGCGGCTGGCCATAGGTGCCCAGAAGAGGGATATTGTAGTTCAGTTCCTGGCCGAAGCAGTTCTGATAAGCGTGATCGGCGGGGTGATAGGGGTCATTATTGGAATTACAGCCTCATGGCTGGTCAATCGCTTTGCCGATATAGCCACCATCGTCACCCCCATCTCTGTTATTATATCATTTGCAGTATCTGCATCGGTTGGCGTCATCTTCGGGTATTCGCCTGCTAAAAGGGCTTCTGAGAGGGATCCCATTGAATCTTTAAGGTATGAATAATATGTTTCGAAAGATATTTATTTGGATGGGCCTGGCGCTTGCAATCCAGGTCTCTGCGCAGTCGCAGTCTGAAGTAGAAGTTAAAACACTAACACTTCCCGAGGTTATTGATTTGGCACACGAACAATCCCTGATGGCCCTGATGTCGAGACACCAGTTTCGCAGCTCCTATTGGGAGTTCAGGTCCCACCAGGCCAGCACCAGACCAGAATTAACTCTGGAAGGTATTTTGCCTTCCCTAAACAATTCCATGGAAAGTGTGATCCAGCCTGATGGTACCGAAGAGTTTGTGCAACGTTCCAATATGAAAACCTCCCTGGAAATGCAGCTAAGCCAGAATATAGCGCTTACAGGTGGACGAATATTTGCAACTTCCGTGTTACAGCGAAACGATAACTTTGGACAGGAGCCACCTACCACTTACCTTGCTTACCCCGTAAGCATTGGCTTCACGCAACCCATCAATGGCTACAATGTATTTAAGTGGGACCGGAAGATTGAACCTCTTAAGTTTGAGCAGGCCAAGCTACAATACCTCAATACCATGGAGCGGGTGAGCCAGCAATCCGTCAGGTATTTTTTCGACTTGGCACTGGCCCAGATTAACCTGGAGGTTGCAGAAAAGAACATGGCCAATAGCGATACACTTTACCAGATTGCCACGGGGCGTTACCAGTTGGGGACCATTGCAGAAAATGAACTGCTCCAGATGGAGCTCAGTCGCCTTAACTCGGAGACATCCCTGAATGAATCGACTATTGACCTGGAACTTCGGAAATCAAGGCTTCGCTCCTTCCTGGGATTCAATGAAAAGGTGAGCCTGCAGCTGATCATGCCCAGAGAGGTCCCACTGATCGAAATGGATTTTGATAGGACGCTGGCCGAAGCCAAAGAAAACAATCCAGAAATTCTAAATATGCAGAGGCAGTTGCTGGAGGCTGAGCAGAATGTAGCTGAGGCCCGATCACGTAAGGGCTTCAGGGGTGACCTTTTTGCACAGTTCGGACTGAGTGGTAATGATTTTGATCTTCCCGGTGCATATTCGAACCTGGAACGTCAGCAGCGCTTAGAGGTGGGTATACAGGTGCCTATTCTTGACTGGGGCATGGGAAAGGGACAATACCGGATGGCCCAGTCGGCCGAGGAGGTGGTTAAAATGGATGTGAGCCAGACCATGATCGATTTTGATGAGAATATCTTCCTCCAGGTGATGCAGTTCAACCTGCAGGACGACCAGGTAAGAATCGCTTCCAAGGCAGATAGCATTGCCGACCTTCGTTATGAGGTTACCAAGCAGCGCTTCCTGATCGGGAGGATAGATGTGCTGGATCTGAATGTAGCCCAGGAAGAGAAAGATAGGTCCCGCCGGGATTATGTGGAATCTTTACGGAATTTCTGGAACTACTATTACGATCTGAGGGGACTTACCCTTTTCGATTGGCAGAAGGGTGTAAAACTTTCAGAAGACTTTGACGATTTGCTGGATTAGTTTCTAAAGGGCTTGCTATACTGGCTAATGTGCTCAAGGATAGCCTTGTCTTCCTCATTTAGCTGCATGTCTCTGCGCTCCATCACCAGGTTGGCAGTCTTCAGCACCTTATCCATCCTGTAGGTGGTAAAACCATCGGCACCACCCCAGCTGAATGAAGGGATGAAGGTAGGAGGGAAACCGGGCCCAAAGATATTGGCTGAGACACCCACCACGGTACCTGTATTAAACATGGTATTGATGCCACATTTGGAGTGATCGCCCATAATCAGTCCGCAGAACTGGTTTCCGGTATTGATATATGTTCCGGCGGGGTAGTTCCAAATCTTCACATTGGTGTAATTGTTTTTCAGGTTGGAATTGTTGGTGTCGGCTCCCAGGTTGCACCATTCGCCTATCACGGAATTTCCAAGAAAGCCGTCGTGACCCTTGTTGGAGTTGGCTAGCAGCACTGAGTTGTTGATCTCTCCACCCACCTTGCAAAATGGTCCTATAGTGGTGGGGCCATAGATTTTGGCACCCATTTTTACCACGGCCCCTTCACAAAGGGCAAAAGGTCCGCGAATAATACTTCCCTCCATAATCTCACTGTCAGAACCCAGGTAGATTGGTCCGCGCGAGGCATTCAAGGTAAAGTACCCACCGCTGAAGCCCGGTTCAACAAAGACATTCTCACTTTGGTCAACCCTTACAGTATCACTTAGCTTTTCACTGCTTCTTCCCTTTGTGATTCGAAGGAAATCGGCCTCAAGTTGCTGTCCGTTCAGTTGGAAGATCTTCCAGGGATAATCAAGCAGGGAGAGTTTACCTTCATATGCTAAGCCCTTCTTAATCCAGTTTTCAACCTTAAAAGAGTCACAGTCACCTTCCTTGCTACGCACAGCCAGCAAAACATTTTTCTTTACAAGCGCCTGGCCTTCCTGCAGGTTACGGATGGCTCCAACAACTCCCTTGTCGGGAAGCAGGGAACTATTGATATAGAGCTTATCACCTGAAGCCTCGCATGGGAACCTGCCTTGCAGGTATTCCCTTGTAAGAGGTGTTGATATGCTTTCAAGATCATGTTCCCATTTTTCTGCAATGGTCATGATTCCTACCCTGAGTGCCGAAACTGGCCGGGTAAAAGTGAGAGGTAAGAGCATATCCCAGGAATGATCATCGAACAGGATCAGCGCCATCTTTTTTATTTAAAAGTAAAAAAAAAAGCCATCCCGTGTGGAATGGCTTTTTAACAGGATGTACTCCCTGCTATTTATTCTTTTTATCCAGGTGGGTCTTGTAGCGGTTCATAAACTTATCCACGCGACCAGCTGTATCCACCAGTTTCATCTTTCCGGTATAAAATGGATGTGAGGTGCTGGAGATTTCAAGTTTAATCAGCGGATATTCAACTCCATCTTCCAGTTTAATAGTCTCTTTGGAGGAAGCTGTAGATTTTGTTACAAAGGTGAATTCATTGGACATGTCCTTGAATGCAACAAGTCTGTAGTTCTTTGGATGTATATCTTTCTTCATTGTCTTATAAGTTTCAATAGCCTCGCTTTTTTTCAAAACGGAATGCAAAGATAGAAATGTTTGTTACAACTTCAAAATATTTAGGGGAAGTTTTCGCTCATCTACAGCATCTTCCATAAATCTTTGGAAGGGTCGTTCCCGGTCGAAAAGGTACCTGTAGGTATGGTGAGTTTTGACGTGAACAGCACCGGTTGCCTGGTAGAGCGAAATCATTTTAGTGTTGAAGTCACCCACCCACGAGAGTTCAAACTCTGTATAGTGGGGCTTGAGATCCATCACCTGTCTCAACTGGTAAAAAATGCCTGACTCTACACCCGAGTTCTGAAATTTGGGGATTATACCGGCAGCGGTTCCCCGGGCCCTGGTGATAGTCTTTTTTCTTTTGTAGTTGAGGAATCTTATCTTGTTGATCAGGTGGAGCTTGCCGTTCAGGTGCCTGAAAATCTGGTTGGCATCAGGGAGAAACATAAAAAAGGCAATGGGTTCATTATCGTGGTAGGCATACCAGATCATCTCCTGATCTATGATCATCTTGATCTTCCTTAGCTCATCGTAGAGGGAGGCCGGATCCAAGGGTGTAAAATCCTTCCTTAGTTTGCTCCATGCCTGGTTGTAGATGGTAACCGTATCATCCACAAACTGGGCTGTTTTTTTCAGGTCGAAGTGTTTGTAAGTAAAGCCCTGTCGTTTGTTGATCCACTCGGCGATTTTCCAGAAACGTTCCGGGAAGGGTTTTTGCAAATCCAGGTGAAATCCCAGCTGCCTGTAGTAGAGTTGAAATCCATAACTTTCAAACAGTTCTTTATAATAGGGTAGGTTATAGGTCATTCCCAGGGCCTGGGGGACAAATCCCTGGACCAGGCAACCCCAGTTGGTGTCATTCTCCCCGAAATTAATGGGGCCAGTCATGGACTCATAACCTTTTGCCTGCAGCCATGCTTTAGCCGTATCAAAAAGCAGGTAAGCCACCTGCTGATCGTCTATTGATTCAAAAAAACCACACCCACCATTCCGAACATAGTCCGCTTCATCCGTATGAGTGTTATAAAAGGCGGCAATCCGGCCCACTGTTTCACCCCGGTTGTTCAGGGCAATCCAACGAACAGCCTCTCCATGCTTAAAATAGGGGTTTATTTTGGGATCGAATGCTTTCTTGATTTCGCTGTCAAACTGGACCACATAGTTGGTATCGTTGCGGTACAATTTCCTGGGAAAATCAAGGAAGGCCTTTTCCTCTTTTCTATTATGGACTCCTAGAATACGCATAATAAGAGCAGAAACAGCAAATTAAAGACTAAACCAATCGCTCATGATCTCATCCTCTAGCGAATGCTTCTGATGACTGTGATGCATGAATTCGTTCTTCTTTGAAAGATAGATATAATCTTTGATCCATTCGCCATGGTGAATGCTTACTTCCCTGATGGCGTAAAGAACCTTTTTGACGTCCTCGTTGGTCATGGTAGGATGCAAGGACCACCTTACCCAGCCGGGTTTCTCACTTAGATCGCCAGTATTGATTTTCTCAGTAATCTCCTGACTCTGGTCGTAGCTCACCTCCAGCAGGAAATGACCGTAGGTTCCGGCACAGGCGCATCCACCTCTGGTCTGTACTCCAAAACGGTCATTGAGAAGTTTTACAAAGAGATTGAAATGGATGGCCGGGTTATAGAAAGAGATCACTCCGAGCCGGTCGTTCACATTGTTGGCCAGGATTTCAATTCCATCGATTTCCCTGAGTCCGGGCAGCGCTATTTCCAGCAGCTCCTCTTCACGTTTCAAAATATTCTCCACACCCATCTGCATCTTTAGCTCGATGGCCAGGGCCGCTTTAATGGATTGAAGGAAACCAGGTGTTCCACCATCTTCCCTAACCTCGATATCATCCACGTACTTGTATCTTCCCCAGGGATTGGTCCAGTCTACGGTACCACCCCCGGGATTGTCTGGAACCTCTGCGGTATACATTGCCTTGTCGAAGATCAATACTCCGGATGCTCCCGGTCCGCCCAGGAATTTATGGGGGGAAAAGAAAATGGCATCCAGCTTTTCCATAGGATCCTTGGGATGCATATTCATTTCCATATAGGGTGCGCTGGCTGCATAATCAATTAATACAATACCCCCGTACTCATGCATCAGCTTGGCCATTTTGTAATAGGGTGTATTTACACCAGTCACATTGGAGCATGCTGTAAATGAACCAATTTTAAATTTCCGGTCCTTGTAAAGTTCCAGTTTGGCTCTCAGATCATCCAGATCCACCTGCAGATGCTTATCAGGCTCGATCATCACCACATCGGCAATGGTTTCAAACCAGGAGGTGTGGTTAGAGTGGTGCTCCATATGGGTGAGAAACACTACAGGCCTGTCGCCTTTCTTTACACAGTCTTGTCCGCTGCCTCCGCAGCCTTTCAGGCTCAGGATGCGCATTAGCTTATTTATTACTGCCGTCATTCCGTAGCCGGCTGTAATAATCACATCATTGGGACCAGCATTCACATGTTCTTTAATCAGTTGATGGGACTTCTGATAAGCCTTGGTCATCAGGGTGCCGGTCAGGGTAGTCTCCGTATGGGTATTGGCCACATAGGGTCCGAATTGGGTCTGCAACTTTTGTTCGATGGGCTCGTACAGCCTGCCACTGGCAATCCAGTCACCATAGAGGATCTTTTTTGTACCGTAAGGCGACTCAAAAGTGGCATCGTTCCCGATGATCTTCTCCCTGAAGGGCTCAAAGTATTTTTCTAGTTCACTCACCTTTTTCGTATGTATTTAACTTCTGCTTGAAAACCTTGAAAGGAGTCTCAGAAACTCAATATAGAGCCAGATCAATGTGACCATCAATCCGAAAGCCCCGTACCACTCCATATACTTCGGGGCACCCATCTGCGAACCCTTCTCAATGAAATCAAAATCCATGATCAGATTCAGTGCGGCAATCACAATGATTACCAGGTTAATCAGGATGCCCAGGGGTCCGTTCGAATGCATAAAACCTATCGACATGCCGAAAAAGCTCATGATCCAGCTGATCAGGTATGCAAAAAATACAGCTCCTGTGGCCATCATCACTCCACGCCGAAACCTGGGAGTGGCGCGTATTCGGCCAGATCGGTACAGAAACAGCATGGTAAACAGGGTACCAATGGTTAGCAATACCGCCTGGAAAGCCACACCGGGATACTTTGCATTGATAATAGCACTGATGGCACCCAGGAAGAGTCCCTCCAGGATGGCATAAATTGGTGCGGTAATGGCCGATGATTGTGGTCGAAAAATGGTGATCAGGGCCATGATAAATCCCCCGATGGCTCCAATCATGGCCAGGGTCCCTGCCCTGCCGGGATCGGCTCCCATTACAATGTTCCATGTATAGGCTGCAGCTGCAATAAGCAGAAGCAGCATTAAACCTATTCTATTTATAGTTCCATTAATTGTCATGGTACTGCTTCCTGCGACAGCAGTACCGGCTTTGTCGAAAATTCTATCTGTCATCGCAGGATTGGATGACCTCATTGCTCTCATCTACTTCTAATTTGCGTCAAATATAGATGTTTTTATCTTTATTGAGTAAGCCAAAAGGCATACCATTGAATAGTAATTTCTATTTTTGATTATGATTCGGGACTTTCGTAATATCTTGAGCAGTGAGTTCTTCAGGAATGTAGCCACACTGATTTCCGGAACCTCCCTTGCACAGCTCTTCTCTGTGGTCATTTATATTGTCTTGAGCCACATCTATACCGAAGAGGATTTCGGAGTGTTTGGTCTGTTTATGAACATTCTGAATATTACGGTGATCTTTTCCACAGCCAAGTATGAACTGGCCATCCTGCTACCAAAAAATGAGAAAGATTCCGTCAACCTGCTGGGACTTTCAGGCCTGATCAGTGTTGGTGTAAGCCTCGTATTGCTTGTGATTGTTGTCTCAATGAACGGTATGATCTGCAGTTGGCTTGGTAGCGAAGAGATCTCGGTATGGCTCTATTTTATTCCTCTCTCCACCCTGATGGTCGGTTGGTTTACCTCATTTCGCAACTTCTCCAACCGTCAGAAACGCTACAAATTGATTGCCGGGGCCAATATTGGACAGAGTGTCTCCAACTCCCTGTTAAAACTGGGAATGGGATTTTTGATTGCCGGGGCAGCCGGTCTGATAAGCGGAGTGATTTTCGGACAGCTTGTTGGTTTCCTGGTTTTTTTTATTGCTCATTGGCGAATCAAGGTATCAAAAGCTGGCTGGATCAAATGGAGTGAAATGAAACGCCTGGCTAAGCAGTACATCCTCTTTCCAAAGTATAATATGTGGCAGGGCCTGATCAACAACCTCTCCGGGGCTTTCCCGGTTTTTATACTAAGCTCCTATTTCTCCACAGGGATTGCCGGATTATATACCTTCGGGTATATGATTATTTACAGGCCGGTGAACCTGGTGGCCAATGCCTTCTACCAGGTAATGTTTCAGCGTTTTGTAGAGAAGAAACATGACAACAGATCCATCCGTCCGGAAGTCTTGCTTTTCCTGAAGCGAACAACGCAGGTATTACTGCTTCCTTTTATAGTTTCGGGGATCTTTTTACCGGAGATTTTTGGGTTTATTTTCGAAGATAAATGGATCGAGGCAGGCAGATATGCCCAGATCATATTGCCATGGATCTTTATGGTAAGCCTGGTGATGCCCCTCTCATTTATTCCCGATCTCTATAAAAAACAGCGAGTGGCAATGATCATCGACGGTGTAAAACTGGTCGCCAGGCTGGGAGCTCTAATGGTCGGGGTGATCATGGAAAATGTCTATATTGGACTGGCTTTGTACAGTGGATTGAGCACTATCATTATAGGATACAGCCTGTTCTGGTATCTGCAGCTGGTAAAGACAAATCCACCGGTCGATGATCAGTTTATACCCCTTAAAAATAATGAGTAAAATAGGAAAAGCAATCAAGGCCCTTTGGTGGGTAGTCAGAAACCCGGTGCTTCTGAACCGGGTGTTGACGGATGAAGATACCTGGCACAGTTATGTGGATAAAAGGCATCTTCTGCCGGGAGGCCTGCCTGTGGTGGAGTTGGACCAGTTGATAGCTTCGGGGCCCATAACACTTGGACCCATGACCTATCTTGATGGGGGCTCCCTGCCAAGCGATATGATGTTGTTGGCCGGGCTTGCAGAGCAGATTGACTCTTGCAGCTATTTTGAGATAGGAACATGGCGGGGCGAAAGTGTGGCCACTGTCTCCCCCAGGGCTCATACATGCCATACACTCTGTCTCTCCGATAAGGAGATGAATAGAATGGGAATGCATCCAAGGACCATCGAAGCTCACGGACTCTTCTCGAAGGAGCTGGAGAATGTAATTCAGCTACGAGGAGACTCCAGGACTTTTGATTATGGACAGCTCAAGAAAAAATTTGATCTGATCTTCATTGATGGCGATCACCATTACGATTTTGTTAAGAGCGATACAGAAAAGATTTTCAATCACCTGGCTCATGAGAAGAGCATTGTGGTCTGGCATGACTATGGTTTCCACCCCGACCAGGTTCGTTTTGAGGTGATGGCAGCCATTCTGGATGGAGTTGGGCCAGAGCGTGCACCTCTGGTCTACCATATTGCAAATACCAAGTGTGCCATCTTTACCGGAAAGAAGATTTCCTCTGCACCTGCAGATTTTCCTGTGGTGCCAGAAGCCTATTTTAAAACGGAGATTTCAAGGCATCATTTTACATGAAAGAAGAGAAACGCATCCTCATCATTCCTTCGTGGTACCCACCTGATGGAGGCTACTTTTTCAAGGAACACAGTGAAGCTCTTCAGAAGAAGGGTTGGCGGGTTGATGTGCTGGTCAACAGGCTGGTGGGAATCCGCTTACTTATGCAGGCCGGCCGGTCGGCCCTTCGCCCTTACAGGGTTCGGGATGAAAATGGTTTGCGCGTTATTCGCTCCTTCTACATGAAGATGCCGGGCAATGAGAAGTATAACATACTGGGGTGGGCCAGACAATGCGCCAGGATTTATAGAAGATATGAAAAGCAGTTTGGAAGACCTGATCTTATCCTGGCACATAGTGTCACCTGGGCCGGGTATGCGAGCTATCTGCTCAGGCAGAGATATGGTATCCCCTATGTGATTGTTGAACACCGCAGTTTTTTTGTCTGGAGCTCCGAGGAGGCCAGGCAGATGGTAGAATCATACCATGTTCCTTTGTTTAAGCTGGCCTATGATAACTGTGAGAAGCTTATACTGGTCTCTGACAGCCTGAGAAAGGGGATAGAGTCCCTGGTGCCTTCCACAATGGAAAGATCCATGGTGATTCCAAATATGATCCGGGAGGATCTCTTCCTTCCACCAGAGGAAGCCAGGAACTCAGATCCATTTGTATTTCTCTGGGCAGGAAGACTGGAGCATGTGAAGGGAGTTGACCTGCTGCTGGAAGCAGTGAAATCACTCTCAGATAAAACAGATGTGGTTTTCTCGGTTCGGTTGGCAGGGAAGGGTTCGCTGAGAGCAGAACTGGAACAGCAGGCAGTGGCCCTGGGAGTAAACGACCTGGTAAGCTTTCTGGGCCGTCTATCCAGGGAAGAGATGCTGAAAGAAATGCAGGAGGCTAACTGTAAGGTTCTGCCCTCCCGTTATGAAGCCTTTGGGGTGGTACTGATTGAAGCCATGGCTACCGGGCTGCCTCTTATTGCTACCCGGTCAGGCGGTCCCGATTCCATCGTCACCAAAGAAAACGGATTGCTGATTGAACGCGAGAATGCAGATGAACTGGCAGGGGCCATGCAGGAAATGATGGCGAATATCAATGCTTATTCTGCACAGAAGATCAGGGCCCAATGCCTTAAACGTTACGGAGATAGCAGCGTAATGGAGCAATACAACCAGCTTTTTCTTCAGCTGCTTGCGGAATAATTTCCATCAATAGATTCACGGAATAAAAAATTTTGTAAATTTGCCATCCCAAACGGTGGATGTAGCTCAGTAGGTTAGAGTGCTGGATTGTGGTTCCAGAGGTCGCCGGTTCGAACCCGGTCTTCCACCCAATTGAAACAGAACCCCTTGATAGATAACTGTCAGGGGGTTTGTTTTTTTATTTCCGGATGCAATCCGTAAGTGTACGCTTGATTTGACCTTTCATTGGTAATCGTAATACACGGCTACCCTTCAAGATATTCCCAGTCTTTAATTGGGTCAAATTTCTTGTAACCCTCTTCAACAGACGGATGAGTAAGTACCGATTCTACAGTTACTTCTGGCAACTCTTTGTCCGCCAAGCCGTTTTTCACAAAAATAAAATTGAAACCTAATTCATTAGCACCTACAAGTCTGTATCCTTTCTTGTTGGCAAGTCTGTTCATTGCAACAGGTGATGCCCCATGATATATAGGATGTTTCCCCGGGTAAAAATACTCCGGGTCATAGGGCACGACAATATTATTCATGCCAAACTCATTATGGGTTTCAATGATCACCACCTGAGGATTGATAGTGGTGATTGCATCCCATACCCAATAGTCATTACCGTCAATGTCAATGGATAACAGTCCAATTTCACCACTATAGCCAGCACCTGCAATTAATTCGTTCACATTTTCACGTGTGACCTTCGCACAAACAAATTTTGGTTTGTAATACCAGGGATGTGGATATTTGTTAAAAAATCTTACACCACGTTTAATGCTCTTTGGGTTACCGTCAATAAACAAGCCATGCCAACCAAAATTGAAATAGAGATTAGCAGAATTGCTATTTACACCATCGTCAGACCCGATTTCAACAAAACTTTTGTTGCTCATTCCGAGAACAGAAAAAACAAATAATAGTTTTCCATCCTCTTCAAACTGGGAGAAAACCCTGAATCCCGCATCATTGAATGAAAGTATTTCGCCTTTCTTTGTCATCTCCCTGTATTGATGAAACATTTGACGCTGCACTATTTGTACTGATGGTATAAATCGGTTTCTAATTTTCGTTATAAGGAACTTGTCCTTCAGGAAATTCTTGATCATGTGGGTATTATGATGTTGTATTCTAAGAATAAGATAAAGATAGTTAACAATTGCTAACGAAATTCACCCAAATCCAATACCGTGTTTTATTGCTTTAAGCGGTATCAAATAAAGAAATCTATTGAGAAGATATAGAAAGCATTTAGAGTGCCTTCCCCAATAATTATTCCGATAGCGCATTTCCAGAAAGGGATGTTGAGTGTGCTGCTCACATAGATAATGAGGTCTGTTGGCACAACTGGAAATAAACTCCAGCCAGCGATGATGGGTAGTTCCTTTTTACGAAGGGCCTTTTTAATCTTTTCTATTTGTAGTGGATATTTCGATTCAAGCCAGACGTCGAGTCTGAGATATTGAGTAAAGTAGTAAACAACTATAGATGAGGTTAATATTCCAATGAGGTTTATGATGTAGGCTTCCAGGGGAGGAAACAAAAGGACACCAGCAATGGCAAAGGGAGTAGACGGAATAAAAGTTAAACCAATAAAAGTGAGGATAATAAGGTAGAGGATGAGTACAAGTACCTTGTGATCACTTACATATTCTTTCAGGAAACTGATATCAAAAAAATCCCGGTTAGCATAGTAGAGGATAAGAATTACGACTAAAAATGCGATCCAAATGAATAAGGTAAGTCGTCGGACCTTAATCTTATTTTCCATCGCGTAAAAATAGCAATAAATGACTTCCAAAGTTTTTTTGTTAAAAATCAGTTCATACGGGAATATGTGCATCTTTTGCTAAATTTGTAACTTACAGCAGTACGTGCTTGATCAGTGCCATGGAAAAATTCAGTGATCAACATATTATTGATAGTATACGCCGTCGGGATGATGTTGCCTTCAAATATCTTCAGGTAAAGTTCCAGGATAGCATACGTCTGATGGTTTCAGAAATGGGAGGATCTCCTGAAGATGCAAAGGATGTATTCAGCGAAGGATTGATAGCTCTCATATGTCTTGTTGACCGGGAAGATTTTGTGTTGAATTGCAAGTTGGGAACCCTGGTCTATGCTCTTTGTAAAAAAACCTGGAAGCAGCATCTTGAAAAGCAGGTTGCTGTTCGTAATTACCATGTACGTAAAATCGATAGTTCTCCGGATTGGGATTTTACAGAAGAGACAGATCAGAAGTTATACCAGGAGATCTTCTGGGAGTGCTTCAAGCAGTTGGAAGAAGTTTGCCAGGAGATCCTGGAGGGATATCTGAAAGAGATCTCACCAAAGGAAATTGCAGAAAAGCTGGGCTACAGCTACGGCTACATACGAAAACGAAAAAGTATGTGCCATGGTTTTCTGTTGAAGATGATCGAAAGCCATCCTACTTATATTAAAATCAAAGAGACAGAGCTAACTCTGGATATAGAATAATCTATTCTGAACTGATGAAGCGCTATTTAGACAGAAATAGAAGATTAGCAGATTATATCTACAATGATATGGATCCTGAGGAGAGGCTTGTGATTGAAGAAGAGATCCTGAATGATCCCGAATTTTCAGAAACCCATCAGTTAAACAGGC
>Ga0164315_10001204_pt1 | contig 19370 bp, 5 predicted proteins | sample GuaBasSedimGuay6_FD_113737 | JGI IMG/M metagenome (GOLD analysis project Ga0164315, IMG submission 113737) | Subseafloor sediment microbial communities from Guaymas Basin, Gulf of California, Mexico - Guay6, Core 4569-2, 0-3 cm | ecosystem: Environmental > Aquatic > Marine > Hydrothermal vents >... | reverse complement strand
CACAAATGCATTTAGTACTTTGGGTAGTCAAGTAGTTTATTTGGAATTTGAACAAATATGTAAAATTGAATATTTTGACGATGCATATATTGAAGTATCAAATAATAATGGTGCAACATGGACAATAATAAACCCAGCATTATATCTTGGAAGTGGCGTTTACTTCCTTGATGGTTTTAATGAAGCTAGTTACCCTATTGACTGGGCTGCAAACTTTACTACAACACCAACTAATGCATGGTGGAAGAACGAAAAGTTTAATATATCTTCTCTAGCTTCTAACAGCGCTCAGGTTAAGATACGCTTTGTACTTATGGATGATGGCACAGGACCCGTGGGAAGATACGGTTGGCTATTAGATGATATCAGAGTCTGGAAACCTTCTGCACAAGAAGCTAGTGCGGAAAATTACTATTTACCCTATTCTCTTCCATCAGGTTGTGGACTTACTAATGAGACTGTTCAATTAACCATTGCCAACAATGGAGCAACAAATATTAATGGAAACATTACAGCTTCTTTTCAAAGAGAGGGACTAACTGCTGTAACGGAAAATGTTCCTGGAATAATTGTTCCTGGTGATTCTTTGGTATATACATTTACCAATAAAATTAATTTATCCTCCACTCAAGATACAAGCTATGAGATTAAAGTATGGGTAGATCTACTTAACGACCCCAATCAAACTAATGATACATTAGTAGATAGTGTTATGTCGAAGATTGCTTTAGCAGACCCTACTTTTGTGAGTCCATCAATTCCTTATGGAACATCTGTTACTTTAACGGCTTCACATACTGATTCTATCACTTGGTCTTCGGATCCACTAGGAGCAAATATTATTCAATATGGTTCCTCTTATACCACGCCTCTTTTATTTGACACAACTATCTATTATGTTCAGGCTGGAGCTTCCTCTGGGGGTGCCTTTCTAATAACTGAGGTTTGTCATTTTAAAACTACCACAGGTGCTCCTTCTGGGGGTTGGCCTTCTTACTTAGTAACTGATGATTATATTGAAATAACAGGCGTGCCTAATTCAAGTTTAGGTGGTTTTGTATTGGAACAATGGAATACAGCTTTGGCGAATACTTATACCTTTCCACAAGGAACTACTCTTAGTCCTAATGGAACAGCAATAATTGCTGTTGGTCAAATTGGAGCAAGTACACCAAGTCCAGCAAATTTCTATTATCATGGAGCAACTACTGTTACATGGAGTTCAAGTACTGCAGCGGGACGTATTATTAAGGATCCTGCAGGAAACATAGTTGATGCAGTTGGTGTAAATGGATTTGTATTTCCGGCTGCAGCTAATGTAAGCGCAGCAGATTGGTCTTCTTCACCAACTGGTGGTGTTAGTACTTGTGGTTTCAGACTAACAGGTATTGATAATAATACTGGATCCAATTGGGTAGTATCCTCTGCTACCAATCAGCAAAATCCAAATACACTAAACTCGGGTGTAATTTTACCTTCACCTTCTGGATGCCCTTCTAGGGTAGTGCCTGATACTGTTAGTGTTAGCGGAATGCCAATATACAATGCTGGAATTGAATCCTTTGTGTCGCCAGTTGGTGCACAAACACAAGGAGCAATTGTTCCCGTTGTTGTAAATCTTAAGAATTTTTCTGGAGATACTCTTAATAAAGTCACTATTAATTATAGTGTTAATGGTGTATTAAGAACTCCTGTAGTATGGACTGGAAGTCTTGCCTATAATCAAATAACTCCGGTTACCATAGGAACAGATACATTTAATGGAGGTGCTTACACCTTTAGAGCTTGGACTACATTGCCTAATGATAGTGCTGACCAATACACACCTAACGATTCTGCCATGGTGATGGCCTATGTATGTTTGGCAGGAACCTTTACTCTTGGAACTTCTTCATCAGATTTTCCTGATTTTGCTAGTTTGCAAACGATATTAGCAAATGTTGGAGTTTGTGGACCTACAACCATCAAAATTATGCCTGGCACCTATACTCAACAGCTTAATTTTCAAAATATAATTGGATTATCAGATACTAGTGGCCTTGTTTTTGAATCATTCTCAGGGCTAAATAATGATGTCATAATACAGTACGCTGCTACTTCAACCACGAATAATTATGTGGTTAAGTTTGATAATATCGGTTACATTAGCCTTAAAAACCTTACTATAAAAGCAATTGGAGCATCTTATGCTTATGGTGTTCATTTTACAAATGGTTCACATCATAATACCTTGGACGGTAATATAATTAATTCAAGTTTGACAACATCTTCAAATGGTCGTGCAGTTGTTCTATATGCAGGAGCTGTGAATAGTTATAATACGATATCAAATAATGATATTAGTGGAGGTTATTATTCTATGTATATTTATGGATTAAACACAACAACAAAAGGAGTAGGAAATCAAATAATAGGTAATAATATTCATGATTATTATTATTATGGAATGATGTCTTATTATCAAGACTCTATTACTATTGAAGATAATTATATTCATAATGGACTTAATGCCCAATATTATGGTATCTATTCATATTATAATAGTAATGGTACACGAATTATAGGGAATATAATTGACTGTTCTCCCACTAATTATTCTTATGCACTTTATCTTTACGGCCTAAATTATAACGTAACAGGGGCCGACACTTGTATTGTAGCAAACAATATGGTAAGCGTTACAAGTGGTACAGGAAATATTTATGCATTATATTTGAATAATTGCTTTAATACTAAGCTCCTATATAACTCAATTAATGTTACAGCGGGTTTAACATCATCACGAAGTATTTATCAATCTTCTGGTGCTGGCTTAATCTTGAAGAATAATAATGTTGTTAATACAGGTGGAGGGTATGCATATTATATAAACACTCCAACAGCTATTATCGAATCAGATTACAATAATTATTACTCTTCAGGTTCATTTTTAGGTCATTGGGGAAGTGATTTTACTAACTTAGCTGCATTACAACTAACAGCTGGGATGGACTCTAATTCCGTAAGCATTAATCCAACCTTTTTTGCGCCCAATGATTTAAGATTAATGACCACATCTTTATCGTCAAAGGCAACACCATTAACAGAAATAACTGATGATATTTTTGGAACCCCTCGTTCAAATACTCCTACAATTGGAGCTCATGAAGTTCCACTATTAGGAATAGATGTAGGAATTGCCAATATTATAACCCCTACTTCTTCTTCAACAATTTCTGAAGGGGATGTTGTTCCATTAAAGGTGAGGGTTCAAAATTATGGAACAGACACAATAACATCTATACCTATTAACTATTCGGTGAATAACGGAACACCAATATCGGTAACATATACTGGTCAGTTATTACCATCTGCAACTGATACTATCACATTATCAACTTATATTTCACCAGCTGGAATTACAGATATTTGTGCCTATACAGTATTAGCTAATGATTCAAATTATTTTAATGATTCAACATGTATGTCATATTATGCAATACCATTGTATGATGCAGCTCTTGCCCGAATAATTCCTTTTGACGAGGGTTGTGGAATTGGCATTGATACTGTTAAAGTCGTTATTGATAATGTTGGTACACTTGCTATTAACAGCTCTTATACGATGTCTTATAAGTTTTTAGGAGGCAGTACTGTTGTGAATGAAACGGTTTCAACACTGATTCCTGTTAATGATAGTATTCAATATTCATTTTCAACTTTGGTAGATTTCACTACTACAATGGATACAGTTTATACTTTGATTGCATGGGTAACGCTCAATACTGATTTCGTAAAATATAATGATACAGCAGACGTTGAAATTGAGTCTTTGGTTATTCCAAATCCGCCAATAGTAAATGATACTGCTATACCCTATGGAACTTTAGTAACTTTAGTTGCAACTAGTCCTGATTCTGTAACATGGTATCAATACGATACATCAACTGTTGAACTTGCAACAGGTTATAATTATACAACTCCAACTTTATTTGATACTGTTACTTATTGGGTTGAGGCATTGTCAGGGCCAAGTTCTGCAAGTGTAGGGGCCGGTGTTAATATAGCTCCTTTGGCAGTAGCAAATGCTAGTACATGTAATACTGGTGCTTGTTCAACACTTAACGACTTGATTTATGGAACTTGTGGATCACAACTGATGTGGATTTCAACATCGAGTCCTCCATCCTTAACTCCAGGAGTAAACTATATTGATTTTGTATGGCCAATTCCATATTCAATGGATAAGATAACAATTCATCATGCTCAAACTAACGCAAGGTTCTTAACTGGTGCCACACTTCAGTATTGGAGTGGTAGTGCCTGGGTAAGCTTCTATACATTCTCAAACTTGCCACTTCAATGTATTAATGATGTTCTTTTCCCTGCACCTATTACTACTACACAACTAAGAATCACTTCATTCCAGATGACAGGGCCAGGTCAAACATCTAATCCAAATTTCAGAGAGATTGAAGTTTCTGCTGCTGCTGCTCCAGGTTGTTCGAGCAATAGAGTTCCTGTTCTTGTATCAGTTGGACCTATTCCTCCTTACGAATTAGCAGTTTCAGATATTATTGTTAAAGAAGGTTGTGCTGTTTATCAAGAGGCAGTTTCTATTGAAGTTTATAATCAAGGACTTGATACTCTTAAAGGAGGTGCTACAGCTTCGTATCGTATTGATGCTGGTGCATATGTGACAACTGAAACTATACCAGATACTATTGCTCCAAATGATACAATCATTTATACTTTTAACGCATTAGCTAACATGACTGCACCACTTACTGGTGATACCATGTTTGATATTAAGGCTTGGGTCGCAGTTGCACTTGATTCATACCAGATGAATGACACATTAGTTAGAGATTCTATTACGTCATTGCAAACACCTCCTGCACCTACAGTAACTACTCCGGTAAATATTTTATATGGAGCTACAGCAACTTTAAATGCGGCGAGTTTCTCACAAATAGAATGGTTTGCCCAAGATACCTCATCAGTATTACTTGATACGGGTACAACATACATTACTGATCCATTATATGATACGACTATATTCTGGGCTCAAGCAGGATCTGCCAGTGGCCCACCCGCATCCTTATATACTGGAACTCAATCTTCTATTTATACCTCTTCACAAACCAGAGGATATCATTTTACAGCTCCTGTAGATATGGTTATTACCGAATTGATGGTGCCAATTACAGTCACCAATGGAAATCAATATATACAGGTAGTTAAATTTAGTACTTACCCAATTGTTTATCCTGGAGGTACTCCGTTTACAACATTAGCAATGATTACCAACGCTCCATTTGGAGTGCCCCAACAAGTAAGTATACAAATTATGGCAGGGGATCAAATTGGGATTATTGGAGCAACAAATTCTAGTGGTACAACAATGCATAATTCATACGGAAGTCCTCAAGTAGCTTCCTCAATTGGAGGCATGCCAGTCACTCTAACTAGGTTAGTTTATCAAAGCCCTCTTGTTTCTGGTCCAGCTGCCACAGGTAGCTTAGGATTAGAAGTTGCTGCAAATATTGCACGTATTGAAGTCACCTATCAGGTTGGCAGCGCAGGCTGTGCTAGTTTAAGAACTCCTATTTTGGTTAATACATCTCCTCCTCCTCCAAGGGATGTTGGAATGTATAGCGTTGTTAATCCTGGAGCTTCAACTCCTTCAGCAACTAGTACTCCTGTAACGGTTAGAATCAAAAACTTTGGATCTGATACACTTACAAGTACTACGGTTACTTATCAATTAAATGGTGTAACTAAAGCCAGTTATAATTGGACAGGAAGTGTTGCATTTGGTGATACATCAGCTCCTTTTGTGGTATACACCGACACTTTTGCTGGAGGTATGCATGGTATGAAATTCTATGTTACAGGTGCAAATGGATCAACCCAAGCAGTTAATTATAATGATACTTTAACTCACTATTTTAGTGCTTGTTTGAATGGAACATACACCGTAGGAGATACAACATCTGACTTTGCTACTATTGGTGATGCGCTTACAGCATTGGATAGTGCAGGTATATGTGGTCATGTGATATTTAATATTCAGCCTGGCACTTATACTCTACAAATGGCTCTTATGCCAATATCTAATATGGATACAGCAAATACAGTAACATTCCAATCAATTACTGGCGATAGCTCTGATGTAATTATTCAGGCTACTCCTGCTGCCGCTACCACAAATTATACAATCATTTTCTATGGTGGCGATTATTATACATTGAAGGATTTAACAATAAAGTCTTTTGGAACTTTTGGTCATACTATCGTATATTATAATAATAGTAGTTATAATACGATCGAAAACTGTGTGATTGAAGCTCCTGTTGGTGCAAGTTCTAATCTAACTCCTATATATGATTATAGTACTTCAACAGGTAAGTTTAATACTGTTCGTAATTCATGGATTAAAAATGGGTATTATGGAGTTTATCTTCGTGGTGTTACTACTACAAGTAGGGATGTAGGATTTGTTTTTGATAATAATATTATTGAGAACTTCTACTACTATGGTATTTATTCTTATTACCAAGATTCCCTAATTATTAATAATAACATAATCCGCGATGGTAATGGATCTTATATTTATCCTAGGGCTATCTATTCCTATTATGTAAGTGGAGCTTCTGAGTATGTTGCCAATGAGATAACACTGAACCCAAGTTCCTATGCTTATGGAATGTATATGTATCAAAATACAGCTAGCACTGCAAATAAAGGACTCGTAGCTAATAATATGATATCAATTAATGGAGGAACAGGAAGTAATTATGGTATATATTCAGGTACTAGTAGCAATTTTAACTTCTATAACAACTCCATTAACTTAGTGGGTGGAGGAGTTTCTTCCAGAGGATTATATACTTCTGGAGGATCGAACCTCAAGCTTATTAATAATATCTTTGCTGTGGATGGCCCTGGATATGCTTATTATATAAGTACACCAACTGCCATTGTATCTACAGATTATAACGACTTATATACTAAAGGTAATTACCTCGCGTATTGGACTGGGAATAGAACAACTCTTGCTATATTAAAAGTTGCAAGTGGAAAAGAAGCCCATTCTTTGAATGTGAATCCTATGTTCTATGCCAGTGATAATCTTCATAGTGGAAGCGTTGACTTAAATGGAGCTGCATATCCTTTACCTGAAGTTCCTAGAGATTTTGATGGAGAATTACGTGATACGATTAATCCTGATATTGGAGCTGACGAATTTACTCCTCCACCAAATGATGCTTCTATGATTGCTCTTGATGCTCCTACTGCTCCTGTTACCATTGGTTCGAATCCTGTAAAAGTAACTATGCGCAACTTTGGTGCTGATACACTTATCTCAGCAAATATTGCTTGGCAAGTTAATGCAGTAACGCAAACTCCTTATGCATGGTCTGGCAGTTTACCAACTGGTAGCTATGCCGACTCTATCAATATTGGTTCTTATAATTTCGGTGCTGGTGCAACTTCATTGAAGTTCTGGCCTGAAAATCCAAATGGAGGTGTGGATGGCAATCATCTTAACGATACTTTAGAGGTTACATTAATTGGTTGTGCGGGTGCACTTCGAGGCACTTATACTATTGGTGGCACAACAGCCGACTATCCAAACTTTGCTTCTGCTGTAATGGCAATACAATTCTGTGGTGTTGACTCTCATGTGGTATTCAATGTGAATCCTGGTGCGTATAATGAGCAACTTCATCTTGTTCCTATTCCTGGTGCGAGTGATACAGCTACGATTACTTTCCAAAGTTCAACAGCGGATAGTACTGATGTGTCATTGAGCTATATTCCATCAGGAGTCAATAATTATGTTGTTTACCTCAATGGAGCAGATTATATCAATTTTGCGAATATGACCATTGAAGGAAGTGGTACATCAGGATATGCTGTTAAAGTTGACAACGGGTCTAATCACAATAGTTTCCGCAATTGTATTATCAAAGTACCTTATTCCACTTCATCACTAGTATCTGCAATTAGAAGTGATGGTAGTAATGATAACTATAACACCTTTGCTTATAATGAAATCTCTGGAGGATACTATTGTATCTATTGGAGAGGTGCTTCTACAGCAAGCTTCGATAAAGGCTCTATGTTCTCACATAACATCATTAAAGACTTCTATTATTATGGAGCTTATATGTATGGACAAGATTCAATTATATTTAATGATAACTATGTATCAGAAGGTAGTTCTGCCGTAGGATATTACCCCACGTATTTTTACTATTGTGATAATTATCTAGAAATAGCCAATAACGAGTTTGACTTTAGTCCAACTAACTATAGTTATGGTGTACGTGTTTATTACTGTGATGCTAATACAAATACCCGTGGTCGTATATTTAATAATACAATCAGTATATCCACCGGTTCAGGCGCAAGTTATGGACTCTATATTTATTATTCTTCCAACATGGATATCATGTTTAATAGCGTGAATATCTCCTCAGGTTCCAGCGCGAGTCGAGCAGCTTATATATATAATGGTAGTAACCATACATTATATAATAATAATTTTGTAAGTGTAGGATATTCTATCTATACATATGGATCATCAATCTTTAGTTCAGATCACAATAACTTCTATACTGGAGCCTCAGGTATCAATGCCTATTGGAATGGCTCCACCTACACTTCATTGTCTACATTACAAGCAGCTACCATGATGGATAGTAATTCCGTAAATGTAAATCCAGGTTATTATTCAGCTACTGATTTGCACGCTACTAATCCTGCCATTGCCAATGGGGGAACACCTTATGGTAATGTTACTACCGATATCGACGGAGACTTAAGAAGTACTATATCTCCTTCCATCGGTGCAGATGAATTTACTCCTCAACAATGGGATGCTGCAGTTGTAGCCTTTAATACACCGAAAGGAACTTATGCCGCTCAAGGAACATCACAAACGGTATATGCAAGAATCCGTAACTTCGGAACCGACACCATCACTAGTGTAAATGTTGGTTATGTATATGCAAGTGGAACCCCAGTTTCTCAAACATGGACCGGAGTATTACTTCCTGGCGATACAGCAAGTATATTGTTTACCACAGGCTTTACTACATTAATAGGTACAGAGACTTTAACAGCATATACTATGCTTTTATTGGATGGCGATGCTACAAATGATACATTAAGTATGACATTTGCTGGCTTACCTATGCTTGCTCCTACTTTCTGTGACGACTTTGACGGACAGAATATTTGGGCAACTCCAGGTACTGAATGGCAACATGGAGTTCCACAAGGAACTACAATTAATACTGCTCATAGTACTCCTAATGTTTGGATGACTAAATTATCTGGAGATTATAGCAGTAATGCCAATGAATATCTCTTGAGTCCTTTCTTCGACTTTAGCAATGTGCTTACAGGTTCTACCATGAAATTCTGGAGAAATAATAAGTTTGGTAGTAGTGATGGATTCAACATTGAATACAGTAATGATGGTGGAAACTCATGGGTATTGCTTGGTTATATGGGTGATACTTCTGCAACAAACTGGTACACTGGGCAAGTTGGCGGAACGCATATGTTTATGAATAGCTCTTCTGGTTGGGTACAATCTACCTACAATCTAGCTCAATTCAATCAAGTGACTACTCCTATTCAGTTTCGTTTCCATCTGATTTCGAATGCCTCTGGCACTGATGAAGGAGCTGCTATTGATGACTTCTGTATTGAATTGCCGCCTATTCCTAATGATGTAGGTGTAATATCGATTGATAGTCCTATTGATAGTACTATGATTGGCGCTACTTATAATGTAACTATTACTGTGAAAAACTTCGGTACGGCTTCACAGACATCGATACCTGTTCATTATATTATTAATGCACAAACTCCTTTGTCAGACAATGTGTCTATTCCAGGTGGTTTAGCTCCTGATTCAACTGTTCAGTTCACATTTAGTCAGCAATTTACTGGTCTAGGTAGTGATTATGTACTTTGTGCTTATACTAGTTTGGCAGGTGATATTTATACGTCTAATGATGAAACTTGTGAGAGTATCAGAGCTACTGCGGCGGCTCTTGATGTGGGAGTTAGCCTACTAATTAGTCCTAAGGATACTACTCCTTATGGTGCTAATGTAGTGACTGTTCGTATTAAGAATTATGGAACTGCTCCTTTGACTAGCTGTGATGTTAAGTATTATGTAAACAGCCCTACTAATTCTGTTACTGAAACATGGACTGGTGCTGCATTAAATATGGGAGATTCTGTTGACTTTACTTTCACTCAAACTTATAATGCGCCTGTTGGTTATTATCAAGTTTGTGGTTTAACTATGCTAACTGGTGATGCGGATGCTACTAATGATAAGACCTGTAAAACGGTATTATCCTCTGGCTTTGATGAGTTGACAGAAAATGGCATGAAGCTATGGCAAAATATTCCTAATCCTGCCAATGGACAAACTATCGTTGAATACGAAATTCCTTCTTCTGGAAAAATTCGATTCGAAATGGTGGATGTAATTGGTCAGTCGATTATGCTTGTGGAAGAAGATGCTACTGCTGGTCGTCACAAAATCTCAATCAACGCTGATAAGCTTGCTGCTGGCATTTACTACTATACTCTCGAATTTGATGGTTATCGCTTGACTAAGAAAATGATTGTTAATCGGTAATATATAATTGATAATTAATTGAGGCCAATTCTAGATTAGAATTGGCCTCTTTTTTTATTTACCTATGTGAACTTATAAAAAATGTACATTTGGCAATTAATTATTAAAGGCTAAAACATTGAAAGTCTATCATTCCATAAACGAAATAACAGAGTTAGATGCTCCTGTAGCAACCATTGGCACATTCGACGGAGTACACCTTGGGCATCGTGTGGTGATTAATCATCTGATAAGTATGGCCAAGGCAAGAAACACTGAATCTCTACTGATTACTTTTGAGCCGCATCCAAGAATTGTTTTGAATAAAGATGCTGAAAATCTTCGATTTATCAACAACCCTTCTGAGAAAGTTAAACTTTTAGCAAATACAGGTATTGATCATCTTTTGATTCTACCTTTTACCTTTGAATTTTCAAATATAACGGCAGTTGATTTTATCCAAACATACTTATTAGAAAAACTTAATATTCAAGCAATGATTGTGGGTTATGATCATCATTTCGGTCGTATGGATAACGGGGATGAAGATGTTGCAGTATTATTAAAAGGATTCGGAATTGCTGTTGAGCGTATCCCAGAACAGGATGTTATGAATGTATCAGTAAGCTCAACAAAAATACGCAAAGCTATTTCAGATGGTGATATTCCTCTTGCAAATCAGTTTCTGAGTTATCGCTACGGCCTTTGTGGTACAATCGTTCATGGAAATAAATTGGGTCGAACCATCGGTTTTCCTACGGCCAATCTAATGTTAGAATATAAATTAAAACTCCTTCCCCAAGATGGAGTGTATGCAGTTTGGGCAAAATTTAAAGACAAATACTATCCTGCAATGCTTAATATTGGATTTAAGCCAACTGTCTTAGGTTTGAACAGATCTTTTGAAGTACATATCCTAGATTTCGATAAAATAATCTATGGTGAGTATTTGGAGGTGGAATTAGTAGAAAAAGTACGAGATGAAATTACCTTTCCAAATATAGACGCATTGAAATATCAATTGGAAAAAGATCGAGAGACTGTAAAGAGGATTTTATCTTAAGTTTAATCTTAAATCCCTATTCAGGTTTATTATTTAGTTCTCTTTTCATTTTTTTAAGTCCTTTAATAATACCCGCTTCTACTTCATCGTAAGCTAATAATTCTTTCGCAACATATAGAATTCCCAATAAAATTTGATTTTCCTCTTGAGAGATCTCAGAATAAATAATACTCTTATTTTTACGATAGGCTTCACGAATAATTCGTTTCATACGATTGCGGTCCACGGCCTTCTTAAAACTCCTTTTTGAAACACTAACTAGAAGCCGAACTGGAAAATCCTCTACCTTATTGGATGGAGCCCAAATCAATTTAACTGGATAGGAAAAAACGTGTCGATTTTTCAAAAACAAACCTTTTATTTGTTTTCTACTCTTAAGCTTCTCTCCTCTTTCTAGTTTTTGATTCATCTGGGACAAAAATACCAAAAAAAAGGCGGTTCCGAAGAAACGCCTTTGATAATTTTATAATAATGAAACTATTTCTTCTTTTTCTGCGCTTTCACAAATTCCTCAATGGCCATAGTCATTGAAGGAGATTTTTGCGTTGGTGCTTGAACATTAATAGTCAAACCCATATCATTTGCCACTTTCGCAGTAGTTGCTCCAAATGTAGCAATCTGTGTTTCAGCCTGTACATAATCTGGGAAATTCTTAAATAAAGACTTCACACCAGAAGGGCTAAAGAAGACCAACATCTCATATGAGGTAATGTCCAAATTGGATAAATCACTTGCTAAAGTACGGTATATTATAGCTTTAGTATAATTGATTTTATTCTTAGCTAAAGTATCTGGGATATCTGGTTTATGAATTTCTGAACAAGGTAGTAAATAAACCTCATCACGGTGTTTCTTAATAACATCTATTAAGTCATTGAAATTCAACTTACCATGGAATATTTTCCGCTTACGGAACTGAACATACTTTTGCAAGTAGAATGCAGTAGATTCAGATATACAGAAATACTTCATATCATCAGGAATACTAACTCTCATATCCTTAGCGATACGAAAGTAATGATCCACAGCCTGACGACTAGTAAATATTACTGCTGAATAATCCAATAGATTGATCCTCGATTGACGAAAATCTTTCGTTGGAATACCCTCAATTTTAATAAACTTGTGGTAATCAACATCAAGCTTATACTTCTCTGCAAGTTTTGTATATGGTGATTTAGCTAAATCAGCAGGTGCAGGTTGCGAAACAAGAATATTCTTTACTTTCAAAATAAGTTTCGTTTTTATTTGATAATAATCGTTAAAATATACTTGAAACCTAAGTATTGTAAGGAAAGTTTGGGAGAGTTCTTATCTCACTAAATCCCTTTCATCACTAATTTTCCAAGAACAATCAACGGTAAAATTTCGACGGTGCAAAGATACATAAAAAAATGAAATGGAGAGAAGGCAGATTTTAATAATATTATTGAGTACGACCGAAGGATGCGAACAAAACTTAATAGACCTATTATAGACCATAGAATATGTGAAATAATACTTGAATCCATATAAATATCCAACCATAAAAAGATACATAAAAAGATACCTATACTACCCAATGATAGAAACAAATAATCTGTATAAATACGACCCATATTGGGAGCATCAAATATTTGAGCACTCATATAAACAACAATAGTTTTTAAGAGGTAGAAAAGAAATATTAAACCCATTAGATAAATAATACCATAATCTACACTTAGAAAAGGCCAAGAGATAGATAATCTGCTCATAGTAAGCTCTATCATCAAACTAATATTCACAATAAATACTCCGAATAAAGCAATTGTCAAAGGATGCTTTAATAAGCTTGTTTTACTTTCTATTCGCTGGTAGTACTTATACGAAAATAAGGATTGAATTGAAAGGAAGAACTGCTTTCGATAGAGCCCAAGTAAAATAATTACGACAATCAAATCAAAAAATAAGATAAAGAAGCCTAAATCATTATTTGATTTCTGACGAATCACATAATCCTTGTTTTCAATGCCAATTTGATGGCCTATGAGAAAGCTCTCCTGAAGATCATCAGCTGGATTTCTATGGTGAAGTGAACCATCATAAGCTCCAAATAGACTTGTGTCTTTTTCAGCCTCACTTGGTTTAGAATATAAGGAATAGAAACCAGAGTCATCCATTACTGAATACGTATTCCTAGTAAAATAATATCATCCACCTGCTCAATTTCTCCGCGCCATGCAAGATTATTTTCCCAAAGTCGATCTTTTTGTTCCTGCATCGGCAAATGTTGGATTTCGAGTAAAAACTTTTTGAATCGTTTGGACATAAACTTCTTTCCTTTTGGCCCCCCAAATTGATCAATATAGCCATCAGAAAACATATAAATCTGATCACCAGACATAAGGTCTAGTGTTTTATTAGTAAAAGGTAGATTATCACGATCATGAACCCCTATTGGCATACGGTCGGCCTTAGTTTCAAGTAGCTCTCCTTCACGAATAATATATAAAGCATTATATGCTCCTGCATAATCAACCTGCATTTTCTTCATGTTAAAAACACAAAGTGCGATATCCATACCATCCTTGGTTGCTGTATGCGAACCCTCTTTATTAAGTGAGGTAATTACATTATTTCTCAGTAAATTAAGCGCATCTGCTGCATTCTTTACATTGGGCAAACCTGCAATCTGATTTAAGAATGAAATTCCCATAATGCTCATAAAAGCTCCTGGAACACCATGACCTGTACAATCTGCCGCACAAACAAATAATTGGTCCTCACGTTGCATCATCCAATAGAAATCTCCACTCACAATATCACGAGGTTTCCACAATACAAAACTATCTTCGAATATACTATGAAACTGACTTTCAGATGGAATTACTGCTTCTTGGATACGTTGAGCATAACGAATACTATCAATAATATTCCTATTCTTCTCTTCCAATTGATCCTTCTGCTCCATAATCTCGGCAGTGGCCTCTTTAATAATTCTTTTCAGGCTTCGTGTTGAAACCCGAATAGCTCCCCAAACAAAAGCAATAAAGAATAATATATAACCAATAAATGCCCAAACAGCACGAAACCAAGGTGGATTTATAGTAAACTCATAACTACTTTCCTTACTTACATTTCCATAAATATCAATGGCTCTTATATGTAATATGTAATTCCCCTCATACAAATTAGTATATTCCTTATAGGTTTTGTCAGACCATGAGCCCCAAGTTTTTTCTTTATCATATCCTTCGAGATACCAACTGTATTTTAGCTTTTTTAAGTCATTAGGACTCATAGCTGAGAAGTAAAATGTAAAGGAGTTGTGACTATAATCAAAAGTATAAATAAAAGATTCTGGCTGACTTAAACTCACGCCATCCTCATTTACGAAATATCCTCCAAATGCAGTGTCTGTATTATTAAGAACCATATTTAAGAAGGTGTGGTATATTGGTGAGCTTTGCTCAAACTTTGAAGCATCAGTCTTACAAAGTCCAAATGTTCCACCAAACCATGTGATGTTCTTTTCATCGTGATGAAAATCATATACTACTTCACTTCTAATGGCAAATATTTTTTGAGATTGAAAGTTATTCTCAGCATTTTTCTTTAAATATAAAATGCTTCCAATTTGTGTAGTACTATCTACATTCGCTATAACCCATACATTACTATATTCATCTTGTGACAAGTCAAAAACAATATTCTTTTTGTTATTTACCTGTCTTCCAAAAGTAGGATTAAGTATAAAGCTTGAATCTGTATTCGAATAAGAATAAATACCATATGAGGCTGGAAAATATATTTTTCTATCAATAGCACCAATCATCACAAGCCCATCGGCATCAAGACCTTTCTTAAGTTTAATAATCTTAGGGTCTTTTATTTTATGATTTTCAAATACTGGTTGCTCAACCTTTACCACTCCCCTTTGCATACTGGTTAACCATAAATTACCTAAGGTATCTTCTGCAATATCAACGATGATTTCATTTATACCCTCTATCAAACCTTCATTAATCCATTTTCCATTCTTTCCGTAATAAACAGACTGTATTCCACCATCCAAACCAATATAAACACGTCTAGGATCAACTTTAGATTGATAACTATCGTAAGGATAACATGTTGCTACTTTCTCTACTTCACCTTGCTCACTTACACCAACTATATAGTTTTGAGTTGAAACCAGAAGGATATTCTTATTACCATAATGAAATTCAGCTAAATCCCAGCAGGGGTTCGAAAATTCAAAAACAAGTGAGTCTCTTAGACTCTGTAATTGTTTTTTCTTCTCTATTTCAAAAGGGTGAAACTTCGACAAACTCAACTTATCTAATTCAACATCTGAATTAATTTGATTCGAGTATTTACTGATATTCTCATCCATTTTGTAAAGTCCCGAGTTCGTAATGATGTATATCTTACCACCAAAACGTTGAATATTAATGATCCGGCCATCATAATTACAACTCTTCTGAGGAAAATATTCAATCGCTGAAAACACAGAAACTACAGCAATACCCTCTTCAGAGCCAACCCATAGCCTTTTATCAGACGCTATACTCATGCAAGTAACATAGTCTGATTTTAGTCCAGAAGCCTTACTTATTATTCGAAGCAATTTACCTTTGCGGTTCAAAATAAAAATACCCGAGTTCGTTCCCACAGCAAATAAGTCACTGGAAAGCTTAAGAAGTGATGAGACCTTAACTTTTGTCAAAATAGAGTCTATTTGAGTAGGTATTTTTTTTGCTATTCGAAGGCTATTATTCTGATAAGTAACCAAATGGAATCCTTTTCCTTTTCTAAAAAATAAACTACTATTATCGTCAAAAGGTATTAAGTTAGCTGCGATATTATTATCTACTGATTCATACGCTAATGTTAAGGAATCACCAATAGAAAAATATCCTTCCTTAACAACGGTCGTAAAAATCTGACCCGAAACAAAGAAAAAGTTTGTTAATTTGTTCTTTGAATGAATTACTCTGATACTATCATAATCCCAAATAAATATCTTATGATCAGTTTGGAAATAAACTTTATTATCATGATAGGACGTATATTTTACATTGGAAAAATCTGCATCCTCAGAGTTTGATATTTGATTACTCAAGATATGATAGCTTAAAATGCCCTTCTTACTAGAGTCAATACCAAAATAACCAAATTCCCCATGCGCCCCAACAAATATGCGCCCCATAGGATCAATCGCAATCGACCGTACATTGCTCTTATTATTTACTTTATACACTTTCCATGCATTTCCCGAAAGCTCTAAAAGGCCTACTCCATTACCTGCATAAACAACCCCACGAGAATCTGTACGAATATCAAAAATCTGTTGTAAGCCATTATACTCTTTTGTGCCATATGTTTTTATAGGTAAGATGCCACGCTCATATTGCGCCCATGTTCCTTGGAAACTAAATAGGAATAATAATATGAAAACTAGCTGTTTGAAACTCTTCATTTAGTGTGTTCTTCTTAATTAATTTTCATCATATTCGTAGTGTATGAAATGTAAAAGTACAATATTTTCTATTATTAAAAATCAGCTTCCATTGTTTTTTCGCCACAGATATAAACTATCAATTGTCAAGAAACTTTTGTTCAGCTTATAAACCAGGTATTTATACTAAATTACTATCAGGTAAATTACCTTTTTTTTATGTTTATGAAGAGTTTTTTAAGAATAATACATGATTAATAGTATTTTTTCTTAATTTTATGGATTGTAAAAAACTTACTAAAATCACTTTTATGAAAAAGTTAGCACTAATTATTGTCGTTATCATTCTATCCTCTTTAAGTTATAATCTAATGGCTCAGGTTGGTTGGTCTGCATTGAACACGACCTATACTGGAAATTTTAAGGATGTTCACTTTGTAAGCAGTACAGTAGGCTTTGCCGTTGGAGGAAACAATTCCACTGGAGTAATTTACCGAACTAATAATGGCGGAACTACATGGACTGCAACTACTACTGCAGGCTCTGTCGCTTTTTCAAGTTTAGAGTCCGTTTGGTTTACAGGCACATCAACTGGCTATGCAGCAGGTAATAACGGAAAAATATATAAAACAACAAATGGAGGAGTAGCTTGGACTTTATTAACCTCTGGTACGAGTACAGGATTAAAAAGCATACAGTTTCCAGGAGGAACAACAGGTTATGCTGCTGGTGGTACTGTAATGCTAAAAACCATCAATAGTGGTAGTACTTGGACTTCAACTGCATTACCTGCCATTCCTGGAGGCCAGAATACAGTAGCTCATGGTGTTTTCTTTTCTACCGTTTCTACTGGTTATTCTTATGGTAGTTATAATTTCTTTCAAGGTTGGATAAATAAAACGACTAATGGAGGAACAACATGGTCAATGCTTCCCTATACAACAGCTGCAGCTATAAATGATATTGTATTTCCTTCTACATCTATGGGATATGCAGTAGGTAATGCTGGTGGAATTTATGCAACAACAAATAGCGGTGGCAATTGGAGCATGAAAACAAGTGGATTTACTGGCGACTTACATGGGGTTTACTTTGTGAACACAATAGTAGGCTTTGCTGTGGGTGATAGTGGTGTGATATTGAAAACCACTAATAGTGGCTTGACTTGGGTTCGCCAAATTACAAATGTACAAAATACACTTCAAGATATTTCAGCTCCATCTTCAACAATAGCCTATGTAGCGGGAGATAATAATAAAATACTAAAAACCGTGTCTGGAGGAATAACCCTATTGGTAAATGTGCCTGATGAAAGTGTATATTGTAATGGCTATGCTAATCTACATGCCAATACTGTATATGATGGATTAAGCACATTAACATTTACTTGGAATGCTTCACCATATCTTAGCTCCACTACAAGCGCAATGGTTACTGCTGGACCTCTTACTGTTGACGAAAGCTTTATTGTAACTGTAAGCGATGGAAGTCTAAATCAATCAGATACTGTTGTAGCATATGTAATCCCACTACCCACCGACTCCATCTGTATTGTGGCAGTTGACTCCACTACGGACTACCCCGTTTTGGTTTTTGAGAAGCATATCACTGGGCCTATCGATTATTATAAAGTATTTCGTGAATCCAATGTGGCAGGAATATATGACTCCATTGGTTTTCTACCTGCCGATTCGGCTGGAGTATTTATTGATAGCAATGCCAATGTTCAGGTGCGTCAATATTCTTATAAAATATCGAATGTAGATTCCTGTGGAAATGAAAGCCTACTTAGTGCTCCTCACAAAACCATGCATTTACAGGTAAATGCTGGAGCAGGAACAACATGGAATTTATTATGGACTCCATATGAGGGCGTTTTTGTACAATCCTATGAAATTTGGCGTGGAACAGACACCATTAGTATGTCTCTGATTGGAACCGTTCCTGGATCAAATGTGAGTTATTCCGATTTAACCCCACCATCAGGAGGATTATACTACTTTGTTCGTATTGTAAGTGCATATATTTGCCAACCATATAATTTTAAGGCAAATACAAATTATCATACTTCGCGTTCAAATCATGCAAATAATGGCCTTGTAAACCCTGGTATGAATGCTGGTTTTAGCGCCACACCATTAAGTGGAAATAGCCCATTGAATGTTCAGTTTACCGATGCCACTTCTGGTGTACCCATAACATGGAAATGGTATTTTGGAGATGGAAATACATCAACACTTCAAAGCCCATCT
>Ga0164315_10001203_pt1 | contig 19376 bp, 27 predicted proteins | sample GuaBasSedimGuay6_FD_113737 | JGI IMG/M metagenome (GOLD analysis project Ga0164315, IMG submission 113737) | Subseafloor sediment microbial communities from Guaymas Basin, Gulf of California, Mexico - Guay6, Core 4569-2, 0-3 cm | ecosystem: Environmental > Aquatic > Marine > Hydrothermal vents... | reverse complement strand
TATATCTTTCTCTATTTTCCTTAATACCTCTTGAAGCGTGATCAGCGTTAACACATTTACCACTACAATATTGTCGTTTTTTTGGATCCAGGTGATAACTATCAAACTTACGTTTTAAATTCAGTCTTGAATCTCCAACAGAACCTTTGCACCAATAACAAGTTGTCCATTCAAAATCGTTCAGCCATCTTATTCTCCACCTAATCATTAGGAAAATAAAGAATAAAACTCCAGCCCATATTATTACTTTCAATGCTACATCTAAAATTGCTTCCATAATTTTTTACTTTTCTATATGAGTTACGTTCATAAATTCATAACTTATTACTGTCATGCGTCGTGTTTTAAAATGAACTTATTTGAGATTACTTTAAAAGATAGTCTTCCTTGATAATTTTCCAATGGTCTTGCATCTATTCCGCTAATTACGCTTTCAGCTACAAATACGATACCTTCTCTTGCTGTATCATATAACGCAGATCTTCCATCAGCCATTAAAATTAATTCTTCAATTGTATCTGGAAGTGTCATATCCATTTCCAGAATCGGAACCCATTTTAATCCCATTATTTCACACAATGCTCTTAAATTATTGATATCGAAAAATTTATACTCGATAGGATCAAATAATCTAAAGAATCTAACTTCTTGACCTTTAATTCGATATTTGTTCTTTTGAATGCCTTCACCGATAAGTTCTCCTTGCATAGTAAGTGCTTTGAGTCCGTGTTTTGACATGTAAGATCTCATATTTTCTTCAACATCTTTTTCTCTTGCATACTTCCAGAATGAATTCTTTTCATTTTCAGGATGTTCCTTTAATCTAAGATTTCTAGATGCTACTCCGAATACATCATCGTAAATAGTATAAGTACACGAAGATCCATCTAACTTTTCAGTTGCTGTCCAAGTATAGTTATCGTGATATTCTTGAAAAATTTCTGTTAAATTTTGAATTCTTTCTTCATCAGTCTTAATAGAATGAGAAAAGAATTTTCCTTCAGCAATCCCTCCTAAACAAGCAGGCATAGGAGGATCATACTTCGTAATCCCAAGATATTCTGTAACTTCCATTCCCTCACCCACTTCATGAATTTCTTTTGGAAGATACGGCATCAAAACTGAAAGTGGAAAGGCAATCCCTTGAGAAATTTGTCCTTTGAACTTCATAGTCTTAATACGGTATTTTTGTTTTGCTAAAAATTCAAATTCTGGTCGTTCAGGCATCAGGGAATCAATTTCACAGTAGACACACAAGTCTCCTACTTGGAATTCGTCCTTTTTGACTACTACATTCCATCCTTTAATTTCTGCTCTATCTAAGAAATCTGCACCCTTTATTGGGTGGATTCCAGAAATTCTTTGTATTGTTGCTAATTTACGTTCCATGTTATTTTCTAATTAGTTGGTCTAACCATGACCAAGGTTTTTTTGTTGCTCCGTTTGTAAATAATAAACCAAATCCGCAAAATACCCACCCAAGCCCAGCATATGCTGCCCACCCAGGTAATAGTATTCCCTTTATGTGCAATACTGCAGTTAAAATGAGCATTGGTAAAAGCATCAGGTAAAAAATTAATTGTGATCTTTTCATTATATGTGTTATAAATTGTTTGCTAAAGTTTCTGCTAATAGCCAGCCATAAGCAGTTGGTTCAAATCGTGCAATGGGCGAATCACCTTTTGTAAAAAAATGCGGATCCATTCTATTTTGTAGTAAATCTGTGTTGAAATCTCGAGGATACATTAGAATTTTTCTACCTTCATAATTTTCAACATCTTGATATTGAACAATGAAAATAGGAAAACCTTTAATTATTTCCTTTTTCAAAACAACAAATTTAGTAGGGTCGGGAGTTGAATTAACTCTTACCATTTTTTCTATTACTCTTTCAGTTCCTGTACAGGTCCTACTGTCGGAACTAAACCATTTTATAAGTCCCATATCAATCTTGTAAAAATTGTTCTAACTTATACTCTCCTGATTTTATTACTCTTTCTAGCATTTTGCCTCTTGACCATCTAAGTAAATGATCTAAGGAATAAATCTCAATATGTTGGATTGCGTCTTCCATCATTGTTTGAAAACATTCGGTGTAGCCATCTTCTGCAAGAAAGAAATTATATTCTTTTTGACCAAATAATTCATAGTGATGATACCCGTGTCCCTCTCCTCTTTCATTTTCATACTCATAAAGCCACCCTTCTCCTTCACCGTCTCCGAAATTGGGATCATTATCATTAAAATCAATAAAGTAGGAGTTTGGGTTACCATCTCTAATACGTTTTCCTGTATAATCGCAAATTGTGTGGTCATACACTTTTGACGTACCCTCCCAATTTCCTGTCATTTTACTGTATTGATCTACTTCTTTAAATACTATCATAATTTCACCCCCTTTTTCTCGTAATCATCAGCAATCTTTTTCAAGATTATAAGATACTTATCCAGTTCTTTGTTAACAGGAGGAGTTACATATTCTTTTACAATTCTGTCTTTTCTTCGAATTTTAATCGGAGCTTTTATAGACTTAATAAGAGAGATAACTAAAGCGAGTATGTGATAAACAAATATTCCTGCGAGTATAAGTACCACAATCCCTGCAAAAACTAACCATCCCATTACAGGTTCACTAGCTGCAGATTGGTTTATGAAAAATGTTACTAGTTGTTGTAGCATATCAATCGTCTGTATCTGTGTACATCATTACTCCTGGGTCGCTATGTTCAAGAAATTCTTTCCAAGGCTCAATATCAAATTGAGCTACTTTGTCAATTTCTTCTTGTGTAGGCTCTAACCTACATTTATCTAAACGTACTGGATAAAAAAGGCAATCCGTGTCATCTAACGTAATTCCTATTCCAGCATACGTAGGACTATATGCCCCGACTGAATAGCCGGTACGTAATTCTATTCCAGCTTTTTCACAAGCTTCTTCTACTTCTTCAAGCCGGTCCCATTTAGCTATCTCGAAGTCAATCGCATATCCGTAAAAAATCATGATTTAAAGTTTTAGTTATTATACTTTTATATTAGAAACATATTTTAAAGTTTCACTTTTATCTTTCCAATTGAATTTATTCATTAGAGCATCTTTCCTAGCTCTTTCTAAAATTTCACCTACTTTTCTGCCTTTAGGAATTCCAAACAGTTCTTGAATTTCATCTCCGTTGATTAGTACATCAGAACCAGCCATAGGAATTCTCTCCAATCTCATATCAAGAATTATCTCTTCAAATTCTTCTGGAATTAAAGCAGTATCAGCTAATTTTGGAGCTTTACTTATTGAATTCATCACCATGAATTTTTTATCTTCTTCGCTCTGAAGTTGATCCCATTTAAGTAAGATGTTATCTAAAATTTTTATTGCAGTTCCAACTCCTTGTTTATTAGATCCACTAATTTTTTTCATATAAAACGTAAAAGGATCTACATCTCCAACTAACCCAAGCATGTAATAGAACGAAATAGCATCTAAGTGTTCAAATCCTTCTTCATAATGTAGCATTTTCTTATCAAATAATGCTTCGTCTACTCCAGTTTGGTGTAATAGATTCAATGCCATTTGAGTGTCACCACTTTTCGTTAGAATTTTCTGGAATTCGTCATAAATTCTTTCTCCAGAAATATCTTTTACTAATAAAGCATTCTTCTTCATCAATTGCATAGTCTCGGGTTCAATCTTAAACTCAAATCTTGCTGCAAACTGAATACCCCGGACAATTCTTAGAGCATCTTCAACAAAAGCTGTTTTATCAGTGGCTCTTATTATTCCTTTTCTTAAATCAGCCATACCATTGAAGGGATCTAAGATATTATCATCCATCACATTAATAGCCATAGAATTTATTGTAAAATCTCTTCTTTTTAGATCTCCATGAACATCTACGCCATCTGTGACTATTTCAAAATCTTTGTGTCCTTTTCCAATTTTTCTATCAATTCTTGGAACAGCTACGTCGTAATCTTCTCCAACGTGTCCCTCGGGTCTAAATTTAATGACTGCGAAAGATTCTCCTTGAACATTAGCTTTCCCATACTTGTTAAGAATTTTTAAAATTCCCTTAACTGATAAACCATCGACTATCAAATCAATGTCTTTCATGGGTTTATCTAAGTAAGCATCCCGGACAGTTCCCCCGACTACATAAATCTCTGAATTGATAGCCATATCTTTTATCCAAGGCTCGTTCCTTAGATTGGCTGTAATTTGTTGTAATTTAATCGGAATCATTTTTTATTTTATTTATCCAGGTCCACATAGCGGATAAGATTTTTTAACTCTTCTTAAGTCATTCTGGATTTCTCGAAGAGTTTTCATGATCGCAAATTGATTTTCAAAAATTAAATTTTCTTCTTCGTTTCCACTCAGTTGTTTAATTTCTGGTTGCATTCGATGAAAGCGCTCTACTATATCTTCTGTTTTTTTAATTTGCTCGTTTAAACTCATATTATTTCTCAAATTTTGCTTTTAGGCGTAAATATTCCAATTTTTCTTTTTCTTCTTTATCTTTATCAAATTGGGCTTTTAACCTCATTCTTTTTTCAAACTCATCATCGTTTTCAGGTCGTGGACGAACTATAATTATGGATGGGGTGTAATACTTAACTGGATCATCATCTTCTTCAAATCCCCATCTTTGTTCTTTTGCAATCCACGTAAATTCATATATTTGATCATCAGGCAAAAGACCTTCTGTAGCGATTAACTCTTTCCATGTACAAAAAGGGGTTCTTTTATATTTTTCGGGTTTTCTAATCCCAAAAGTCAATTTTTCATCTACTATTGCTCTTTTCTCCATTCTTAAAATTTTGTTGACCATTTTGGATCTGGTAAATATCCTTTGCTTTCATATAATTTTAAAAGAAGATAAATTTTATGCCATTCAATCTCCGGCACAAACCCAGCTTTATCCTCAAATGAAACATTGAAGTAAAATTTATCTTTATAATATCCAAAATTCCCTTTAGAGGAATCAATATCTGGATTTTCATTTACATACTTGAAATAAATGTCATTTTCTTTAAAAACTTTTTGGTAATGTTCAATTTCTTCTGGATAAGAAGATGTGTCAAGAATCATTACAATATCGTCTCTTTTAGTTATCAACTGAAGAGTTTCTTTTGCCCAAGGATAAAATTCTGAATCGTAGTTATTCTTTCTAAACGTAGGTATAAGAATAGTCCCGTGAATATCAAAGGCCCAGTATGTGAGAAACCATTCTTTTTCAAAAGAATGTGCAAACATTTTTTCTATCCATTTATGCATCATAATTACTCACTTATATGAAAACAACATCCAAAATCTCCTTCAGTTTCAATCTGTTTCTGGCATCCATTACAGTCGATATTTTTCTAAATCTTCTTTCAGAGATAAGATATCCTCTAAGCGTAAACTCAAAGAAAACATATCACCTAAATCCCTAACAAGATAAACATTAGGATATCTAAGTTTTTTCAAATGAGCAATGATAAGAGCTCTCATTCTAATTGATTCATTTCTTACTGATTCATCTGAAACTAAACAAAGAGGATCTATCATTACAATAACTGACCTATCCTCATCAAGACGAATTGATTGTAAAATAGAAAATCCAACTTCTCCAAGTGATCCCAGGCCTGATGTCTCAGACAATACTGGAAAGAGAATAATTTCATCATTTGCTAGATGATCAGCTTCAATTTGAGCTAATTCTGGCTTCCAATCATCAACTTGGGGATTATAAAAATCAAGTCCCCTTTCAGTATATTCTTCCATGAAGATATCTCTCCATGTAGACCCACCACAGGTTCCAAATAGTCCTATTGTCATAATTTCACCATTCTATATTTTTATCCCATTGTCCCCTATTTTCCATTGGAATTCTTTCGCACACTTCTCCAGGTACAAATCCAAATTCTTGCTTAGCATCGTACATTATATTATTTGCTTCTCTAGTTCTTGGGTTAAAATTATTCGTAACGTACGACAATATACCTAATTGACCAGATTCTGGTAATTGCCAAAGATTACCAGCTCTTTTTATTAAATCATCTAACGCTTCTTTTTTTCCGGCCCTCCCAAAACAATAATACTTTATACAGTAACCAAATTTATCTAATCGAGTTATCGTAGATCCGCAATATTTGCAATGTTTCATTCTTTTTCTTTAATCCACACGTAGATATTATCTCTTACCACTGAATCATCACATCCCCATCTAGCAGCATCATCTTTTAGATATTGTGGCAATCCCTTCCAATACTCCATTATCAGTTCATCAGTGAGTTCTTCCACGCTATAATCCAAAGCTTCTAATATGACATCATGAAGAGCATCTAAATCGCTTTGTTCTAGTTCAATTGTAACTTTCATAATTCTGGTATATAAATTTAGCTTACGCAAGCCCACCCGTCTATTACTTTGACTTCGCACTTACAGTTAATTCCTCTTACTCCCTCGCTTACTTTGAACTCATTTGATTCTGGTTTTCCAAATCTAAGTTGATAAGCTTCTGGGAAAATAACTCTGACAAAATATGCTGACCATAATCCATCATAAGTTCCATCAGGAATGTCTACTCGTTCTAATGATTTTGCCATTTTTAGTAAATTATTAAAGTTGCTGCTATTACACTTCCTAGTAAAATTAAATGTTCTACTCCTCCGAAGATAAAAGCGGTTTTTGACACTCCCAGCCCTTTAAGTGTTTCAGCAGTTTTTCCTTCATCGTATTTATTCAACATAATAATTCCGCGAATCCATCCAAATGTTCTGTAAGTCATCACTAGCATGCTGATAATGAGTCCAATAAGTAATAAGGTCATAATTTTATTTTTGTATTAATCCAAAGCACATTTCTATTTTCCCACAAATCTCCTTGATTTGATTCTAATAAATATCCAGGTTGAATTTGAAATTTTCCTACATCGATGGATATTCCAATATTCAATCGATTCCTTGTAAATTCATCTACATCACTTAAGAATATTTCATCTTGGATAAACGGATTAAAGTTTTTCCATAAATGAGTTTGGTATCCCGGACGTATTCTTAATCTAAATTTATTTTCATAATCATGATATTTTACAATATACTCTAATCGTGTTCTTATTTTAAATCCAGAAAGAGAATATGTAACATCTCCATGAAAAACTGTAATTCTAGTTACAACATCATTTTTATTTTCAAAAATATCTCTATAAAAAAGTCCCGTCTTGAAATTTTTATTGATAGAGTAAAAAGCTCCTATGTCATAATGAAAATATCTAATATTTTGAGCATTGAAGTTATAACGATTTTCTCCCTCAACTTCAATTTCCCATTTATCATTCAATTTCCCTTGGACTTTTAACGTTCCCCAGAGTTCATAATCTTGAGCATTAACGTTAAACGTTATTAGCAATAAAACTAGAAATAATAAACGTTTAAAAATCACCGTATGTTTTAATTTCTATTCCTTTTTTATTAGCAGCTTTCATTTTACCACTAGTTGAATTCAAATCGTCTGTAATTAGATACTTACAAGTTGCATCTGACATTGAACATTCAAACAAGTTTGGATATTTTTCAAGAAATTCTTTCTTCGTCTTAAATCCAAATCCTTTAGGTGATCCGGTCATTACTACGCCAAATGCATCATCCTTTGGAGCTTCGGGCCTATCTACAGTGACACCAAGCGCTTCTAGTTGAATTATGGTTTTTACTATATGATGTTCTACAACTGGGGTATGAACTTTATCTACAAGAGCATGTTCTAAACTGGCATAACTAAAATCTAAACCTGCATGTTCTCTTGCAAGTTGTTGTGATATTTTTCTTCCTACGTTTTCCATTCCTAAACATTGGATTACTTTTTCATAAGGAATTGATTTAACATTTTTAAATGCTTGAACAAAAATTTCGTTTAAACGAGATCCAGGTTCTAATCCATATTTTCCTAAAACATCTCCACCATTCTCTAATGTAAAACCCCATACTTCACAAATATTTTTAAAATCTTTTGCGAATGGTTTCAACCTTTCACTTCCAATTCCTTTAAGATCAAGTACTCCAGATCCATGTGCAAGAATTTTAGCAATCCTTCCTGGACATTTTTCATTTAAACATTTAAGATGAATCCCATCAAAATCTAATATTGTTTCACATTCTGGACATTTTCCAGGAAGTTCAAAATATTTAGAACTTTCAGAAATCACCTTCACTATTTCAGGAATAATATCACCGGCTTTTTCAACTGCAACAATTGCACCAGCACTAATTCCATTATCTCTAATAAAACCAGCATTATAGCCTGAAGCTCTTTTAACTGTAGTTCCAGCAAGTTGAACAGGATCTAATAAAACTACAGGAGTAAACTGACCTCTTTTTCCAATGTTCCATTCAATTCCATTTACTCCTGTAACTGCCCCTTCTGGCACAAATTTAATTGCGATTGCCCATTCTGGATCATGATCATTTTGACCAAGTTCTTCTCTTACAGTTTCTGGATATGATATAACAACTCCGTCTAATTGGTAATTCATCTTTTTTCTCATTTTCTCGAAATCCTCAATCATTTCTTCGTATGCGGTCGGGTCAAATAAGATATTATATTGATGTTTTGCGAATTGGGGATAATCTTCAAATATTGTTTGATGAAGATGTATTCCGTCTTGGATATAATGAAGTGGAATAAGAGTAAGATCTCCAACTTTTTCTTCACTATAATCATCTTTTCCAAGAACACCTGCTACGAAATTACGAGCATTTGCAAATTCCTGGGAATATTTCTTTTCAAAAATCCTTGTGTCTATTACAACTTCACATCGAATTTCAACAATTCCATTCAAATGAATTTTTTCTGGAACGTATGGTGTAAGTCTTTTTGTTAAATTTTTTCCAGCTAATCCATCTCCCCTTGTTAAGATATTTTCAAGGACACCATCTCTATAGATAATATTAATAGCAGAACCATCAAATTTTGGAGAAGCATATAGAGCTACTAATTTGCCAACTAACGCACCTCTTTTTGAAAACCAAGTCCAGAATTCATCCTTCATATAATTTCCCTCTTCTGTTTGCAACTTAGCAAGAGAAAGCATTTTAGTAGGATGGGGAAAATCAAAATCCTTACGCTTTGCACCAACTTGCTCATGAACTTTAGAACCTAAATTTATTAAGTGTTGTTCGAGAGCGTCAAACTCTAAATCTGACATAATTGAATTACCTTCGTAGTATTCAATTTTTGCTCTTAAATATTCAGCTTCTAATTTTTGAATGTCACCTTTTGTTAAATCCATTATGTACGTTTAATTATTAGTTATACAAATATAAACAAAAAAGGTGGGAGAAAAAAATTATGGGAAAATTAATTCCAATTTATATTCTTTACTAAGATCGCATAGTTGATTTTCTAGAATTTCAAATTCTATTATTGGATTGCCGTAGTCAATTAAAAGTTCTATTTGAATCTCAATTTTACCGATGATAATATCAGTTATGTAATAAGTATGTTCTTTAGTTTTTGTTTCGAAAATAATATTCTTGTTAATGATTTCTTCAGGTTCACTATCAGACATAGTAGAATATCTGATTTTTATTTTAGATTTGAATCTGTTGTCTGAATAAAATTTAAAAGATATAGGGAAATCAACAAAAAACGTATGGTTGTTTAGAACTACTACGTCAAATTTTGCGTATTTTTTATTTCCTTTAGATTTATATTTTGGGTTGGTAATCTTAAACTTGCACTTATCTTTTTTATTGTCGTCTCTTAGTGATTTTAGGAGTAAATATAAGATTATGTTAATAAAGGTTATTCCTATAAAGAGAAGAGCATTTAGTAGCATTTAAGATTGTTATGTTTGTTCAAGGATCCTAATCCTTTCTCGTAGATCTTCTATTTCATTTTTTAGATCTTGACTATTGTTGGAGGAATCCAGGTAAACTATATTATCAGCCATAATAGTTCCGCTAACTTCTAATTTATATATTTCTGGGATAGTACCAATTCCGACCTTTCCAGCTTGGTCAATAATAAATTTAAAATCTGTATAGCTTCCTGAAGAAATACCCATAATTGGGCGGTTGCTAATAGCCTCGTTTTCAATGTTTCTAGCATCAAAGATTATAAGCGGGGTATTGGATGAGACATCTGAGATGGTTTTCCCTAGAAAGTACAAACCAGCATCGTTTTCATCAGCGCCAATTCCTATTATTTGCGGTAAAAACCCTGAATCTGTGGCATTGCCCAATGAAAATCCTGATACACCATCTCCTATGTGAAGAGCAGTCATTCTCGTGTTCACAGGGACCCCGATATCAACTTTATAGCTATGTAAAGGTAATCTACCTACTCCAACCTGGCCGCCCTTAAAGTGTATCTCTGTGCCTTCAAATGGATTGCCAATAGATACATCTAGTGTTAAATCTCCTGAAGAATCTCTGGTAAGAATAAGGTTTTCTGAACCCTTAACAGAAGTCCAACCCACATTCTCATTAAACGTCAAAAATTTTGTATCAGATAGACTATTTGAAAAGGCGGGCACAAGTTCATGAATGGAAAAATCATTTTCTCCAACGATTTGATTCAATAAAATATTTTTATCTTGTACCATTTAATCTTTTTTCTTGGGAGGTCTTCCTCTTTTCTTTTTAGGAGGTCCGACTGAAGGGTCTATATTTATGTCATCAGGAATTTTCAAATACTGATCCCATGCAGTTTTTATTTCAGTTATTGCTTTACAATTTTCATATTTTTCTTCTTTCTCAAATACTTCAATCATTCTTTTAGTGAACTCTTCAACATGTGAATTTTCAACAATTACGATTGTTTTGCTGTCTGCAAAACACACGAATGGTTTGTTGGGTTCTATCGGTTCTTTAAAGAAATTTTCTTTAAGATACTCGTAAATGTTGTGAGCGAAAGTAGCAAATGCTTGAGTGTAAAAATTCTCAGCTTGTTCAAACGGGTTAAATGCAAATAAAACCCGGTGATCATGAGTATGACCCATAGTTGTCAAGAAAATCATATTCATTCTCTCAGTTTCTGATATGTTAGCTTCTCTTTCTTTAGACATATTTGCTATTAAAGTATTAGTAAAATGAGCTAAATCGTCCATCCACTCTTTGTAAGATTTTTGTAAAATTTCATCAGTAGAATCCCAATCCCTGCTTAATTCTGAATCATGAATAAAAATTAAATGTGAGAAAATATCTTTTTCTACTACTTCAGCCCCTATTTTGTTAAATTCATTTTCGGGTGGTTCAACTAGTTCTCCCCATAAACACCAAGTATTAGGAACTTCTTTTAACCTGTATGTTTCTAATGCAGAATAATTATCAAATGATTTAACTAGTTCCCTATGAGAAAATACGTCTCCAATTGAAACCATTTCTTCTACTATGCCGTTACTGTAAATTATGAGGCTCAAAATATAGATATATAAATTATAGTTATTATATAATAACCAAAATTAAAAGTTTTATGAAATATAAAAATGATTATTATTTTATATATTTAACAAAAAACATTGTTAATAATAAATGTTATATAGGCCAACATACTACAAATAATTTAAATGACGGGTATACCGGGAGTGGAAAGTTGATTGAGTATTCGATAAATAAGTATGGACTCGATAATCACATAACAGGAATTATAGAATTTTGCACAGGAGATAATATTTCAGAAAAAGAAATATTTTGGATTACTAAGAAAAATACTATTAATCCGAATGGATATAATTTAACAAAAGGAGGGGAGGGAGGAGATACCTACGCTTTACTTTCTGAAGAAGACAAGAAAAAATTTAGAGAAAAATCTTCTAAAAATAATAAAGGAAGAAAACGTTCTGAAGAAACAAAAAGAAAAATGAGTGAAGCTAGAAAAGGCCACTCATGGAATGCAGGAATTCCAAAATGTGAAGAAACTAAACAAAAAATGACCGAAGCTTGGAAAATTCGTAGATTAACACCAGTATCTGAAGAAACTAAAGGAAGAATTTCTCAATCTCAAATGGGACATACTAGACATACTGAAGAGGGAAAGGAACGAATAAGTATTGCTAATTCTCAAAGAGAATGGAAACAAGAATCTAAAGATAAAATTAGTAAGGCAAATAAAGGAAATAAATGGACAGAAGAAATGAAGGCTAATTTACGTAAGAAGTATAAATGTATTCACTGTGGTAGAAAAATGAATAAATCTAATTTAACTAGATATCATAATGATAATTGTAAAACTATTACTTAATTACCCATATCTCTTGCGCTATAAGTATATCCACCTCTTTCCACATCCCAAACTCCATCACAAAAATACCCATCAATCATTTTTGTTTTATTAGGATGTAACATAATTGAATGGTCCCAAGAATCAAGTTTATGATTACACTTTGAGCATTCATTGCTTAATTTAGTTTTCTTATTGCAATATGGGCATCTACCTTTCATTTTTGGAAACGCTTCAAAGCATTATTTGTTATGAATACCCATTCTACTTCTCCCATGAAATCTTTCAAATCTCTATCACCACAGTAACTCATATTAGATTTTAGATAATCCTTAAAGTTTTCAACCCAGGAAGATAAATTATATTCTACTTTTTGATATTTTGTTATTCCTTCAGCGGTGACTAGTTTAGCTTTTCCCCATTTTCGTTGAACTGCTTTAGTACTCATACCTCTATATTTTTTCTTTATAGGTAGACCCCATTTCCAAAGTTTTTTAGCTACATGGAAATTTAATTTTATACCCCAAAGATGATTAGAACCTGAACTTTGCATTGTTTTATTGAAAAGAGATCCAATCATTACATAATCAGCTCCAAGTGCAAGTGCTTTTATAATGTCATCATAACCTTGCATACCTCCATCAGCTACAATTTTGCAATCTAATTCGCCTTCTTTTTTAATTGCATAACATTCACTTATCAATGAACCGATTGGATAATTAATAGCAACATTAGCTGCAGTTGTACATCCAGCCCCAGTTCCAATAGAACATCTTACATAGTCAGCTCCTGCCAACGCTAAATTTTTGTAAGTTAAGGGATGCGCTACGTTTCCAGCCATTATTTGAATCTTGGGTTTAAGTTCTTTCATTTCTTTAATGACATCTACAAGTCTTTTCATATGACCATTAGCGATATCTATTAAGACATACTTAAAATCCCAAAATGGGTATTTTACAGAATCTATAGAATCAAAATTACCTGATTTAAGAATTTCGAGATCCATTTCAATTTCTGCTAATCCAAACGATTGAAATGAAAAATCATCTGTTATATAATATTCACCTCTTGGCATGCATGGAACGATGCCATTTTTAGCATAAGTTCTAACATTTTTTTCACATATAACGGTGTCCATAGGAGCAGTTATTAGAGGTAAATGACCCTCATAAAATGTATTACATTCACTTCTACTATTTATGTCACTGACAACGGCAGGCACTACTGCAATGTCCTTTAAGTCAAATTTAAGGTCTTTCATAATTTTTATATGAATAAAAGGTAACTAAGATCTAAGTTGCCTTATTTTTTTTATATTGAGTCAATTGGTAATTCACCCTGCTCATTATCTAAATCATCCTCTTTCTTCTCTTCTTCTTTATCTTTGAATGTTATTTCTTCAATAGGAGGTAAAGATTTTTCTTTAGGTTTTTCAGCTTCAGGTTCAACAAATAGCTCGTCATCTGGTTTAGCTGGCTTCTCTATTCCAGGAGCAATAATGTCTTTATCTTTAACATCATCTGCCGTAATTAAAGGATCCGACAGATTCAATGGAACTTCCTCAGCAGGAGCAGTAGGAATTTCTTCTTGCTTCGTCGGAATTGGAAGTGGAGCTCTTGGTCTAACTGAAGGTCTTACAATTTGTTGAACTCTTGGCGGAACTGGTCTTGCTTCTGGTTCCATTTCAGGATCTATAATTTCAGATCCAATTCTAGATGGATCAATTGCAAAAGTATTTTTGTATTTTGGTGATTTAACATGAATTAAGCCATTTGGAAGTTCTTTTAGAACTTTAACCTCAGCATCAACACCATCCTTTGTTGTAAAATTATAAGTTTTACCTGCATCAAAAGTTGTTTCAGGTTCAATAGGTTCTTCTTTAGGTTGTTTATCACTAATTCTCACCACCGGTTTTCCTGTCTTATCTTTTTGTAGAACAATTTCTTTACTTCTATTGGAAACACTTCGCCAGGCATCTTTATCCATATCCCAAAACGCTGCAACTTTATCTGATGAAGGTCTGATTCCTTTTGGTTGATCACCTGAAGGAACATGTTTCATAACAGTAGTTCCCTTAGCAGGTCTTACGTTCCCATCAAGTTTAACAAATTCAAAATTTACAATTTTATTATGAAGTATTTGTCTGAGTTCGGGCACAGTTACAGGTTCTCCAATCAATAATTTTTCAAATATTGCTTCAGGAAAAATAGTGTCTTCGTAAATGAACTCTACCAATTGTGTTTGGTCTAAAGATTCGCAAATACGAGTACCAAATAGTTCTTCAGTAATTATACTTTTTATTAATCGTTCAGTCAATTGAGTGAATTTATTTTATATATTCAAAATAAAAAAGCTCTGTATAAACAGAGCTTAGTTTTAGCATTTCGAATATTCGCACGAATTACAATGTATGCACCCCTCTTCTCGGACTAAATCGCCTCCGCAATTCGGACATTTTTCTTCCTGAGTTTCAGCGTCAATGTACCTACTTAGATAACGTCTAACTACGCTCGAAAAAGATGTAACATTTTCATCAATATTATTAATGACATTAATTACATGAGGTACTCCTGCTCCATGTCGCAATAACATAGAAGCTGTTAATGTAAGAGTCTTTTGTTCTACTCTGTCAGCAGCTAATTGTAGATTTTCAATCTCAAACTCTCCATTTATAAACTTATAGTGTCCTTTCTTAACCTTGAGAATTCTTCCTTTGGTATTTTTAGAGCTAGGAGGATTTTCGAATGCGAATACCTCATAAGGTCTATTTGTGCCAGGCCATGTTCCGATAACAACAGCGAAATCTCTTCCTGCAGCTTTGGCGGTATAATAGTCAGCATCAAGTTCCTTTGGGCGTTTAGGTGCATTTGTTTCAATAAAGTCATCTCGTGTTTCCTCTTTTTTATTAGATAATAATACTCCAGTTCTTGACCCTTCTCTATAAATTGTGCATCCTTTACAGCCAGCTTTCCACGCCTCAAAGTATATGTCATTAACTTCTTGTAATGAAATATTCTCTGGTAAGTTATGAGTAACTGATATTGAATGATCAATCCATTTCTGAATAATACCTTGCATTTTAACTTTTTCAAGATAGTCTATATCGTGAGATTCTGATCCTGACCAAGGAGATTCTAAAATTAAACTATTTAGATCTTCATTAGATAATTCAGTAAGATAAGTTTGAGCTTCAAAAAATAAGAGTTTATGTTTTATCGCATACCAATTTATAAACTCATGGTGGAATACATTATACTCTTCCCAACTGTCTCCATTCTCATCAACAAAATCAATTTTTACATCAGGATCATTAGGGTTAATTTTTCTTCTTCGTAAAGAACTTACTTTAAAAACTGGCTCTATTCCAGAAGTTGTTTGAGCTTCAATAGCAAGGGATCCAGTTGGCGCTATAGATAATAACGCAATATTTCTTCTACCATATTTTATATACTCATCATATTCTTCAGTACTAAAATGGTTTGCAATTATTCTTGATAAGAATGGGTTGTTTGCTTCTTTGTCATAATTCCAGATAGGGAAAGCTCCTCGTTCTTTTGCTAATTGGACAGTTTCTTTGTAACAAGATACTGCAATAGTTTCAAAAAGTTTGTTGATTGTTTTTGTAGCCTTCTTAGATCCATAAACGATCCCTAATTTTGCTAACATGTCTCCTAACCCCAACACTCCTATTCCAGTACGCCTTCCCTTTAGTAAAACACTAAGAACGTTTTCCCATGTTTCTTTTTCTACTCTTTTTAAACGATCAGGTTCTGGATCAGATTCTATTTTATCAATTATTGCTTGAACCTTTTCTTCTTCTAACGAAACTACATCATCCATGACTCTTTGAGCGAATCTAGATGTTTTTTCAAGTAATTCCCAGTCAATTTTAGCAGTAGTTTTATATGGTTTGGAAACCATATTTGAAAGATTTATAGAACCAAGTCTACACGAGTCAAAAGAGGATAAAGGGACCTCGCCGCATGGATTAGTACCCTTGGTAACGAATCCCTCATCAGCATAACAATCAGCAGGGGATTCAGCTATGATACTATCCCAAAACAAAACTCCAGGTTCTGCATTTTTATGAGCTTGTTTGATTAATGATTCCCAAACTTCTTTAGCTTTTACTTTTTTAATGTAAGTTCCATCTTCTCTTCTAAAAATGCTATTATAACTTAGCTGCTCATGAACTTGCGGTTGTTTATCTTGAGTTGGCCAGGAAAGAAAATAATCTTGGTCACCCTCAACAGCTTTCATGAATTCACTCGTAATTTTTACTGAAACATTAGCTCCAGTAACTTTTGTAAGATCATCTTTCTTCGTTATAAAATGAGGAGAGTCTGGATGATTTATATGTTCAGAAATCATTAAAGCACCTCTCCTACCATCCTGAGCAACTTCTCTTGTAGTATTCGAGTATCTGTCCATAAAAGATACTGATCCTGTTGAAGATTGTGCTGAATTATTAACGGCTGCAGAAATAGGCCTGAGGTTTTCAAGAGTGACACCTACGCCCCCGCGTCTTTTCATAAGCTGGGCCATAGTTTCATCTATATTAAAAATCCCGCCATACGAGTCTGCTCCGTTGTCTATAAAAAAGCAATTTCCTAATGAGGATATTTGATAAGGATTTCCGAGGCCAAATAAAATTGAGCCTCCAAAAATAAAGTTTTTAAAATTTTCTAAATTACTGTGTATTTCTTCTCTAGTAAGGGGATTTGGGTATTCTTGTTCTTTTCTAAATATTTCGTTTGTTATTCTGTTTATTGTGTCTTTTGGGGATTGTTCAATGTAGTTTCCGTTCTCTTTTAGTGCGTATTTATTGATCCATACATTCGAGGCTAGTGTATCTTGATTGAAATAAGATAAAGCAGCCTCAGTAAGTTGATCAACATCAAATGTTTCATTGATCATTAAAAAATTTATTATTTTAGTTTGTTTATATATAAAATCTTAATTATTCTTAATAGCGTTTTTCTTATATGATTCACTAATTTTTTGTTTGGTTTCTTCCGAATGTTTTTTACCTTTATGCGACTCACTCATTTTTTGTTTAGCCTCATCTGAGAAGGGAATATGAGGTTTAGAGATTCCTTTATTTCCTTCACTAATTTTCTTTTTTGTTTCTTCCGAATGTTTTTTACCTTTATGAGATTTACTCATTTTTTCTATTGATTCTTTCGAAAATGGAATAAATTTCTTCCCCTTATTACTTTCACTAATTCTTTTTTTATGTTCTTCAGAAAAAGGTTTACGTTTTTTACCTATTTTCTTTTTACTCATCTTTCTTTTAGTCTCTTCAGATAATTTCCCTCCTTGTTGGTGTCCACCTGTTGGACTGATATTATAACCATTAGGAACTAATGTATTATATTCTTTTATGTATTTTGTTTCTAAGATTAAATTAAAAGATGTGTCACATTCTTCTAAAATTTTTCTTTTAAAATTTTTCTTTCCATATTCATTTATTTTTTTAGTAAACAATTGTCCACTCCCTAAATATGAATCATTCTCATCTCCATCATGAGAACCTACATATTGCTTTCCATTAACTAAATTAGTTGTGATATAAATAAAATTCATTTTTTATTTTATATATCTCTTTTATTTACTTAATTTTACTTAACTATAAGAGTTCGCTAGCCTTCTGGCCTTGATTTTCTTTAATTGGTCAGCTTCTTTATCTGCTGTTTGGGAGGTATGCTTTGCAACCTTTCTCTGGTTATAGTAGTCAGTTAAGATTGCTGGTATTAGTGGTTCGAATGATGCGTCAAAAACAGCCCCACTAACACACTTAATTTGATTATTATGAGGCTCATACAATTTATCTTTAATTATGAAATTTTCAATAGAAATCATGAACTGTCTCACAATCGAAGGATATAGAGAAGCAAAGTCAAATGATGCTACCCAACCATATAAATCTGGAATTGGTTCAAATACAAATGCACCCTCATATTCTTCCCTTGCTTTTCTTTCAAAATTCTTTGGAAATATTTGCTTTCTTTGATATGCATATCTAGTTAAAGTTGCCTCGAGCATAGATATTGGAGAGAAAGCTGACATTGCTTCAACTTTTGTTAGATTTCCGAGACCAAGAAAAGTACTCATTGTTTTTAGTTTCTGGTCCAATAATTCAACCAATACTGAGTCAATTGCATTATAGAAAATGTATTGATCGTAATCATTATTGTACATTTCTTGAAAAGTGCCAGGATATTTAACTTTTCTTACTCCTAGCCCAGCCTCTGAAACAAAATCAAGTGTATTATTTTCTTTTACATCAATTGTTCTATCCCACTTTACATAAATTGCTAAGTAGTCAACAATTAATTTATGCTGAGGTAACATAATTTTCTTTTTCTTACCTCGATCTTTAATTGTATGTTCATACCATTGTCCAGTTGGTGACATCCAAGAAATGTCCATTCCTAATCTTCTTGTGCAACGATTATAAATGTATAACCAATCATATCCCCAAAAGTTCCAGCCAGTAATTAAGGGTGCATGCCTAGCATAATTGTAAAGAAAATCATACATCATATCAGCTTCATTTGCATATTGTTTGTATATGAATTTATACTCTTTATCAAATTTCTTTACATGTTCATTGATATTCTTTTCAATAGCATCGCATTCTTCACCAGATAAAGGTTTTAATCCAAAAACAATACATTCAGGATGGCTTACCCAAGAAATGGAATTAATTCTATTCTTAGCATCATCTGCATGTGGAAATCCATCATCTGTTACATCGACCTCAATATCACAAGAATATAATTTTGGCATATTTTGCTCAAAAAGTTTCTTTGTTAAGTCTTCACCAGCATCCATAAAGAATTCGTGAAGTCTATGTTTATTTAAGAATTGAGCTGGGACTTTAGCAACAGCTTTTCCATCCCAAGATGTTAAACCTGGAATTGCTCTACTTTGTTGTTTTGCGACAACATAATTATATTGGTGATTAGATGGAACATTTAATTGCTGGTATGCAACTTGACCCTCTTCATTTATATAAGAGATGATCATCTTATTGGGGTGTTGTTCTATGTTTACAATCATATTATTGGTTTTAGATTTATATCACCCAAGAAAAAAAGGTTCAACGAAATATGTTAAACCTTTTTAAGAAATGTATAAGTGGAAGATTAAAGAGGTAATTCAAGCTGGCATGCTAAAG
>Ga0164315_10001202_pt1 | contig 19378 bp, 14 predicted proteins | sample GuaBasSedimGuay6_FD_113737 | JGI IMG/M metagenome (GOLD analysis project Ga0164315, IMG submission 113737) | Subseafloor sediment microbial communities from Guaymas Basin, Gulf of California, Mexico - Guay6, Core 4569-2, 0-3 cm | ecosystem: Environmental > Aquatic > Marine > Hydrothermal vents... | reverse complement strand
GTTTTGCAAACATTGGTGGGCATGTTTTCAACATGCCCACCAATGTTTGTCGCCCGTCAGGACGGGCTCCTACGGGCCCTTGCCACAATTCTTGAGATTTGGGTTAGGTTGGTTGGCTACAATTTCGCAGAGCGCATGTATCGGCGTCTTTATAGCAATATCAACGGCGTCTGCGTCTGCCCCTGCGGAATATCGAAATGCCCCGGATATTCAACCTCAACCAGCGTCAGCCCGTGCGGCGGTGCAGCAATGCCGCCACGTGTTCGATCAGCACCCTCCAGGACAGTCTGCGCCCAGGATGGACTCTGTTCGCCCTTGCCGATAGCGACCAGAACGCCCGTGATATTGCGCACCATATGCTGCAGAAAGGCGTTCGCTGTAATGTTCAGGACAATCCAGTCTTCGTAGCGCTGCAATTGCAGCTTGCTGATCTCGCGCACAGGCGTTGATGCGCCGCAGCCGGCGGCACGGAACGCGGAAAAATCGTGTTTACCCAGGAGCGCGGCAGCGCCCTCCTGCATCGCTTTTTCATCCAGCGGGTCATACACCCACCAGGCACGGCGGCTGTATAAGGCCGAGCGCAGCGGCCGGTTCAGGATAAGGTAGCGATACGATCTTGCAGTCGCTGAAAAACGCGCATGAAACGCATCATCGACGATGCTTGCCCAGGTGACGTTGATATCTTCAGGTAGATGCGAATTGACGCCGAGCGACCAGCTCCTGTCACTGCGTGTTGCACGCGTATCGAAATGTACGACCTGACCCGTTGCGTGCACACCGGTATCGGTACGGCCGGCACATACGACTTCTATTGGGTCATCGGCAACCTTGCTGATCGCGGCCTCGACCAGCGCCTGTACACCGGTGCCGGTCTTTTGCCGCTGCCAGCCGTTGTAGGCCGTGCCATCGTATTCAATACCAAGCGCTACCCGCATCGTCGTGGCTTCGCGTAAACGAGCAATTGAATGGGGCCGAAGCAGCTCCGCCGATCAGCTGGGCAGGGAACCAAGCAGTTTCTGCGCCTGCTGCCGCTGACCTTCGTCACCCTCGTCCAGCACTTCTTCCAGGATACTGCGGGCGCCGCTCGGATCGCCCATATCGACGTAGGCGCGTGCCAGGTCGAGTTTGGTGCCGACTTCGGTCATGGTCCGCGCATCGTGCAGGTCGCCGCTTAAATCGTCCGGTGCCAGGGCTTGTGTGGTTCCGCCGTCACCGCCATCGTCGACCATCATGCCAACATCCAGATCGACTTCGTCCGGTTTGATTCGCGGTTGTTCGACGGTAGCGTCATCGCGCGACTGGTTTATGGTATCGCCAACTTCAGTCACCTTGAGGGCGGCCGTCAGGTCGTCAAGGTCGAGGTCCATATCGGTACTGCCCGCAAGGCTCGGCATTTTACCGGTGTCATCCAGTGTCATGCCATCGGACATGTCTGAACTGAACGAGTCCTTCGGCAGCGCTTCTGTTTTCGCAAATGCGAAATCGCCCTCATCCTCATCGTCATCCAGCGGCGCCAGCATGGTCGCAGCGTCTTCCACGTCATCGTCAAGCGATGCGAGCAGGGTCGCAGCATCTGCCGCGAAATCCGCGGTTGCACTATCGTCGGTTGCACTACCGTCGGACAGGCTGGGCGCGAGCATCGTTTTGTCGTCATCGGACAATGACGCGCCAATGTCGACGCCCGTCTGGACAATCATGTCCTCACTCAGAACCTGTGTCTGGCCAGTGGCGTCCAGGAGACTGGTGTCGATTCCGATGTCGGTATCCTCGGGCTCGTCCAGATCCGGCAAGGCATTTCGCAGGCCGGTCGAATCAAGGTCAATGGCCTGGTGCAGTCCCGTATGCGCGTCATCATCCGCAACATCGGGCGACGGGTTCTCACCGGTTTTATCCAGGTCAGCAATATCGGTGCCGGTTGCCGAAAAATCGTCCGCGGTCTGCAACACCTGGCTGATGGACGTATCGTCACTGTCCTCGATCGCCTCTGCCAGTGACGGATCAGACAATGAGTCCAGATCCAGCCCGAGGTCATCCAGATTAATCTCTGCTGTTTCGTCTGCTCCGGGTGCCGGTTTGTTCGGCTCCGAAATGACCGGCAATTCACCCGTGGCATCAAAGGTGTCAAATTGTTGTTCTATGGTCGGTGATTCGACGGTACCGCCGCCGGTCGCCATATCTGCAGTGTCATCTGTCGATGAATCGTCAAGAATCGGCGTATCGGCTGTTTCGTCACTCTCCGCGGCAGCGATCTCAGGTTCCGGCATTTCGCGAGTGGCCGATGCTTCCAGCTCAGGCTCATCGAAACTGAAATCGATGTCATTGCCTACATCTGCAATGCGCATCTGGCCGGTCTCTTCGCTGACGATGTCATCGGCTGCCGGCAACTCACCGCTCTCGGCACCAAGATCAATGACATCGCTGGCGTCGCCCGCCGAGTCGTCGTCGGCAAAGTCCATATCCAGTGCACCAGTGTCGTCCGCTCCAGCGTCAAACGAAAGATCGACGGCCTTGGTTGCAGCACCCGCGCTAACGCCCGAGAACAATTCGTGATCTGCCGCAATTTGCTGGCCCATGATGACGGTTTTATCCCAATCGGCGTTCGTCTCATCGCCAATTGCTGCTTTCATGCGCCCGGCAGCATCGACGAACGCGTCCCGGTTACCCCATACGAAATAAATCTCGCAAAGTTTCGCCAACAGGTCCTCGCGCTCAGGCTCGGTCGCCAAAGCACCGTTGATAAGGTCTGCGGCCTGGTCATACAGACCATAGGCCATGTGGAAATCTGCCTCAGCCATCGGGTCAGACTGATCAAGGTTGACCGCCGTTTCGCTGCTGAAGGTATCTTCAAGAGACTGGTTCATGCCGGTTTCGGCGAGTGGATCCGCGACCTCCGGCACCTCAGAATCAAGCGTTACCGGCGTCTCCAGCGTATCGCTGACAGGCGTTTCGGCAGGTCGTGGTGCCCTGGCTTCCTCGACCAGGATGGCTGTCTCATCTGGCTGTGCGATCGCGCTCAATGATGAGGTCGCTGCGAGTGTCTCCGCATCAGAATCAATGACGTCAATGGTTTCCCATACGCCGGTCGCTTCTTCGTCATCCTTGGCGGCACGGCGCATAAACCAGGCCAGCAGCGCGATTGCGGCCGCCAACGCCAGGCCGATGATGACCCAGAAATTCGTGAGGTAACCCATGATGACGTCGACGATTCCAGGTTCGTCTCGCACCGGGGCGGAGACGACTGGCGGTGCTACGACCTGCGTATCATCCGCGGCGTCATCGACCAGGGCATCATCCGGCAGCAGGCTTTCGATGTCATCATCAAGCGGCAATTCATCGTCGAGTACGGGATCTTCAAGTATGTCGTCTACCGGCGGTAGCTCCTCGCCACGCAATGCCGCCAGCTCGGCACGCAGTGCCGCAAGTTCGTTGTCCTCGATTTCGATCAGCGAATCCTGATCTTCAAACAACGCCTCGAGCTCCTCGATTCTCGCCTCATCGGGATCAACCGGAATTGCATCGACATCGGTGTCCGGCGTGCCGCTTGTGATGCTCGTGTCGGTCAGCGACACATCATCATCGGGCGGTACCAGCGTCAGGTTCGGCTGCGTATCAACCACCGGTGCGACGTCGGGAGTCGGTGCTGGCGTGCTTGTTTCAGGCATGCCGCCCCAGACTTCGTTCTGGCGTTTCACCTCGGCAAACGCATCAGTCCGGGTGATTCGAAATACGCCATCGGCACTTGGAATTCTCAGGACTGCGCCAGCACGCAACCTGTTGATATTGCCAACAAATGCGTCTGGATTGGCCTCATATATTGCCAACATCGTCTGATTCATGGTCAGGCGCGAATCAGGTCGCAACCGCCGTGAGATACCCCACAGGGTATCGCCACGCTGCACGACGAGATCACCACCAGGCGTTGTGTCGAAAGATGGCTGGCCTTGTGTTGACGGTCTTGTCGGTGTCGGTTCCGGTCCGATCGCGGTCGGCGACGATGATGGCGCCGGTTCGGTCGGCAACGATGACGGTGCCTGTTCTGCTGGCGCTGACCGTGCCGGTGCCTGTACGGCAGGACGGGGTTGCGCCGGCGCAGGTTCCGCAGCTTGTTGCGGCGCTGGTCGTTGTATCTGGCCACTATCCGTCGGCGTAACGCGACTCGGCGCTGTCACTTCCTGACTGGATTGTGTAACCGGTGGCGCTGCAAACGTCGGCGGATCAAGCAACACGGTGTATTCGCGCAAGAGCCTGCCACGCGACCAGACTGCTTCAACCAGAAACGTAATAAACGGCTCGCTGACAGCATTCACTGAGGTTACGCGAATGAAGTTGCCATCGGCCCTGCCGGAACGGACGACCTCAAAATTGATGCGGGTCAGGTATAACGGCCGATCAAGATCGTAACGCTCAAACGTCTCCGCTGACGCGAGCGCAATCGAAAGATTGTTCAGTTCTTCAGGAGTCGTCGCAAGCAGTTCAATCTCTGCCCGCAATGGCTGATTTAATGCCGAACTAATTCGTATATCGCCGAGGCCCAGTGCCCAACTCTGGCTCGCAAGCAAGAGCAATGGCATAAGCCACAGTCGATGAAGTCTTCGCGACATAGTGTATTTCTCCAGCTCCCCAATACCCGTTAAATCGGACCGCTCGGAGCTTGAATTACGAAAATGATTGTGCCCATCCCTTGTGCCGGTGAACTATAGCTTATAAATAGTTTTCCGCCAAGATTTCAGCTATTTGGACACTATTTAGAGCGGCGCCCTTACGTATATTATCGGCCACAACCCAGAGATTGATGCCACAGGGATGACTGATATCTTCGCGCACGCGACCGACGAAAACAGGGTCCTGACCGGAGCTTTCGCTGACTGCGGTCGGGTATTGTCCGGGAGCAACGCCATCCACCAGCTCCACGCCGGGCGCCTTGCGCAACAGCTCCCGTACCTCATCTGCCGAGATTTTGCTGCCAGTCTCGACATGAATCGCCTCGGAATGGCCGTAAAATACAGGGACACGAACGGCGGTCGGGTTAACCGCAACAGCCTCATCGCCGAGTATTTTTTGCGTCTCCCACACCATTTTCATTTCTTCCCTGGTGTAACCGTTATCCTGAAGTACATCGATTTGCGGCACGACGTTGAACGCGATTTGTTTTGCACCAGCAGCGATTTCCAGGGGTCTGGCGTTTAACAACGTGCCCGTCTGCTTGGCAAGTTCTTCCGCTGCTCTTTTGCCCGCGCCGGTAACCGCCTGGTAGGTTGCGACATTGATGCGTTTTATGCCGACGGCGTCGTATATCGGTTTCAATGCCACAACCATCTGAATGGTAGAACAGTTGGGGTTGGCAATAATTCCTGAATTTTTATAATCAGCGATTTTTTCCGCATTGACTTCGGGCACAACCAGCGGAATCGCATCGTCGTAACGAAACTGTGAGGTGTTATCAATGACGGTGCAGCCAGCAGCGGTCGCCCTGGGCACGTGTTCCTCAGACACCGATGCCCCGGCTGAGAAAAACGCTATTTGCACCGTCGAAAAATCAAATCCAGCGAGATCGTCGACCACGATGGCGCGGTGGCCGAAGTCGACTTCCTTGCCCACGGAGCGTTCACTGGCTAACGCATAAACTTTGCCAACCGGAAACTTGCGCTCTGCAAGAATTTCCAGCATCGCCTCGCCCACAACGCCGGTAGCGCCGACGACTGCAATATCAATTGCCTCATTCATTTGTCTCAGGGTGTTCCTTGGTAAGCAGGTAATTTATCAGATGATCGGCGTCAGCATTTCTACATCAGCGTTTTGTGCGCGGTGGCGAAGATAGTGGTCCATCAGCACGAGTGCAACCATGGCCTCGGCAATCGGCGTTGCCCGCAAGCCCACACAGGGGTCGTGACGACCGGTGGTAACAATTTCTGACGGCTTGCCATCCTTGTCTATCGTCGCACCGGCTTTGGCAATGCTCGAAGTCGGCTTCAAAGCAATGCTCGCCAGGATATCCTGCCCGGAAGAAATTCCACCCAGCGTTCCGCCCGCGTCATTCTTGTTAAAGCCGTCCGGCGACATCTCGTCGCGATGTTCGCTGCCTCTTTGCATGACTGCCGCAAAGCCGGCGCCAAGTTCAACACCCTTTACCGCGTTGATACTCATCAGGCCATGTGCAAGATCGGCCTCCAGCTTGTCGAAGACAGGTTCGCCCAGTCCCGGCGGTACATTCTGTGCGAGAACGCTGATTTTAGCGCCGATGGAATCGCCCTCTTCACGCAAGGCATCCATGAATTTTTCCAGTTCGGGGATTTTCTCCGCATCGGCGCAGAAAAAAGGATTTTGATTCACCAGATCCAGATCGACTGCCTGCAGTTCGATTGGACCCAGTTGACTGAGATAGCCGCGAATCGTGATATCGAGTCGCTCGCCAAGATATTTCCTGGCGATGGCACCGGCAGCCACCCGCATGGTGGTCTCGCGTGCAGAGGAACGGCCGCCACCACGGTAATCGCGGAGTCCGTATTTCTGCTGATAGGTGTAATCAGCATGCCCTGGCCTGAACTTGTCTTTTATATCGCTGTAGTCGCGTGAACGCTGGTCAGTGTTCTCGATCAGCAGGCCAATCGGCGTTCCGGTGGTCTGCCCTTCGAACACACCGGAGAGGATGCTGACCCGGTCCGCTTCTTTACGTTGCGTGGTATGACGTGATTTTCCAGGCCGCCGACGCTCGAGATCGGCCTGAATATCGGCTTCCGTAAGCTGCATTCCCGGCGGACAGCCGTCCACGACGCAGCCCATGGCAGGACCGTGGCTCTCACCGAAGGTCGTGACCGTAAATAGTCGACCGAAGCTGTTACCCGACATTCTATTGACTCAAATTCTGTTTCACGACGGAAGCCGCCGCGCTGAAACTGTCCTGGTGCCGATCGAGTTCGGCTTTGGACAGCAGGAATACCCCGTGCCCGCCCAGCGCAAACTCCAGCCAGGTGAATTCTACCGCCGGAAAACGACATTCCAGCGCCGCCTGACTATTGCCTACCTCAACGATAAGAATACCGCCATCGGCAAGAAACCGCGATGCATCATGCAGGATCGTTATGACTGAATCCAGACCGTCATCGCCGGACGCCAGGCCCAGGGCAGGTTCGTGTGAAAATTCCGGCGCGAGTGCCGCCATATCTTCATCATCCACATACGGTGGATTGCTGACGATGACGTCGTATGCGTTGTGATGTGCCGCATCGTCCAACTCATCGAAAAAATCGGATTGGTGCAGCTGTACACGTGCCTGCAGCGTGTAACGCTCTACGTTCACTGCAGCAACCGCCAGCGCATCGTCTGATATGTCCACCGCATCCACAGTTGCGTCCGGAAATGCCATGGCCATCGCGATGGCGATACACCCGCTGCCGGTGCCAAGATCCAGCAGCCGATCAACTTTCTGCGGTTCGATCCACGGCACGAAATGCTCACCAAGCAACTCGGCCAGCGGCGAACGCGGTACCAGCACACGCTCGTCCACAAAAAACTCAAGACCGGCAAACCATGCCTGTTGCAGCAGATAGGCGACCGGAACCCGATCCTGAATTCGTCTCTGAGCCAGTTGCTCAATACGCTCACTTTCCGCATTAGTGATCGGCCGCACGTAATTCTGCTCGGCATTTGCATGGTCCAGGCCAAGCGCGCCGAACACGAGGTACGCAGATTCATCGAGCGCATTATCTGTTCCGTGGCCGTATACAAGGTCTGCCCGCTCAAACGCACTTGCCGTGCTGCGGATCAGGTCCTCTACTGTGACGATTGCTTTAGCCGGTGACATGCAGCGCATTATTGCGGTATGTGATCGCCCGGTCCAGATCGATGGCTTTTCGATTCGCGGCTAAAGCCGCTCCTACGGTTTGTGCCAATCTGTAGGAGCGGCATGTGTACAGGGATGTACTTATGTCGCGGAGTGCACGGATGCGTGGGAGCGGCGTCCCGCCGCGATTCCAGGGAAACATGCAGACTCAGCCTGAGTTAGAATGTCCGCGCTATGCATCCGATCCGCAAATTCTTACTCATAACGCTTGCCGTACTCGCTTTGGGCGGCGGCGCGGCTGCAGTGTTCATGCAACTGCAGGGCGCGCACGAACTCCCGTCACACGCAACAGTAATACCGGCTCCAATGCCGTTGCCCGAATTCGCATTGCTGGACCACGCGGGCAATCAATTCGACCGGCAATCACTGCGTGGCGAGTGGAGCCTGGTTTTTTTCGGCTTTACCCATTGCCCTGATATTTGTCCCGCCACGCTGCAACAGCTGGCGATTGCACGCGGCAAAGTCCTGGCAGCAGATGGCGGCCAAGGCAATTCGTTTCCACGGATCGTATTAGTCAGTGTGGACCCGGAAAGGGACACCGTGGAGATAATGCGCGAATACGTTGCTAACTTCGGTGCCGACATCACGGGAGTGACGGGTGATATCGATGAGCTGAAAAAGCTTACCGCTGCGCTTGGCATTTTTTTTGAGAAATCCGCAGACGGTAGTGAGAACTACAATGTCGCGCACTCTGCCGTCGTTCTGTTGATCAACCCAAAGGCCGAATTTCATGCCCTGTTTAGTGCGCCACATGACATAGAAAATTTCGTCAATGACGTGCCAATACTGACGGGATCGTGATGAACGCTAAATTTCTCGTTCTGAATTTCGCGATATTGGTTATTGCAGCGTGCACAGCAGAACCCGGTGTGCCACTGACAGTATCCGATGTCCGGCTATTTGCGCCATTGACCAAAAGCCACGCAGCCGTCGGTTACCTCACCCTGCACAACCAGAGCAACGCGCCGCTCACAATCGACAGCATCTCCAGCACAAATTTTGGCAACATTCAGATGCATGAAACGGTTATCCGTGATGGCGTGGCACGAATGCAGGCCTTGCCAGCCGTAATCATAGAACCCGGATCCAGCCTCGAGTTTGCGGCTGGCGGCAAACACCTGATGTTAATGCAGCCAACAGCTGATACCGCGGTCGGTGCGAACATCACGTTGGAAATTCATTATGATTCGGGTGGTCTCCTTATTGTCAGCGCAACCATGCAAACAAGAGTGCCCGCCGAATAGGCTTGCCAGTCCATGTCTGAACTCAAATCGAGACTCTTCTTACTGCTGCAGAAACTTTTGCCCAGGCTGGCGCTGACTGCCCTCGTCTTTCGCTTGGCCAGAATCCGAACAACCGGCATAAAGAATTTTTTCATTCGTCAATTTGTCGGTATCTACAAAGTAAACGTTGAGGAGGTCAAACAATCCGTTCCTGACGATTTCGCAACGTTTAATGATTTTTTTATTCGCGAACTCGTCGCCAGCGCACGACCAATCGATGCGGCGAGCGAATCTATAGTTTCTCCGGCCGATGGCACAGTCAGCGCCGCTGGAAAAATTGACAGGGACCGAATATTCCAGGCCAAAGGCCTGCACTACACGCTGACCGATTTGCTCGCGACCGACATCGATGATGCGACCAGGTTTGTCGATGGCGCCTTTGCGACAATTTATCTTTCCCCAAGCGATTACCACCGCGTGCACAGTCCGGTTAGTGGAGAGCTTATCGCCGCGCGTTATGTGCCCGGGGATTTGTTCAGCGTCAATGAGGCCACCGTTGCCTACCTGCCAAACCTTTTCACGCGTAATGAGCGCCTGATCTGTCACTTGCAAACAGTTAATGGCCCGATCGTGGTCATACTCGTTGGCGCGCTGAATGTTGGCAGCATCAACACGCGCTGGAGCGGCGATCTGCGACCGCGAAAAAAAGGTGTGGTCGACAACATAGATATCGCGACGAAGGGCGAATCGACACAACTGAAAAAGGGTGACTTGATAGGCTGGTTCAACATGGGGTCAACCGTCATCGTCTTGTTGCCGCCAGGCTCATCAGATGAGCTTTCGACATTAAAAACCGGATCAAGAGTCAGGATGGGCCAGGCCATTGGCAGCATGAAAAAGGTATGACTGGCGGGGCCTGGCAGCCTGATTCTGATCCAGGCGTAGCGGCTCGCCGGGCAGAATTGCTGCAGAATGCACAGCGTTTTTTTCGCGATCGAAATATTCTTGCTGTGGACACGCCGGCATTGTCCGCCCGGACCGTCACAGACCCGAATATTGCATCCATAACAGCCGTGGCGGCGCATCGACCCACGCTATATTTGCAGACCTCGCCGGAACATTTCATGAAGCGCCTTTTGGCGGCTGGATACCCGGACATCTACCAGATTTGCAAAGTTTTTCGTGACGGCGAACACGGCCGGAATCACCTGACCGAATTCACTATGATCGAATGGTATCGGCTGAAATTCGGTTTACAGGAAATCATGCAGGATGCGATCGACCTCGTAACGACCTTGCTGGCGCGGGAACGAATCAGCGCTGACGCCCGGTTCATTAGCTATGCAGAAGCATTTCAAAGTGCTCTCTCAATAAACCCGTCTACTGCTGACATTGAATTGCTCGCAAAGTCAGCCCGTGCAGATACAAATCTCAAAAACGCACTTGGCGAGGATCGGGATGCCTGGCTGGACCTGTTGCTGGCAAGCAAAGTCACAGACGGATTTGCGAGTGATCGATTGACTGTGCTGCATCATTACCCGGCAAGCCAGGCAGCGCTGTCACGCCACTGCCCGGAAAATAAGGGTCTTGCTGATCGATTCGAGTTGTTCTACGGCAAGGTGGAACTCGCCAATGGCTATGTCGAACTAACGGATGCTGATGAGCAGCTGAACCGCTGTAAACTCGATCAGCAACTGCGTGGCGGGCAAGGATTGCCTGTGCCTGAAATTGATGAGAACCTGATCGCAGCGTTGCGTGCAGGATTACCGCCCTGCGCCGGTGTCGCCGTCGGTTTTGATCGCCTGTTCATGATTAACGAAGGCACAGATAACATTCAATCCACCAGCTCTTTTACGCTTGCTTAGAACGACAGGAAATCGTGACCGTGAACTACACATTATTAACCAGGCAGCTCGAAGCGCTCGTCGAAGACGAAGCCGATTTGCTGGCGAACAGCGCCAACCTGGTCGGCCTGTTATTCACTGAAATACCGGATATCAACTGGCTCGGAGTTTACGTGCTTCGTGGCAGTGAGCTGGTGCTCGGTCCCTTCCAGGGAAAACCTGCTTGCGTGCGTATCCCGCTGGGCCAGGGCGTCTGCGGAACCGCGGCACAACGAATGGAGTCGCAGCTGGTTGCAGATGTAAATAATTTCAGTGGGCACATCAGCTGTGATCCGGCGTCGGTTTCAGAAGTGGTTGTGCCATTGATTTCCGCTGGGCAAGTCATTGGCGTTCTCGACGTCGACAGTCCGCTGCGAGGTCGGTTCAGTGTCGACGATCAACAGGGCCTTGAATTGCTGTGCGAAAGATTCGTGCAGTTACTCGAGAGCAAGCAAACAAACCTGCAAAACTTTATTTAACGCGCGAAACGTAATCTCCGGATCGTGTATCCACACGTATCACTTCACCCTGCTCGACAAACAACGGCACGCGTACCACGGCGCCGGTTGAGAGAGTTGCCGGCTTTACGCCGCCACTGGCGGTATCTCCGCGAACGCCAGGATCCGTGTCTACAATTTCAAGTTCGACAAAATTCGGTGGTGTAACGACAAGCGGCGAATTGTTCCAAAGCGTGATCTGGCATTCGTCCTGCTCTTTCAACCATTTCCTGGCGTCACCTACTGCCTTTTCGTCTGCAGCGTACTGTTCGAAAGTATCTCCGACCATGAAGTGCCAGAACTCCCCGTCTGCATACAGGTATTGCATGTCGGTATCGACCACATCGGCTGCTTCAACACTCTCGCCCGACTTGAAAGTTTTATCGACGACCTTGCCGGTCTTTAGATTCTTGATACGGACACGATTGAATGCCTGGCCCTTGCCAGGTTTCACGAATTCGTTTTCCACGATAAAACAGGGATCCCCGTCAATAATGATGCGCAGTCCTGAACGAAACTCGCTGGTGTTGTAATTGGCCATTTTATTACCCGAACCGACACTGTAGTCGGCTAGCATTAATAGTTAACAGACGCTGGCAGACGACATAATCTGGCAGCGGCCGGAATGATACCCGTGATCGCCGCCTACGATAAGCTTTTGCCGAAAAAATAGCTGGAGCGAGCTCTGCCGCTGGCTAAATCCCCCGCCCGGGAGGCTGCTGCGTAACTGTTTATGGACAGATCGATCAATTTATTGATTCCCGTCACGGTTTTGATACGGCATGAGGGACTACACCCAGTCTGTTGTATAGACTCGATCGGGCTTTACAAAATATCAGACATTGGCCCGGACTAATCTCAAGGAACGCGATTTGAACGAGCGACACAGTATTTCGATAGCTGTTTTGTCCACGAACCAGGATGATGTGGAACTCGTGAACGGCACCCTCAGGGACGCCGGGCATGCCGCACATTGCCACTGGATAGAGAATCCTAATAAATTCGCCGACATTTTGCGCAATGAACATGTCGAGCTGATCATCCTCAACGGTGACGAATACTCGGATTCGATCAGGCAGGTTATCAAACAAAAAGACGCTTTTGTTCCGGAAGTGCCGGTTATCGCTGTGTGCGATTCGGTAGACGAAAACTCCATTCTTGAGGCGATGAACGACGGTGCCTGCGATCTTGTCTCGACCGAGAAAAGAGCGCGACTGCAGGCGGTGGTTAGCAGGGAGCTGCGTGCATTTCGCGTTGAGCGCGCGCTCAACTCCACACTCAATTCCGCGACCGAATATCGCAAACAGCTTAACGCTTTTATGCAGGGCTCCAACAGCCCGATCGCCTACATTCAGGAAGGCATTGTCATTGAAGTCAACCAGTCCTGGCTCGATCTTTTTCAGGCTAAAGAAAAAGAGGAAGTGCTGGGACTGCCACTGATGGACAATTTTCTCGATGAGTCTCAGGCGGCGATCAAAGGCGCAATCATTGCGACCACCCAGGGCAAGTGGCAGCCGGGCGAGCAGCTGATCGTCAAGTCCCGTGTGGGAGAAGGCGATGCGGCAACCCTGGAAATTGGGTTTCAACTTACCGACTTTGACGACGGACCGTACGTGCAAATTCGCATTACGCCACCGGCGTGGAAACCTGAAGAACCGACAAAACTTGTACATGAAGCGCTGAAACGTGACCCGACAACGTTGTTATTTCACCGGGCCCAATTTATTGAACGCATCACCAAGCGTCTCAAGCGCAAGCCGAAGTCAGGTCTGCACGCACTGGTCTACATTAAACCGGACGATTTTTCCGAAGTTTCCAGCCGCGTCGGCTTTCTTGATACAGAAGAAGTACTGGCCCAGTTTGCCGAGGAAATGCGTAAGAGAATGCATCCGCGCGATGTTGCCGGGCGCTTTGAAGGAACCGTCCTGATGGCTCTGCTTGAGCGTGGCAACGAACGTGATGCACAAGTATGGGGACAACAGCTCGTTGATCACATGCAACAGCATGAGTTCAAAATTGGCGCGCAAAAAATTCAACTCACCTGCACTGTAGGCGTTATTGGGATCAGTGGAATTTACAGCAGTCTCGATGAAATGGTCGCAGCTGTCGTTGCGGCTCACAAATCAGGCAAATCGCAAGGTGGCAATTCCGTCTTCCTCAACGAAGCACAGGATGTAGATACGCGTCTGAAGAAATACGATGCCATCTGGGTCAAACGTATCAAAGCGGCCCTGACGGAAAATCGATTTCAGCTGGCGCAGCTGCCGATCGCGGGATTGCGCAGCGACTCCGGGCCGATGTGCGACATGCTGGTGCGTATGCTCGACGAGCAGGGTAAAGCGATTCTGCCATCTGATTTTATCCCTGCCGCGGAGCGCAACAACCTGATGAAGGCCATTGATCGGTGGATAATGGCGGCATCGATTGAGTATTGCGCGGAGAATGATGTTGAGAAAGTATTCGTCAGGTTTTCCCGTCAATCGATGCAGGATTCGACAATAGCGGGCTGGATGAAGGAAGAATTCGAGAAATACAAGGTGGACCCGGCGAAGATCTGTATCCAGATTCCCGAACAGGAGGCCGCGAAATACATCAAGGAAACCAAGATAGCAACGGACGCATTTCGCAAACTGGGGGTCAATTTCGCATTGGAACACTACGGTGTCGACAAGAACCGCTTTCAGATCCTGGACTTGCTCAAACCCGATTACATCAAGATCAATGGCGAGCTCATGCACACGCTGACCACAGACACTGCGATGCAGGAGTCTGTCAGGCAGCTTGCCGCAGCAGCAATTCAAAGAGATATCCTCACGATTGCCGAGCGCGTGGAAAACGCCAATGCCATGGCCGTACTTTTTCAGCTCGGCGTACACTTCATGCAAGGCCACTATGTGCATGAACCTGAAGTCGTATTGCAGGAAGCCGTCAGTGTTGCCCGTACGACGCTGGAAGCGATTAGCAGCTAGGCCGCTAGTAGTCCAAAATACTGCCTGGCCAGCCAATTCCGAGCCTCGCAGCGCTGCTGACACGCGCTGTAAAACTCCACATTAAGTTAAGCCTCACGGGTCAAATCGTGTGACCTCGGTCACAGTTTTGCCACCTGATGCCGGATTATGCCAGTTTATTTTTCAAACATAGAAGAGGTCCGTTTACAGCGCCTGAGTCGCTGCCTAATCTGTTTATCTCACTGTGTATGCGAGTTTTTTGCTCGACTGCCAACCCGCAGATAGCACGACTTACTGGAAACCGGGGTACCAAGCTGTGAATGCATCAACTGGACATAAGTACAAAGGGCGCTCTCGACAATCAGGCGCAAATCGAATCTCGAAGCAGATTCTGCCAGCACTGCTTGCTGTCGGTAGCGCTTGTTGTTTTGTCGCCGGCTCAGCGTCTGCACTTGAGCTCGGTGACATCAAAGTGGAATCGAAGCTGGGCCAGCCGTTACGCGCAAGCATTGCCTATGCATTGAACCCCAATGAACAACTATTCAATTACTGCATCTTTCTGCGACCGGGCGTCATGGCCAGTGGCATTCCTTCGGTAAGCAAGGCCCGCATCTCGGTATCCGGAGGATTAATTGTGCTGACCGGCAATACGCCGATCCGCGAACCTGCCCTTGGCATGCGAGTTACTGTCAATTGCCCGTATACGGCACAGCTCTCTCGCGAGTACACACTGATGATCGACCCTGGACTGCCGGTTGGTGGCGAGCAAATGGTAGCCACAGCTGATCCGGCACCGCAGACAACATCGGTCGCGGCTGTCGCCGCACCACAGGCTGTTGCGCAAGTGCAGGCTGCAAAACCAACCCCCACACAGACTCGTGCACCGACGACAGTGACTGTCTCGCCCGCAAGAGCGGCCGTTGTCAAACAGGTTGACCAGTCACCGATCACGACAAACAGCCAGTATTTCGTGCAGCCGGGTGATTCGTTGTACGGCATTGCGACACGCATCGAAAATCGTCAGGTCGCACTCAGGCCTGCAGCTAACGCGATCTTCAGCGCGAATCCTGGCGCATTTACGGAAAATGACGTCAACCAGTTAACAGCCGGCGTCTGGATTGCGATTCCGGACTTCCTCGGCACGGGCATTGTTGCCGAAACAATTACGCAGACGAATGCCGCACCAGTAGCGAGCGGATATGCGGACGAGTACACAGCGGATGACGCAGCAACAGAAGAGCCAACGGAAAGCACATATACAAGTTTCATCGCTGACGATGTGCCGGAAGTCATTGCAGAACCGGTTGTGGAAACGCCGGTTGTCGAGATAGCACCGGTTGTCGAGACTGTAGAAGAAACTGCCGCAGTTGAAGAAGCTGTAGTCCCGGCCACACCGATTGTTGAAGCCACTGAAGAACCCGTTGTTGCAGCAGCACCAGTGGTCGAAACAGAGGCTGCAGAGCCAGCTTATCTTGAGGAAAATACTGCCGACCTTCGTCCCGGCGACATTGTCATTGGTGGCGATACCTCGGTTGACTCAATCGACAACGTAGAAACAACCGCGACGGATGCCGCTGTCGAACCCGCGCAAGCAGTTAGTGCCGCACCGGTCGTTAGTCTGCCTGACGGCGACGCAGCAGGAAGCGGCGGCCTTGGTTCCTGGCTGATGTGGATCGGTGGAGCCGGTCTTGGCGTGTTACTCGGCCTCGCACTGTTTTTCGGTCGCAGGATCAAAGAACGCTTTGGCGGCGCTCCCGTCAATGACTCGATGGAACAGCTTGATGACGATATGACGGATGAAGTCGAGGTGCTAAGCGACTTCGATAATATTATTGCCGATGAGCCGAGCGTCGTATCTGACGTCGACTTCCAGCTTGATGACAGCATGATCAGTTCGCAATCGATTTCCCTGGACGCGGATCTGGATGCCGGCACAGGATTACAGAATGTTACCGATGTTGATGTAGCGCAAGACTTCGGATTTTCGGCTTCAACTACAGGTGAAGTCGAAAGTGCAGTCGAAAGCGTGATCGACCTCGAGTTGCCGGAAGAAGCGCCGGAAGAACCGGAAAAACTGCCAACAGATATCATCCCGCCAAACCATCGAATCGAGGACTCCATTCTTGAAAGTGAAGAGCCGCCGAGCATCGATGCGAGTGCGGAATACGATCTGTCGATGATTGTTGACGCAACCAAACAAGCGCTGGGCGGAGATGACCTGACGGCCAAAGACCTGATGGCGGTCCAGGTCGGCACCACGGCTGAAAGTGAAGCTGTCAGCCACGACATGACACTTAACGATGCGGTCGACATCCAGGCGCTGGAACAGGACTACCAGGAAGAATATACCCAGACCCTGGCAATGAACGAGGAAATCGAACAGGCCGCAATCGACCTGGCATTACGTCTGGACAAGGATGATACCGGTGAGGTGACGTCGGAATTGCCGAGCGTAGCCGAAGCCACGGAGACTGAAGCGGTGTCGGAGAACGATATGCAAACCGAGATCGCGTCACTGGATATCGACCTGGACGATATGCCAACCGAAATTGCATCACTGGATGACGATCTGGACGATCTTGAGGATACCAGCGTGAATCCGCAGCTGACTGCGAAGATGGAGCAACTCGTCAACGAGAAGACTGTTGAAATGCCGAACCCGGGTAGCGAGAAAACAGTCATGATGCCAAATCCTGGCAGCGAGCCGACCGTAGAAATGCCAAATCCGGGCAATGAGCCAACGGTTGAAATGCAGGTCGAATCCGGAAAAATCGATACCAAGAAATCGCAGGCATCCTAGCGCGGACCAGCCCGGACTAGTCCAGGCTGGCTTAATACGTATCAAACATCCGCTGCAGTTCTGTAGTGCCAGATGATCGTGTCAACGCCAGCATCAGCAGGATCCTGGCCTTGTTGTCCGGCTGACCATTGGCAACGACGGCTGGAAATTCGTAATCGGGTGCTGCCACGATCCGGCCGCCGGGTACACGAGACGTAACCACAGTCGGCACACCAACCTGTTCCAGAGCTGCAAGACCTGCCAGCATACCCGCACTCATTCGCCCTCCGGCGAACGTGCGAATAATCAACCCATCCATATCCTGATTGCCGAAGTTGATGACCAGGGCTTCGTCAATGCCGGTGAAATCACTCAGTATGAAAACCCGGGGCAGCGATTCCAGGTTCGCAACGTCAAATTCGCTGTTGGTCGTGTGCGGTTGCAATGAACGATGATAGAAACGGACGCCGTCCGGATCCACCGTACCAATATGGCCGACGTTCGCCGCATTAAATGTGTGTACACGTCGGTTATCAGTCTTCCAGACGTCTCTTGCAGCACTAATGTCTTCGTTGAGCACCACCAGAACACCGTGTCCAATCGCCTGTTTGTCGATTACCACTCTTACTGCGTTGACCAGGTTTGCCGGGCCATCGGCGGAGATCTCGTCGGCTGATCTCATGGAACCGACCAGCACGACGGGCCTGTCAGCTTTGACAGTCAGGTTAAGAAAATAGGCAGTCTCTTCCAGGGTGTCGGTGCCATGTGTAATCACGATCCCGGCAAGGTCCGCGTTTTCGGCAAAAAGCATATTGATCCGCTTCGCCAATCCAAGCCAGTGAGCCGGCGTCATCTGCGACGATCCGATCACACTGAATTCTTCGACGCTGATGTTAGCGTGTTCTGTTAGCTCCGGTACCGCCTGGACCAGAGCCGGACCGGCGATAATCGGTGCGTTGGTCCTGCTCGCTATCGTGCCACCCGTGGTCAGGATGAGAACGTCGGGTTTTGCCCCCTCACCTTCCTGCGCCTGCGCCTGCGAGGCAACGGAAAAAAACATGCAGAGAAAAAATATCGAAGACGCGATTCTCATGCCGGCGCAGTTGCTTCGATTACGCAACTTCATCGATTATCAATCGCTTTTTCGCAATGCCGCGTATTCATTCCAGCGATCAATGAACCTGACCGCGGCATTTACTGTCTTACTCGTTTCATCTTCCCCTCGTGCCGCGCTGCCTTCTTTGGGATCTCGCTCGCCCCATACACCAGTTGTCGACATTTCCGCGGATGATGTTTTCTTGCCCGTTTCTTCAGCCTTCAGTCCTTCGGCCAGGAACAGCATTAATGCAGTAGGGTCCTCTTCGATAACGTCCGGCAACATTGCTTCGAGGTGTGCGGGCAACGTCAGTTCAGCAGCAACCGCTTTGTCCAGTTGTACGAGGTCCGGCATCAGGTATAACGAATTGGAAGTTTCCCCGGTACCCCCGTGCCGGTCCAGCACAGTACTTGGGGCGGCACCTGACGGCTCCATGAACGGCCTGACCGCCACACCGAAACTGACCGCGACTCCGGCAGTGGTCTGGTTGATCTGGTCCACCAGCAAGGTTGATATGGCCCGGTTACCACCATGGGCATTCATGATGACAAAACGCTTGAAACCGTGCCGAATAAGGCTCTCAACGGCTTCCATATGTACCTGGAGTATGGTCTCCGCGCGCAGCGTGATCGTCCCGGCAAAACCCATGTGATACGGAGATTGGCCGGCCATCAACACCGGCGCTACCAGGATATCCCGCTCCTGCGCGATGAGCTTGCTCCTCTCCACGCCGTTAATAAAATCTGTACCGATCGGCAGGTGGTTGCCATGTTGCTCAAGAGAAGCGACGGGGATGATCACCATATCGGTTTTCTGCAGCAGCGCCTCAACCTCCGGGACCGTCATGTGCGGCAGATAATTTTTTACTTTTTTCTGCGTCCAGAGTGGATTGGTTTGCGCAGCGAGCTGTGTTGAGACCAGGCTTGCAAGCAAGATAAACGTACCGTAGACGAGTTTTCCTTTTGTAATTCTCATTCTCTTTAGTTCCTGTGTATTTCGATCACGCTTGAATTGTAATAGAACCAGCGCCAAAAGATTGCCGCGCCCTGCGGGCTCGCAATGACGTTGGTGACCTCCGGCGTCGACGGCGACCCCCCCAAAAAAACAGACGT
>Ga0164315_10001201_pt1 | contig 19378 bp, 16 predicted proteins | sample GuaBasSedimGuay6_FD_113737 | JGI IMG/M metagenome (GOLD analysis project Ga0164315, IMG submission 113737) | Subseafloor sediment microbial communities from Guaymas Basin, Gulf of California, Mexico - Guay6, Core 4569-2, 0-3 cm | ecosystem: Environmental > Aquatic > Marine > Hydrothermal vents... | reverse complement strand
GACTTTGGCGACGATGGAATCGCCGCGTTTTATCGTCCCGACCGTGACCGTGCCGACATGCACGTTAGCTTTTCCGCTTTTCTGCGTATCCATGACCTGGAACAGGCCGCTTATCGCATCCAGCGCACCGGTATCGCCAACCTGTCCGCCGCTCTCAGCGTAGAAAGGTGTGGACTCAAGAATCACCGCACCTTCTTCGCCTTTTTCCAGTGAAGTCACTTCCTCACCGTCTTTAAACAGCGCTGCGACTTTGCTTGATTCTTCGAGACTCTCGTACCCCGAAAACCGGCTTTCCAGATCTGTTTTGATCCCGGACTCACCGTCGATACCAAATTTGCTCGCGGCGCGGGCGCGGTCACGTTGTTGTGACATATGTTCGTCGAAACCATCACTATCAACGGTCAGTCCGCGTTCACGTGCGATGTCAGCAGTGAGATCAAGTGGAAAACCGTAGGTATCGTAGAGTTTGAATACGACATCTCCCGGAATTTCTTTGCCTTCGAGTTTGCCTATCGCTGACTCGAGAATTTCCATTCCCTGGTCAAGCGTTTCTGCGAATCGATGTTCTTCCTTTTCGAGGACTTTCTCGACGTGTGCTTTGGCTTTGACCAGTTCCGGATAAGCGTCGCCCATCTCCTCGCACAGTGGTGCAACGAGTTTGTGAAAAAATATTTCGTTTACGCCGAGTTTTTTGCCATGCCGTATGGCGCGACGAATTATTCTTCTTAAGACATATCCCCGACCTTCATTTCCCGGCAACACGCCATCGACGATCAGGAATGAGCAGGCGCGAATATGATCGACAATTACGTTTAGTGAACTCGAGCCATCGTTCCTGACGCCGATCAGTTTTGCCGTGGCATCTATCAGGTTGGCAAACAGGTCAATCTCATAATTGCTGTGTACGCCCTGCATTACCGCGGCAACACGCTCCAGCCCCATGCCGGTATCAACCGACGGCTTGGGAAGCGGTACCATCTCGCCACTTGCGGAGCGATCAAACTGCATGAAGACGAGATTCCATATCTCGACATAACGATCGCCATCTTCGTCTGGTGATCCTGGCGGTCCGCCAGCGACGTCCGGGCCGTGATCGTAAAAAATTTCACTGCAGGGTCCACAGGGGCCGGTGTCACCCATGGCCCAGAAGTTGTCTTTGGCACCCAAGCGTGAAAAGCGATCCGGGTCCACTTTCATGGTCTTGAGCCAGATGTCTGCCGCTTCGTCATCTTCCTCGAACACCGTTACCCAGAGTTTTTCAGCGGGCAGTCCCAGCGTTTCTGTCAGAAATTCCCAGGCGAGTTTTATGCCTTCTTCCTTGAAGTAATCGCCAAAACTGAAATTGCCGAGCATCTCGAAGAATGTGTGGTGCCTGGCGGTGTAGCCGACGTTTTCCAGGTCGTTGTGTTTGCCACCAGCTCGCACGCACCGCTGTGAGGACACTGCCCTGTTGTATTTGCGCTTGTCCTCGCCCAGAAATACGTCTTTGAACTGCACCATGCCGGCATTGGTAAAGAGCAACGTCGGATCGTTGCCCGGCACGAGCGGTGAGCTCGGGACGATTTCGTGGCCGCGTTCGTGGAAGAAGTCCAGGAAGGCGTTGCGCAGGTCGTTGCTGGTCTTGGGTTTCGTCATTGTGGAATCGCCCGTGCCGATAGAACAATTTTCTCGAGAATTGAGGAAACGATTCTATCGTACGGCGGGCTCCTACAGTCTTCGTTTTGCTTGGGGGTGAGTCCTTGAAAGGCGCTAGTTTATAGGTAAGTGCTAGTCATCACCATGCGTGGCGAGGGCCGCCTGGATGTGGTCCTGTTCGAAGCCGCGGTATTGCAGGAAGCGCATCTGGCGTGCTTTCTCCTTGAAGTCCCGGGGCTCGGCTGGGCCGAATTTCTTCAGGCGGACTTCGGTCGCCAGTTCCACCCAGTTCGCTGCGGCATCATCCAGCACGTCCTCAATCAATGCGTCATCGAGGCCGCGCTCCCCGAGATCGAGCCGTGTACGAACAGGCCCCTTGCCCTGACTGATGCGCGACTGGAGGAAACTCTCTGCAAAACGGCGGTCGTCCTGCAGACCATCGTCGTGCAGTTGATCGACAGCACTCGCAGCGACGTCAGGCTCAAAGCCGAACTGTGAGAGCTTCCTGTTAAGCTCCAGGCGGCCGTATTCGCGCCTGGCCAGGTAATCCATGGCCTTCTTGCGTGCCTCAACGGGATTGGAGAAACGATCGACCTCTTCCGGCAGGAAGAGGTCTGACTCCATTTCGTTAATCGAGTTAGCTTCACTCACGACACGAGCTAAGCCTGTTTCGCAACAGCCTCGTCTTCTTCTGCGCCTTCTGCTGCTGCTTCTGTTTCGTTGGGATCCGGCAACAGCTTCGCACGAATTTTTGCTTCGATTTCAGCTGCAGTGTCAGGGTGCGCCTTCAAGTACTCGCGGACATTTTCCTTGCCCTGGCCAATGCGATCTTTGCCATAGCTGTACCAGGAACCGGCTTTGTCAACAATGCCCTGTTCTACACCATGATCAATGAGTTCACCCTCCCGGGAGATACCGAAGCCGTACAGAATCTCGAATTCCGCCATTTTGAACGGCGGCGAGACCTTGTTTTTGACGACTTTGACACGGGTCTGGTTGCCGATAATCTCGTCACCTTTCTTGATCGCGCCAATACGGCGGATGTCGAGACGAACCGACGCATAGAATTTCAGTGCGTTGCCGCCGGTCGTGGTTTCCGGACTGCCAAACATGACGCCAATCTTCATACGAATCTGGTTGATGAAGATCACCATCGTGTTCGAGCGTTTGATGTTGCCGGTCAGCTTGCGCAGCGCCTGTGACATGAGACGAGCTTGCAGGCCCATGTGTGAATCACCCATTTCGCCCTCAATTTCAGCTTTAGGCGTCAATGCAGCAACCGAGTCAATGACGATGACATCAACCGCGCCCGAGCGGACCAGCATATCGGTGATTTCCAGTGCCTGTTCCCCGGTATCCGGCTGCGAGACGAGTAGCTCGTCGACGTTTACGCCCAGTTTTTCAGCGTAGCTCGGATCGAGCGCGTGCTCAGCGTCCACAAATGCGGCAACACCGCCCTTCTTTTGTGCTTCGGCTACAACCTGTAGCGTCAATGTCGTTTTACCGGACGACTCTGGCCCGTAGATCTCAACGACCCGGCCTCGCGGCAGCCCGCCTATACCCAGCGCCACATCGAGACCGATCGAGCCGGTCGATACTATGTCCATTCCTTTGGCAGTCCCGGCATCACCGAGACGCATTACAGAGCCTTTGCCAAACTGTTTTTCTATCTGGCCAAGAGCGGCAGCGAGTGCCTTTTTGCGATTTTCATCCATTATTTGACGCCATCATGTAGGTAAAAAGAGTAACGGCGATTATTTCACAAATCGCCGGGCAGGACAGGTGCTGCGAGCTTGCGAAACTCGCCTTTGTATGAAGAATTGCACCGAAGCTATTGTTTCAAAACACGGTACTGCACATCACCCCGGATTGAGATTGATTCCACGAGTTCAAAGTCGGACCACTGCAGCTCGACCGCGCGCGTCAGGCGGACTGGTGGAAATGTCCGGACTTTTCTGGCCGCCGTAATGTGGGGGCGATAGGTGCGCTCTTGTGGCGTGTAGCCGAATGGCAAAAGGGCCTGCTCGATCGATCTTACAAGACGATCCAGCTCGGGTGGAATCGTCATTACATCCAGGCAGGCGATCTTGGGGCGTTGCCAGAACGTCAGGCGATCAAATCTCAGCCTGATATTACCTGGCTCGATAATATCGACCGCAGCCAACAGGCCCGGTATGCGTTCCTCGGGAAATGTGCCGACATAGACCAGTGTGATGTGCCAGTTCCTGCGATCGACCGTGGTGCCCTCGACCGAGGTCAGCACCGGATTGATGGTGTCCCGCAGCAACTCACGTTGTCGCTCCGAGGGCCATAGTGCGAAAAAAAGTGTTTTGTCAGCCACCGTTTACGAGCATCTCCCTTATTCCCTGTAGCGCCAGTATGACAGTACCTGAGCGAATTGCAGCGCGATCACCTTGCAAATTGTGCTGCTCGGCTTTGACCGTCATCTTCTGCCCTGTGCGCATTGCCCAGCCGAACCAGACAGTGCCGACAGGTTTTTCGTCAGTGCCGCCGTCGGGGCCCGCAACTCCGCTAACGGCAACGGAGAAATCCGCACCACTGAGGTTGAGTACGCCTGTTGCCATCTCCCTAACTGCCGCTTCGCTCACCGCGCCATGTTCGCTCAATGTGGCGGCCGCAACGCCGAGCATCGACTCTTTGGCGCCATTCGAGTAGCTGACAACACCGTAACCGAAACACTGTGAACTACCGCTGATATCTGTCAGTGACTTGGCTATCCAGCCACCCGTACAGGACTCTGCGGTCGACACACACTTGCCGGCCGTGATTAATTCGCCGACCAGTGTCCTGGCGAGAACGGAAATCGAGTCAATGTCAGTCATTCAATAACGATTCGTACAATTCAATGTGGCTTTCTACCATTGTGTCGATGGAAAATTCATCCTGCATGCGTTGCCGCCCTGCTTCGCCCAACTCCTGGCACATGTCCGGCTCCTCGATCATCAGCGCTATCGCCTTTTGTAACGTGCGTACGTCTCCTGGTTCCACGAGCACGCCGGTTTGACCATGAATCACGGCTTCCCTGGCCCCGGCGACATCGAATGCTACCACCGGCACGGCGGCAGCTGCGGCCTTTAACATGGCAACGCCGAGACCCTCCTGAGTGGCCGGGTGGACCAACAGGTCGAAGCAGCCCAGATAGCTGTCCAGATCTTCCCGGAAGCCAGCGAACTGCACGGTACCGCCCAGATTCAGTTGTGCCGCCAGGGCGCGCAGGTCCGCCTCGCCGCTGCCGCTACCGAAAACGACGACTCTGATTCCGGGGTGGGTATCACGCAGGTTCGGAATAACATCAAACAGGAAGCGATGTCCTTTACGGGGAATCAGTTGCGCAACTACTGCAATCGCAAAGTCACCCGGGTCGATTTCGAACGCTTCACGGAATGCTTCACAGTCGGGTGTCTGGTTGATGTCGTCAACATTCACTGCGCTCCTGATAATGGTCACACGGTCCGGATTCAAGCCACTGTCATGCAGGGATAGCGCAACATTTTCAGAAATCGCGATGATGCGCTGAAACGGTCGATAACGGAGCCTTGCGAAGAATGACGCTTCCGGATTGTCGACACGCCTGGAAATGACGGCCGGAATCCCTGCCATGCGGGCCGCCTGACCGCCGAGAAAGTCTGCGCCACGACGACTGTGGCAATGCACAACATCAGGCGTCTCTGCGATCAGCAGCTGCCGCAGTCGCCAGGCGAATTTGAGGTCGAAGTCGCCACTACAAGGCAGGTTGATAACCCGCACGCCCCTTTCACGCGCCATCTTGTCGAGGCCCGATCCCGGCGGGCAAACCAGCAGTCCTTCAACATCGCGGGCTGCAAGGCCCTCCAGTAGCCACAATACCTGCTGTGCTCCGCCATAGAGGTGGCGTCCGGTTTCTACGTGTACGATCTTCATCGGAGTGACTGGAGGGCTCTCGTTCAGGGGCATCGACTTCGCATTTGGCAAAGGCTAGCATGGACTGCCTGTCTCGCCTTCGGCAATACACAAATAACAATAAACAGATCCGGAAAGATCAGAAAATGAGCAGCAAGGTTTCTCAAATTCATACTCCGATGATGCAGCAGTACCTGCGCATCAAGGGTGATTACCCTGACATGCTGGTCTTCTACCGCATGGGGGATTTCTACGAACTGTTTTTTGACGATGCGCGGCGCGCTGCGAAGCTGCTCGACATCACGCTGACCGCCAGGGGCAAATCGGGAGGCAATGCCATACCGATGGCTGGCGTTCCGTATCACGCTATTGAAGGTTACCTGGCGAAACTGGTCAGGAAAGGTGAGTCGGTAGCGATTTGCGAGCAAGTGGGTGATCCGGCAACCAGCAAAGGCCCGGTTGAACGCAAAGTCATGCGCGTCGTTACGCCCGGCACATTGACAGACGAAGCGCTACTGGCCGAGTCCAGGGACAACCTGGTTGCTGCTGTCATACAGGAGCAGGATCGCTTCGGCCTGGCCTGGCTGGATCTTGCCGGCGGCCGCTTCCGCCTGACAGAGGTTACAGGCAGCGATGCACTGGCTGGTGAGATCGAGCGCCTTCGACCCGCAGAAATCATCGTCGATGAGGAGCAGGATGCCAGGCAGGAATTTCGTGACAGTATCCGCGTTACCGGAAGACCGCCATGGCACTTCGATCTTGACAGCGCAACGCGGCTCCTCTGTTCGCAATTCCAGACCAGGGATCTCAGCGGTTTCGGTTGCGAAGATTTTCCGCTGGGTTCAGCGGCCGCGGGCGCACTCCTGCAATACGTCAATGACACGCAGAAAACTGCGCTGCCACATCTGACATCGATCACCGTTGAGCACATAAATGATGCCCTGGTGATGGACGGGCCAACACGCCGCAACCTCGAGCTTGAAGAAAGTCTCACCGGTCATCACGAACTCACGCTTGCTGGTGTGATGGACCACTGCCAGAGCCCGATGGGCAGCCGCTTGCTGAAAAGATGGATTCAACGACCGCTGCGGGATGTGACTACGTTGCGAGGTCGTTACCAGGCCGTGCAGACGCTGACCCTGGAACGACTGGTTGAACCTTTGCAAACAGCACTGCACGGCGTTGGTGACGTCGAGAGAATTCTGTCGCGCATTGCTCTGCGCTCTGCGCGACCACGCGACCTGCGACAACTGCTACAGGCCATTTCACGCTTGCCCGAAGCAAGGGGCGCCATTGCAGATATCGACTCGCCATTACTGATCTCGCTCCGCGCGCAAATTCAGGAACATCCACGGCAAAAAGAACTATTGCAGAAAGCGCTGGTTGATAACCCGCCGATGCTGATACGCGATGGTGGTGTTATTGCCGAAGGATTTGACGACGAGCTGGATGAGTTGAGATCGATTGCCAGCAACGCAGATCAATACTTGCTCGATCTCGAAAAACGTGAAAAGGAACGAACCGGGATTGCGACACTTAAGCTCGGTTACAACCGGGTGCATGGTTATTTCATAGAAATTAGTAAGGGGCAGGCCGACAAAGCACCGGCGGACTATGTCAGGCGGCAAACCTTAAAAGGTGCCGAGCGCTACATCACGCCGGAACTCAAAGAATTTGAAGATAAGGTGTTGAGTGCGCGCGAACGTGCTTTGAGTCGCGAAAAATATTTGTATGAGCAGCTGATTGAGTCGTTACTGGAGGTACTGCCCGAGATGCAGGCTACTGCTGCCGGGCTTGCAGAACTGGATGTACTGGTCTGTTTTGCAGAACGCGCCGAAACCTTGAATCTCTGCCAGCCTGAAATCGTCAACCAACCTTGTTTTGAAATTCGCGGCGGGCGTCACCTGGTCGTTGAGCAAGTGATAGAGACACCATTTGTCGCCAATGATCTTGAATTGAATGAGCAACGAAAATTACTGGTGATTACCGGGCCAAACATGGGCGGCAAGTCCACTTATATGAGACAAGCTGCGTTAATCGCGATACTTGCACACATCGGCAGCTTCGTGCCGGCCGAGCATTTGCGGATCGGCCCGATCGATAGAATATTTACGCGCATCGGCGCATCCGATGATTTAGCCGGTGGTCGATCGACGTTCATGGTCGAGATGACCGAAACGGCAACCATTCTGAATAACGCGACCGAGCACAGCCTGGTCCTGATGGATGAGATTGGTCGTGGTACGAGCACTTATGATGGCTTGTCGCTAGCCTGGGCTGCGGCGCATCACATGGGAGAGAATGTTCGCGCGTTCACGTTATTTGCCACCCATTATTTTGAATTGACGGCGCTGGCTGGCGAGCTGCCCGACTGCGAAAACGTGCATCTCGATGCAACGGAACATAAGGGTCAGCTGGTATTTCTGCATGCTGTGAAAGCAGGACCGGCGAATCAGAGTTATGGATTGCAGGTAGCGGCGCTAGCTGGTGTCCCGGGCACGGTGATACGCCGTGCCAAATCCTACCTGACGCTGCTTGAGACTCACCAGCATGAGGACAATCCGCAGGCGCAACTCGCGTTTTCAGCCCCGCCGGACCCAGCATCGAACGAACTGGCCGATGCGGTAGACGACATCGATCCCGACGAACTGACTCCACGTCAGGCACTGGAAGCTTTGTATCGACTAAAGAATATAGATTCCTGAGAGACCCGTAGGAGCGGCATCTTGCCGCGATTGCACGCCCATTATGGGGACGGAGCACGTGCTCCGTCCCCATAATGGATATTATTGATAGGACTTAATCCCAGTCCTGCAACCAGCGAGGTTCGGCCAGTAACCACAGGCGTGCGTTTATGACGAACGACTGTGGATAGAAACCTTCGCCTTCAAGTTCACCTGAGCGCATACGCAGCAGTGCATCGTGCAAGTCTTCAAGGTCCTGATAACCCAGCTTCGGTGCGCCTGGCGGTGCATCCCGGTGGGCCCCGAAGAAAACGACGTCTTTAGGCAACTCATCGATCAATGGCACACTCGTCGCAAGGTACTCGCGCATGCTGGAATTCGGCAGGAAACCGTACAGCGGTCCCGGATAGAGATAGTCACCACTGAATACGATTCCGTTCGCAGCATCGAACAGGGAGACCGAGTCATTTGTATGTCCTGGTGTGTAATAGGCCTTTAACACCCTGTTGCCGAGATCTATTTGTGAACCGGGGGCGATCCACTCATCGACTTGCCAGGTCGGTGGCTGCATGCCTTCCGAAAAACCGAGGTGCTGACGATCGCTTGGCGAGAACGTATTGTCGATCATGCGCGATCGAATAGCCGGAACGTCGATTAGAGCGATCCTTTTGAACGTAATGCTGTTGCCCACATGATCGTAATGCAGGTGCGAGGGCAGGAAAGTGATGGGTTTGTTGGTCAGGCTTTCTGCAACCGTTCGAATGTTCCGGATCCCCGGCCCGGCGTCGAACAACAAGGCCCTTTCGCTACCGATAATCAGGTAACTGTAATTCTGCTGCTGGTAACGCGGCTCGCCGATTGCAAGTGTGTCAGGCGCTACAAGTTCGATCGTAAAGTAATCGTCATGCCAGCGGACAGCGGCTCCCTCGTCGATCCGCTCCAGTAACGGTGGCACCTCGCCACCCTCGAGCAGCGCGAACGTCCGCATTACCAGCATGCGGCGGTCCATTCCTGCCCAGGTCAACAACGCAATGGCCAGCAGTATCACTATCCAGCGCTTTTTCATCATCAGTCGTTGTTCCTATGTTTCTCTGAGAAATTCGCCACGGCGTAGGAAATTAGCACTCTGATCGACGACGTCTTTGGACATTACCAGGCCCGTGTGATTGACCGGCAGGCAGATGTGATCTTTCGCTCCCGGCAAACGAGTTTCCGCAACTGCTACCGTGCCATCGTTCCTGCCTTCGAACTTCGTGACGATCCTGCCTATACCTAAGGAAATCGTGCCGGCGATGATGCCAACCTCATGTTGCTTGGTTACTTCTGTTGCCCATTCGCTCGCCGACTCATCGACAACACCTTCACTGAGGGTCTTGCCCAATATGATTTTGCCGAGATCGTTTGCGCGCAGAACTGTCGCCGCGCGAGAACCTAACAACGGTGAGCCCAGACAGATTATGCGGGTAACCGGCATATCCGGGTGCATTGCGAGCATGCGTAGCGCGAGCACGCCACCCAGGCTATGACCAATGAGATGAACATCATCAAGGTTCTGCGCCAGCACAAAGTCCGCCAGTCGCTGCGCGTTTTCATCGAGCGTTCCGTTAACCGATGGGTAGGTGAACATCTCACATTGAAAACCGTGCTGTGTTTGCAGGCGATGCTTCAGGAATATTAATTCAACACCTGGCATCCAGATACCATGCAAGCAAATAATATTCTTCGTATCACTCATACAAGCGTTGCCTTCAGCGATTCTAATGCCTCTTTATTGGTCCACGACCAGACTGCCTCTATCGCGGCATTGATCTCAAACCAGCGATAAGCTGAATGTTCATTGTTGTCGATTTCAATTTCGACAACCGCAGGCAGGCGATAGTGCCACTCGTGTTCAGTATTTTCAGTGATATCGGCGGCGTAACGGTCGCGCCAGCGTGGATCGATGGTGAAAGTTCGCTCGGTACCGGTATCGACCAGCTGACCTTCTTCGGTCAGGCCGGTTTCCTCCAGCAACTCACGATGCGCCGCGTCAGCAGGAGATTCGCTCGCTTCCAGTGAGCCGGTAACGGATTGCCAGAAGGCAAACGGTTGTGACCGTTTGAGCAGAAGAATATCGGCGTTGTCGGTATACACGACAACAAGTATGGACTCTGGTCTGCGCGGCTTGGCGACGTGACTATTCCTTACGTGGTGGCCGCAACCGAATCCCGGTTTCCTTGAGTTGTTCCTGGGACACTTCGCCGGGTGCGTTGGTCAACGGACAGCTGGCCGACTGAGTTTTCGGAAACGCAATAACGTCACGAATACTGTCGGCACCGGCCATCAACATGACCATGCGATCCAGGCCGAAGGCAATACCACCATGTGGGGGGCAGCCAAACTCCAGTGCACGTAACAGGAAGCCGAATTTCTCTTCGGCCTCTTCGTCACTGATGCCAAGCAACTCGAATACTGCCGCTTGCATTGCCTGATTGTGAATTCGAATTGATCCACCACCAATCTCGGACCCGTTCAGCACCATATCGTAGGCTCTGGACAATACCGTTCCAGGTCCCTTCCTGAGCGCATCGGCGTCATCAGTTGCGGGCGCAGTAAATGGATGGTGCAAGGCGGTCCAGCGCTTCGTAGTCTGGTCCTTCTCAAACATGGGAAAGTCGACAACCCACAGTGGCTTCCAGTCGTCCGTAACAAGGCCGCGATCTTCGCCCAGTTTTACGCGTAATGCGCCGAGGGCATCATTAACAACACGGGCTTTATCAGCGCCGAAAAACACCAGGTCACCATCTGCGGCGCCAGTGCGCTGCATGATGCCCAGGATCGTTTCATCCGGCAAAAATTTCAGAATCGGAGATTGCAGGCCTTCACGGCCGGCGGCAACGTCGTTGACCTTGATATAGGCAAGTCCACGAGCGCCATACCGCGCTACATACGTGGTGTAATCGTCGATTTCCCTACGGCTTAGTTCGCTGCCACCGGGCAGGCACAATGCAGCAACCCTGCCCTCCGGATCTGCAGCCGGCCCGGCGAAGACCTTGAACTCGACCGATTTCATCAGATCGGCGACTTCGATCAATTCAAGGGGAATGCGCAAATCCGGTTTATCTGAACCAAAACGATGCATCGCATCGGCATGACTCATACGCGGAAACGGTGCTGGTAGCTCGACGTCCATTACTTCCTTAAACAACGTCTGCACCAGATTTTCCATCATGCCCATGACTTCTTCTTCATCCACAAAGCTCATCTCGATATCGAGCTGTGTGAATTCCGGTTGCCGGTCGGCACGCAGATCTTCATCGCGGAAGCAACGCACGATCTGGTAGTAACGATCCAGCCCGGACATCATCAGGAGCTGTTTGAAAATCTGTGGCGATTGCGGCAGCGCGAAAAACTTTCCGGGATGTGTGCGACTCGGCACGATGTAGTCGCGCGCCCCTTCCGGCGTGGCACGTGTCAGCATCGGCGTTTCGACGTCAATGAATCCGCTCGAGTCGAGGAAATTTCTCATTGCACGGGTCACCGCATGGCGCAGTCGCAGGTTGCCAAGCATTTCTTCGCGACGCAGATCGAGATAGCGGTACTTGAGGCGCAGCTCCTCGTTTGCGTTCTCATCATGATGAAACGGTGGAGTTTCCGAGTCGTTCAGCGTCACGAGTTCATGCGCGAGGACTTCAACCTGGCCCGTTTTCATGTTCGGGTTAATCGTGCCCTCGGGCCGTTGCCGAACCTTGCCCTTGACGGCCAGGACGAACTCACCGCGAATGCGTTCGGCTTCGGCGAATATTTCTGCCCGATCCGGGTCGAAAACTACCTGCAGCAGACCTTCCCGGTCGCGCAGATCGACGAATATGACGCCGCCGTGATCGCGCCGGCGATGTACCCAGCCACAGACCGAAATCTCCTCTCCGATCTGGCTTTCGTCAACTTGTCCGCAGTAATGAGTTCGCATGGCTTAGGTCCGGCTGGTGCCTGAAAATTGGAGGCGAGATGTTACGGCCTGTGCGGGTGCACTGCAACAGCTCCGCGCCAGATTCAGGGGTCGATTCGACGACCTGAGGTCATTTCCCGGGGTCATCCGGCATTACAAGGGGCAATTCAGGATTCTTGTCGTTGTTCCAGGTTGGCACCACGACACCCAGCGAAATGATCATCTTGAGCGCCTCATCAACATCCATGTCCAGCTCAATAACGTCCTTTCGCGGCACGATGATAATGAGGCCAGACGTCGGATTGGGTGTCGTCGGCACGAAAGCGCAAATAACCTTTTCTCCGGTACGCCCCTGCACCTCCCCCAGCTGGCTGGAAGTCTGAAAGGCAAGACTGTACAGGCCCTTGCGTGGATACTCGATCAGCAGGACTTTCTTGAAAGACTGACTTGAATCGGAAAAAACGATTTCGGCAAAATTCTTCGCCGCCGAGTAGACGGAGCGAACAACCGGAATTCGTTCCAGCATCGATTCCCACAGACCAACCATGCTGCGACCGACAATATTGGCAGCAAGAACGCCCGTAATAAGCAAGATCAGCAATGTCAGAAGCAGCCCTAAACCTGGAATCGCGAAGCCAATTAACTCTTCGGGTCGATACTGCTCCGGTATCAGCAGCAATGACTGATCCAGCATGCCGACCAGGATGCGCAGCAGGAAGACCGTTACGCCTATCGGCAACCAAACCAGGATGCCGGCTACGATATAACGTCGCAATCGTTTCATTCAGATTCGCTCGTCGTAATGCTCATTTGCTATCAGTCTTCCCGGCGGGTTTTGACGTGGCCTTCTTGTCCGTCTTGGCCGACCCTGACTTGTCCTTCTTGCTGTCTGTCGTGCTGCTCTTGGTGGGCTCAGCATCGCTCTTGTGAACATTACGCTGATTGTCTTTTTTAAAGTCGGTTTCGTACCAACCCTTGCCCTTGAGCCGGAAGCGGGGCGCTGATAACTGGCGCTGCAATTGTGGCTCACCGCACTCCGGGCAATCGACCAACGGGTCGTCGTTCATCTTTTGCAGTGCATCCAGCCGGTGGCCGCATTTCTTGCACGCATACTCGTAAATCGGCACGCATCGGTCTCCAAATGAAGAATATGCCGTAGTCGGTACCCCGGCTACGGCATTGTAGAATCAGACTGCCAACGGTACATGGATGTACCGTCAATTTCGATGGCTGCAAGCCATTGAAATTGCGAGCCATTTGAAAACCACGTTTTTCAAATGGCGATGTTGAAAAAGCCATGGAAGGCTTTTTTCAACATATGGAGAATCATTATAAGTGTTTCAGGCGGCGTTCTGGAATTCCAGGTGGTCCTCGGAGACGCCAATCTCAATGGTATCACCCGGATTGAAGCGACCCTGCAGAATTTCCTGCGCCAGCGGATTCTCCACCTGCTGCTGGATTGCCCGTTTCAGCGGCCTTGCGCCGTAAACCGGGTCGAAGCCGGCATCTGCCAGTTTGTCCCGGGCTGCGTCGGAGAGCACGATCGTCATATCACGATCGGCCAGTCTTTCGTGTAGATAGCCAAGCTGAATATCGACAATTGCGCGAATATGCTCGCGGCCCAACGGGTGGAACACGACGATATCGTCGACACGATTCATGAACTCCGGCCGGAAATGTTGCGCAACGATTTCCATGACCGACGCCTTCATAACGTCATAATTTTCCTCGCCAGCGAGCTCCTGGATTCTCTGTGAGCCGAGATTAGAGGTCATCACGATCACCGTATTACGGAAATCGACTGTTCGTCCCTGACCGTCGGTCAACCGACCATCATCCAGCACCTGCAACAAAATGTTGAAGACATCCGGATGGGCTTTCTCGACTTCGTCGAGCAATATGACGGAATACGGGCGACGACGAACTGCTTCGGTCAGGTAACCGCCTTCTTCATAGCCAACATATCCAGGCGGCGCACCGATCAGGCGTGCGACGGAATGTTTCTCCATGAATTCAGACATATCAAGACGCACCATTGCGTCGTCCGTATCGAACATAAAATTGGCAAGCGCTTTGGTCAGCTCAGTCTTGCCAACACCGGTTGGCCCAAGAAACAAAAACGAGCCGATTGGACGGTTCGGATCGGACAAGCCGGCACGCGAACGGCGAATAGCATTTGCCACTGCAGTAACAGCTTCACTCTGGCCAACAACGCGCTCTTGTATGTGCGCTTCCATCTGCAACAGCTTGTCTTTCTCGCCTTCGAGCATTTTCGAAACCGGGATACCGGTCCATTTCGAAACGATTTCAGCGACCTCCTCGTCAGTAACATTGTTACGCAGGAGCGTTGTTTCCTGAGTTTCCGCACGCATGGCTTCCTCGAGCTGCTTTTCCAACTCAGGGATCTGGCCGTACTGCAGCTCTGACATGCGCGCGAGGTCATTGGCGCGGTGTGCCGTTTCGAGCTCGAGACGCGCGCGCTCCAGTTCCTCTTTGATGTGGGCAGCGCCCTGCATCGCGGCCTTCTCGGCCTTCCAGATTTCCTCGAGGTCGGCGAATTCTTTTTCAAGCTCGCCGAGTTGAGATTCAATGTCATCGAGCCTCTTTCGCGAAGCATCGTCTGATTCTTTTTTCAGCGCTTCCCGTTCGATTTTCAACTGGATTATTCGACGCTCGAGTTTGTCCATTTCTTCGGGCTTCGAATCAATCTCGATACGGATACGCGATGCTGCTTCGTCGATCAGGTCGATCGCTTTATCCGGTAATTGTCGGTCGCTGATGTAGCGATGTGACAATGTTGCTGCCGCCACGATTGCCGGGTCTGTAATTTCGACACCATGATGCACCTCGTAGCGCTCTTTCAGCCCACGTAAAATTGCGATGGTGTCCTCAACCGTCGGTTCGCCAATGACGACTTTCTGGAAACGGCGCTCCAGTGCCGCATCTTTTTCCAGGTATTTGCGATATTCGTCGGTGGTAGTTGCGCCGACACAGTGCAATTCGCCGCGAGCCAGCGCGGGCTTGAGCATATTGCCTGCATCCATGGAGCCTTCTGCCTTGCCGGCACCGACCATGGTGTGCAACTCATCAATGAAGAGGATGATCTGGCCTTCCTGCTTCGCGAGGTCACTAAGAACAGCTTTGAGGCGCTCTTCAAATTCGCCGCGAAACTTGGCGCCGGCGATCAATGCGCCCATGTCGAGCGAAAGAATACGCTTGTTGCGCAGGCCCTCTGGAATCTCATTGTTTACGATTCTCTGTGCAAGACCCTCAACTATTGCTGTCTTACCAACGCCCGGCTCTCCGATGAGCACCGGATTGTTCTTGGTTCGTCTTTGCAGAATCTGGATGGTGCGACGAATCTCATCGTCGCGGCCGATAATCGGGTCGAGCTTGCCCTGCTCCGCCAGTTCGGTCAGGTCAACCGTATATTTCTCCAGCGCCTGACGCGCATCTTCGGCGTTCGGGTCATTGACCTCCTGGCCACCGCGCAGGTCGTCGATCGATTTCTCAACTGCGCCGCGAATGGCACCCGCCTTATTAAGGATTGCTGCCAGCGGGGACTTGTCGTCCAGTGCCGCGAGTACGAATAGTTCGCTGGAGATGTACTGGTCGTTGCGTTTTTGCGCCAGCTTGTCGGTGATGTTGAGAAGTTTGGACACATCGTTGCCCATATGGATCTCGCCACCAGTACCCTCGACTTTCGGCAGGCGATCCAGCGCCTCACCCAGCTGGGAACGCAACAGATTGACGTTAGCGCCCGATTTCGTGAGCAGGCCACGTACCATGCCGCCCTCCTGGTCGAGCAACGCCACCATGACGTGTGCCGGCTCAATAAACTGGTTATCCAGCCCCACGGCCAGTGACTGCGCATCGGCCAGCGCCATTTGGAATTTGCTTGTCAGTTTGTCCATTCGCATTGTTTAGTCCTGCCGCAGCATCAAAATCTGAGCAATACATTGAGCCGAATCAGCCCATTTCAAGCATTTACCGAGCCCTGTAAATGAAGCTCGCCATGCGGCCACACTCGCCGTCGCGACGATAGGAGAAAAACTGATCAGGCTCAGCGTAAGTGCAGAAATTGCCGCCAAAAACCCGGGTGATGCCCAAATTCGCCAGGCGCTGCCTGGCCAGCGCGTACAAATCCGCTTGCCAGCGACCACGCTGATTTTCGACAAAACATTCAGCCGCAGCAGCATCATTAGCAAGAAATGCATCCCGGACTTCGCCGCCAACCTCGAATGCCGTTTGTGAAATCGCCGGCCCAAGCCATACCAATATTTTGCCTGGAGGCACTGAAAATTCACGCACAGTGGCTTCGAGTACTCCCGCATTCAGCCCGCGCCAGCCGGCGTGCGCTACCGCCAGTTCGCTGCCATCAATCGAACAAAACAACACTGGCAGACAATCAGCGGTCAACACAGCGCATACGACAGCGGCGTTGCGTGTGAACGCCGCATCCGCCGTCGTCAGAGCACCCGCTACCGGCTCAACAGCAACTGTCGTCCCATGTACTTGAGAGAGCCAACCCGGCTCTGCTGGCAGGTCACATCGCGCTTTCAACCGGCGCCTGTTCTCCAGGACGGCTGCATCATCATCACCAACGTGTGCGCCGAGATTGAGTGACGCATACCTTCCTTTACTGACGCCGCCCTGCCTTGCGCTGCAACCGGCGACAATGCCGGCTGGCGCCGGCCAGTCAGCGGCAATCCATTCCACAGGGGAGCTCAATCTCTTTGCTCGGCATCTTTTTTAAGTGCGGCAATCAGGGCTGAGAAATCGTCGGGTGGCTCAACCTGACATTCGACATCCGCGCCCGTGCGCGGGTGACTGAAAGCCAGCCTGGTAGCGTGTAGTGCTTGCCGGCGAAATTGGCGTAATACATCCTGCAGCTCGGCAGAAGCGCCCGCCGGCATTGCGAGGCGGCCACCGTAAACCTGGTCTCCAACCAGCGCATTGCGACGATGCGCGAAGTGGACACGAATCTGGTGCGTGCGCCCGGTTTCGAGTTGCACACTTATATAAGTATGGGCCGCGAAACGCTGCAAGACACGATAATGCGTAATTGCCGGCTTACCTTTGCTTTGCACGCTCATCTTTACGCGCTCGGTTGGATGCCGTGCTATAGGTGCATCGATTTTTCCACCGCCAGTCAATACACCATTGCAGACTGCCAGGTAGTGCCGTGAAATGTCGCGATCGGCAAGCTTGCGTACCAGCGCGGTGTGCGCTTCAAGATTCTTGCCCACCAGCAACAGGCCGCTGGTTTCCTTGTCCAGCCGGTGAATTATTCCTGCCCGGGGCAATTGCTCGAGCGCGGGTACCCGGTGTAGCAGGCCATTCATCAAAGTGCCACGCGTATTTCCAGCGCCAGGGTGCACCACCAGGCCGGCCGGTTTGTTGACGACGAGCAGATCCTCGTCCTCATAGACAATATCCAGGTCCAGTGGCTCTGGCTTGCTGATGACAGCAATTTCGGCCTGGGGCAGCAGCACAATACTTTCGCCACCGCTGACGGCATCACGAGGCCGCATTTTACGCTCATCGACCGTCACGAAACCCTGCAGTATCCAGGTCTTCAGACGACTGCGGGAGAATTGCGGAAACATCTGCGCCAGCGCCTGGTCCAATCTCTGGCCGGCAAGTTCCAGTGGTACTGTTTTTTGTTCGGAGGGGATAGTCATTCAGTCTGTGCTTCTTGCCATAAGGTGGCCGGTTTTCCCCGGTATTGGGCGACGGGCAGTTTACGATATACTTGCCGACCGCGTCAGATTCATGCAAAGTCCGGCCCGAAATCCGGTCCTGAAAGCAAAACTAAAGCGCCAAGAACCATGACACCATCATTCACCAAAACAATTTGCCGCACTCTTGCGCCGCACAAGCGCCTGTTCGGGTTCCTGCGCATCATTCCAGCGCTGGCGATAGTCGCATTTCTGGCCACTGGTTGCGCGGGGAACGAGGAAGAGTTTGACCTCGCCACCAACATCAGGGATGCCTACATCGATGCACAGCATGCGGTAGATGTTGGCAATTACCGCAAAGCGATCGCCATATTTGAAGGCTTGCAGGCCAGATTTCCGTTCAGCGACTTCAGCACGCAGATTCAACTTGAGCTGGCCTACGCATATTACAAAGACGGTCGGATCGAACAGGCGATCGATGCTGCGGATACGTTTCTCCGTGAAAATCCGACGCACCAGCGGGTCGACTACGCAATCTACATCAAGGCCATCGCCTATTTTGATCGCGGACAAGGCTGGCTCGAGCGCGTTTTCAGGAAGGACATAAACAAACGACCACCACGCGATGGCGAGGTCGCGTTTTCATTGTTGAGCCGACTGGTCGAGCGTTACCCGGCAAGTCCGTATGCGCCAGATGCACAACAGCGCATGGTTTATCTGAAAAACCGCCTGGCTGCCTACGAAAATCAAGTTGCACTATTTTATATTGAGCGCGACGCTTACGTAGCGGCACTGAATCGCGCCAAGATCGCCATTGAGACCTACCATGGCGCCGATAGCGGTGCAGACTCACTACGCATCATGATCATCTGCTATGAGGGCCTGGGAATGAAGGGTCTCGCTGAGGATACGCGACGCGTACTGGAAAAGAATTTTTCGGACGAGCCTGTGGCGCAGAATTGAGTTGAGGAATCGCGGCGAGATGCTCTTCCTGCAATCCCAAAACTGGCTCCGTGGGGATTCGCGCTGATTGTGTACCCACGGTCTTTCTATTGGCACCGTGGGAGCGGCATCTTGCCGCGATTCCCTACTCCGGAAAAGTGTACCGAGAAGTAATCGGATAGCGCCAGTCGCGGCCAAACGCCCGCTTACTGATACGGATTCCCGGTGGCGCCTGACGACGCTTGTACTCATTACGCTTGACCATTTCCAGCACACGTATAACGACGTCACGCTCAAATCCACTCGCAACGATCTCGTTCACTGACAGATCCTCTTCAATAAACGCCTCGAGAATCGGATCGAGAACATCATAATCCGGCAGCGAATCGCTGTCTTTTTGATTCGGCCTCAATTCCGCTGATGGTGGTCGTGTAATGACCCGCTCGGGGATCGCTTCACTTACCGAATTCCGGTAACGGGCAAGTCTGTAAACCAGCGACTTGCTGCAGTCCTTTATTGGCGCAAATCCGCCAGCCATGTCGCCGTACAAGGTTGCGTAACCGACTGCCATTTCGCTCTTGTTTCCGGTAGTCAATAACATGCTGCCG
>Ga0164315_10001200_pt1 | contig 19385 bp, 15 predicted proteins | sample GuaBasSedimGuay6_FD_113737 | JGI IMG/M metagenome (GOLD analysis project Ga0164315, IMG submission 113737) | Subseafloor sediment microbial communities from Guaymas Basin, Gulf of California, Mexico - Guay6, Core 4569-2, 0-3 cm | ecosystem: Environmental > Aquatic > Marine > Hydrothermal vents... | reverse complement strand
TCTATAGAGATAGCAGCTTGTACAGATGGAAACTTTACGTTAAGCCTTGATAATATTACATTCGAAGATAGAGTGTCTATGCAGATAAGATATCTAGGTGCTGACACATTAACTTTAGTACAAGAAAATGGAACAGTTTTAGATTCAGTTAAGATAGGCTCTCCTTACGGAGGTGCAACTACATTAATAGATTCAGTTCCAGTTACTGTGACGGTTAGGGATATCAATGATCTTACAATTATCGAGGATGCTATAGTTTATATAATAGCAGATACTGGGGGAGACTTGCCTGTAGATACTGTTATTTTAAACGATACAACAAATGCTTCAGGGATAGCTACAGCTAACTTACAATATACAAGCAATCAACCAGTTACCGGTAGAGTTAGAAAAGCCTCTTCAGGGCAGCTATATAAAACAGCCGGTATATCGGGTACAGTAGTTAGTACTGGTCTAGAACTAACCATACTAATGATTCGAGACAACTAATGACTATATCTATAGACTACGGTAACACAAATATAATCTACATACCACAAGCAGACTTAACACCAGTCTCCGGTACGCTATATGACTTCGATACTACAGCATTTCATTCTCTCCTGAGAGACTTAGAGGATAATGAGATAGGTCAGGTATTTCCGACTACTCATACATACGTATCTAATGATACAATAGCTGGTTCAACAGACTTTGCTAAAGTTATAATCCGAGATCCCTACTCAGTAGAGTTTGAGAATGGATTATATTCAGTTAGGTTACAAGGTACAAACAACAATATATTCGATGTAGGGGCAGGAATACTAGTACAAAACTCTGTACAGATTATCCCTAGTAACTCTTTCGGTAACACCGTAACATCTACAGGTTCGGGATTAAGCCCAACTCAAGATGCTAAGTTAACCGCTATACCTGATAACCCACTACTAGATGACGATACTAGGATAGATGACATTATTACAGACCTAACCTTCGTTAAAGATATAGAGGGTGGTAAGTGGGAGATTGTTGGTACTCAGATGATCTTCTATAAAGACGATAATACAACAGAGGTAGCTAGGTTTAACATTGATGATGTTAATGCTCCTAAGTTAAGAACTCGTGTATGATATTAAGAGGGTTCAACTCTAAGTACCTTATAACTAGAGGCTTTGGTGCTCTAGTAGTAGTTGTAGAGAAGGTATATAAGTGGTGTTCGTCTATAGTACAGCAGATAGAAGTGCCGGATACTGTAAAGAGTATCTTTAGAAAGAATACAATTAAACAGAAGCCAGTAGATACGTCTACAATTAAGGCTTACTTTAAACGGAGAGGATAATGGTAGCAGCAGTAGAAACACAAAAGAAACGACAGGCTAAGCGTCTGGGGGATATAGATGCAGCAGTATCTGCCGCTGTAGGTAGCCCTAAACCTAAAGCAGCTCCTGCAGCTAAGACTAAACCTGCTCGAAAGAAAACTAAGAAACGTACACCTAGACAAGACGCGTTAGTACGTAAAAATAATAGGGCAGTGGCTAATAAGCAGGCTGCTGAGTTTGCAGCTAATAAGAAAGCCCGTGAAGACTTTTTAAAGAATAACTAATGGCCAACTCCGTAGAAATCCCATTCATGTTTACTCCTCGTACTTACCAGGAGGACCTCTTACGTGCCTTAGATAATGGATATAAGAGAGCTATAACAGTTTGGCATCGCCGTGCTGGTAAAGACAAAACCTTATTTAACATCATCATCAAGAAAGCCTTTGAACGTATTGGTACCTACTACTACTTCTTCCCTGAGTTCTCTCAAGGTAGACGTGTTATCTGGGATGGTATTGATAATGATGGATTTAAGTTCTTAGATCATATCCCGAAGAAGCTTGTTAAGCAAGCACATAAGACGGATATGAAAATTGAGCTAGTTAATGGTTCTATTATTCAAATCATCGGTACAGACAAGTTTGATAAGGTGAGGGGATCTAATCCAGTAGGATGTGTATTCTCTGAGTTTGCCTTCCAGAACCCAGCTGCTTGGGATGTTGTACGTCCTATCTTACGGTTGAATGGAGGTTGGGCTGTATTCAACTCCACCCCCTTTGGTAAAAATCACTTCTATGATTTGTATGAGATGGCTCGAGGGAATGATGATTGGTTCACGGATCTCGTTACAGTTGAGGACAGCTTAGATAAGAATGGTAAGCGGTATGTCCCGGAAACTTGGATCGACCAAGATAGAGCAGAAGGCTACTCTGAGGAGATGATCCAGCAAGAGTACTACTGTGATTTCACAGCTAACTCGCAGGGATTCTACTACTTAAAATTGATGGAGGAAGCAAGAGAGGCCGGACGGATCTCTGGTGTTCCTTACTATGCAGATGCCACCGTCGACACTTGGTGGGATATTGGTGTAGGGGATTCTACAGCTATATGGTTTACACAAATTATCGGGAAGGAGATCCATGTAATTGACTTCTACCAGAACAATTCCCAAGGTGTTGAGGAGTACGCTAAGTATTTAGCAGCTCTACCATATGTATACAATACACACCACTTTCCACATGATATGGCTAATACCGAGTTTGGTACAGGCAAGAGTCGTATGGAGATTGCAGAGAACCTGTTTGGTGCTAAACATGTAGAGATACTTCCAAAACTTGGGATAGAGGACGGGATTAGTGCAGCCCGTGTTCTGATACCTAGATGCTACTTCGATCAAGAGAAATGTGAAGAAGGTATTAAAGCTTTATTGAACTACCACAGACAGTGGGATTCAAATGTACAAGAATTTAAGAATCAGCCAGTACATGATTGGTCATCTCATCCAGCAGATGCCTTCAGATACTTAGCTGTTGGTCTAACGATGCCTAGAGTACGAACTTCAAGTAAGCGCGGTACGCTTCGAGGTCGTGGAATGGGTGCTAAAGGGTGGATGGTCGCATAATGGCTACGAAGAAACAACTTACAGATTTACAGTTAGCTCGTGAACAATGGGATCGATATACTACAGCAATGACGCGTGGGCATATCAACTACCAACGAGAAGCTAAACGAAATGAAGATTTCTACCTCGGCGGTGGTCGACAGTGGGATCTAGAGGTCAAGGAGGCCCTGGAGGCTATTGGTAAGCCCTGGTTAGAAGAGAATGTAATCTTTCCTACAGTTAACACTGTACTGGGCTATCAGACTCAATCTAGGATGGATATAGCATATAAGCCTAGGGGTTCAGACGATCAAGACATCTCAGATGTACTCTCTAAGCTAACAATGTTTATTGTTGATCAGAATCGATTCCCGTGGATCGAGAGTCAAGTGTTTGCTGATGGTATGATACAACAGCGTGGCTACTTTGATATTCGTATGAACTTTGATGATAATATCAATGGTGACATACAGATAACAGATTTAGACCCCCTAGATGTAATACCAGATCCAGACGGTAAATCAGCTAATCCGGATGATTGGCAAGATGTTACCACTACTAAGTGGATCCCATTAGATGATATCAAAATAATCTATGGTCCAGCTAAGTGGCGTCAGGTGATGAATGCTACTGAGGGCAATAGTGATGCAGACTTCGGGGCTGATGAATGGGGAGAAGAACGTAATAAGTTTAGTGATCCCGGTACATTCAATTCTTTCTACGTAGACACTGCAGATATTATCCATGTCCAGATCCTAGAGCGTCAGTGGTATAAACTAACAAGTCGTCACTTCTTTTATGATATTGAGACAGGGGATTTATATCCAGTCCCAGATGGTATGACTAAAGCTGAACGTACCAAAACAGCTAAGGCTCAAGGTAGTGAGATTATCACTCGAGTGGTTAAACGTATTCGGTGGACTGTATCTACAAAGAGTACCATCTTACATGATGAATGGTCTCCTTATGATCACTTCACAGTGGTACCTTTCTTCCCCTACTTCCGTAGAGGTAAGACTGTTGGTATGGTAGATAACCTTATTAAGACTCAAGAGATGCTTAATAAGACTTATTCTCAAATCTTACATGTAATTAACACAACAGCTAACTCTGGTTGGACATTAGAAGAGAACACTCTTACTAATATGGAAACAGAAGACCTAGAGGATAGAGGTGGTGAAACTGGCCTGGTATTAGAATATAAAGCTGGTAGACAGAAGCCAGAGAAGATTGAACCCAATCAGATCCCAACCGGTCTAAAAGACATGGTTACATCTGGTGTAGACCTAGTCAGGTTAATCTCAGGTGTATCTGAAACCTTCCAAGGTGGTAAGGGTCCAGAAGTATCTGGTGTTGCTATCCAGAGCCGTGTGCATCAATCTGCTATTCAACTAGCAACTCCTATTGATAATCTCTTCCGTACACGTAACATGATTGCTGAACGTCTACTTAAACTAATTCAACAGTTCTATACAGCTGAACGCTCATTTGTCATCACACACGAAAATACTGAAGAAGATGAGAATGAAGAAGTAACTATTAATGAACAGGTAGCAGAGACTGGTGATATCTTGAATGATGTAACAGTTGGTAAGTACGATGTAGTAATTGCTGATGTACCTACTCAGATTACATTCCAGAATGCTCAGTTCCAACAAGCTATCGAGATGCGGAAGTTTGGTGTTGAGATTCCAGATGATGAGATGATTCGTATGTCTACATTGGCCCGTAAGCAAGAGATTGCTAAGAAGGTTAGTGGTGATCCTAGCGAAGAACAAATCCAGGCTCAACAGATGGAAATAGAACAGCTACAACAAGAGATAGAAAAACTAGAGGGTGAAGCTCTAAATAAACGTGTAGACAGTGTTAAGAAAGCTGCTGAAGCTGCACAGATGATTGCTGCAAATCCTTCTATAGCCCCTCTTATGGATGTTATGTTAGAAGAGGGTACAGCAGCTAATACAATGGAAGAGCAGGCACCAGAACAACCAATTGATGAAAATATAGCATTAGGACAGCCTCAATTGCCTCCTGAGGGAACTTTTTAGGTTTTTTAGTGTCTTAGTATACATGAAGGAAACAGTCCTTCTATTCGCTCCACAGTGGCGTATCACTGTGAACTCCGTTAAACTACGTATAAGGTAACAATATGGCTGATGAAGAACTAGAAGATCGTGGTGATTTCATAGAAGACGAATCTGAAGAAGAGGTAGTTGAAGATGAATCATCGGACGATGAAGATGAAGAGCTCGAGCCCCAAGAACAAGAAGATGAGGACGAGGATGAGGACGCTGAAGAAGATGAAAGCGTTTCAGAGGATGATGAGGACGAGGGTTCTGATGAAGAAGATGAATCCGAAGATACTGAAGAAGGTGAGGATGAGGTCGAGGAAGATCCTGACGACACTGGAAACCAGCGAGTACCTCGTAGTCGACTCAATCAAGTAATACAACAACGCGAAGAAGAACGAGCTAGAGCTGCATGGTTAGAAGAGCAACTTGAAACTCTAATTGGTCAACGGCAAACCCCAGATGCTGAACCAGAACCTAAAGATGAAACACCTCTTTATGATTTTGATGATGCTGAGGAACGCTATGGTAACTTCCTTTTAGAAGGAGATACTAAACAAGCAGGTGCTGTTCGCAAAGAAATGAATGGTGAGCGTGATAAACTCTATCAAAAACAGATAGACGACGTCAAGGCTGCTATGAAAGTAGAAGCTAGTGAAGCTTCTAAGGCTTCTCTTGAGGATGATAAGTTTGATACCTTCCTTAATAAGACGTTCTCTGCTAGAGCCTATTTAGATGATGCGAGTGATGACTATAATGAACGAGCAGTTAAAATGGCTAACTCATTAATGACCTCTTATATGAAGGATGGTATGACTAAGACTAAAGCTCTTGGCCAAGCCGTAGAGGATATTGCTCCACTCTTTGAAGAGAAGCCTACATTAGGTAAGAAGAAGTCTACTACACGTACTAAGAATGCACGTAGGAAGGCTGCTAAGGCTAATGACCAACAGCCCCCTTCAACTTCTCGAAAGAGTAGAGGAAAGGGCACTAGGGATCTAGAGGATCTCAGGGTTGATAAACTTTCAGAGAAAGATTTCAACAGCCTGACTAAGAAGGAACTAGCCATTCTCCGTGGTGATTAATCCCCGACAAGGGTGCTTATAGCAAGCATAGCTACAATGAAGGTGGGAAGCCTTCTCCCTATTTCGTATGAACAGGACAAGCTTAATACGGATTGCGAGTACGCGGTCGATGCTCAAACTGTCCTGTCTTTATTAAAGTTTCTTGGTTACTTTTGAAACCATGTATTAGAGAGCTTATCTCGTTAATATAAGTCGGCGATGACTCCGAGATGTCTATACCTAATCATATTTTATAAGGAATAGCCAAATGGCATTAACTAACTTTGCTGCACTAACAGCAGAACAAAAACTTGTATGGAGTCGTGAGGTCTGGAAAGACGCTCGTGACATGGCGTTTATCACTAAATTCACTGGTTCTGATACTAATTCAGTTATCCAGCGTATTACAGAGTTAACGAAAACTGAAAAAGGTGAGCAAGTCATTATGCACTTACTCGCTGACTTGGTTGATGACGGTATCGTTGGTGACAACGAACGTGAAGGCAACGAAGAAGAAATGATGACTTACACAGAGACAATCACTATTGATTTGATTTCTCATGGTGTTCGTCAGAAAGGTAAACTAGCTGAACAGAAAACAGTTGTAAGCTTCCGTGAGCATGCTCGTGATCGCCTTGCATACTGGTTAGCTAATCGTATGGATCAACTAGCGTTCTTGACAATGTCAGGTATTGGCTACGATCAGAACAACGATGGTAGTGCTCGTGCATCTGGTGCATTTGCTTCATTATCATTTGCTGCTGACGTATCTGCTCCTACTACTAACCGTCATTATCGTGTTGATAATACAGATGGTAGTTCTACAGGTTATGCAGGCTTACTTCCTGGTAATACCGTTGCCATAGCTGCTACTGACGTACTTACTTACTCTGCAATTGTTGATATTTGTACACTTGCTAAAACCAACTATATCAAACCTTTGATGGCTGGTGGTAAGGAATACTATGTTGCATTTATTCGTCCTGAAGCTCTAGCTCAGTTGAAGAAAGATCAAGACTACCAACGTGCGGTAGTTACTGGTTTGGAACGTTCTAAGGACAATCCATTCTTCACTGGCGGTACTGTTACAGTAGATGGTCTAGTTCTTCATGAACATCGTCTAGTGTATAATACTAAAGGTGCTACTACTAAATGGGGTGGTGGTGCTGTCGACGGTAGTCGTATGTTAGTCTGTGGTTCACAGGCTCTAGGTATGGCAGATCTTGGTGCTCCTGAATGGGCTGAGAAATGGTTCAACTACGAAAGTTCACCTGGTGTAAACGTAGACAAAATGTTTGGTTTATTGAAACCTAAGTACCACACAATCTATAGTGATACTGTAGAAGACTTTGGTATCATGGCTATTGACCACGCAATCTAAACCCCTGGGGGCTTCGGCCCCCTCTTTTAATCCATTGATGATGAGGAAATAAAATCATGGCTAATAAACGTAACGCAGGTCGTCAAGAGGTAATCTCTGCTGTCCTAACTTTAAACTTCGCTGACCTAGATGCTAATAGCATTGTTGGTAACATTGACCTTCCTGAAGGTGCTTCACTAGTAGGTGGTACTATGAACGTAGTAACTGCTGTAGCTGGTGCAGGTGCTGGTGCAACTATTGCTGTATCAGGTCAAGGTGCTACATTAAGTGCTACTGACGTTGATGCTGGTACATCTCAGAATGACATTACCGTTGACGGTTCTGTCGTTGGTGCTGGTGGCGGTGCAATTGATATCACTCTAGCTGGTGGCACAGGTGCTGCTACTGATGGTAAAGTCAACGTAATCGTTGAGTATATTGTAGAAGGTCGTGCAGCTTTCTCTGAAGGCTAAACACTATTGGACTAGCCCCTTCGGGGGCTTCTCCTTCTTGTCGAGGAATAAGAATGAAAAGATTTAAAACTAACGATGGTAGTGAAGTGAGGATAGCACAGCTATCTGGAGCCGTTACTTGGATAGGTCCTGAGTATGCAGAGCTAGAAGACCATTTCCATCAAGATGCCTATGCACTAGGCTGCGTATCAGAAGATATGTTAAAGAATGCTGTATTAGACTCTGTTAGCCCTAAACAGGTAGATGAACTACTTGATAAGAGCTCACTAGATGAATCTATGATGGCTGAGTTTAAACGTATTGTAGATGAAAATGATCAAGATGCTATGAGTAAGAAAGGCCCAGATGCCACTAAGCTCTCTAAGAAACTTGGTCAACGTATCTCTACACAGAAGCGTAATGCAATGTGGTATAAATTTCAACAAGAGCAAGAGGCTGAGTAATGACTCTATTAGAACTAGTTAAGCACTTACGTGTATCCATTCTGGATGACACCGGTGGTACAAGTGTATCATGGGAAGATTTAGCGGAAGATGATGTAGAAGCTGCCCAGCTTAGGTGGTCTAATGAAGAACTCACAACGTACATCAATGAAGCTCAGAACAGAGCATGCAGAGCAGCTTTCTTAATCAAGAAGTCTGAAACTGAATTTGATATTGCTGTTACAGCAGGCACTGCTATTTACCAATTAGACCCTAGGATTATTCGAGTGAAGAATATCGAATTGGCCTCTGTTGGTAAGAAGCTCTTCCCTGTTGAATATGAAGACTTAATGAATATTAGAAACTGGAGAATTAAACAATCAACTCCTGATTCTTACGTGATTGATGAGAGTGATAAACAAATTACTCTTTACCCTATCCCTGTAATCGATGATACATTACATCTTATCTATTACCGTCTTCCTCTCTTAGCTCTTGATTGGGGCTCTAACTCAAATGATATTGAGTTACCAAAGGAATACCAAATTGATATGTTAGACTACGCTGTTCATATGGCGTATCTAAAAGATGAAGCTAACACCTTTGATCCAAACCGAGCTGAGTACTACAGACAGAAGTTTGCTACTAATTTTACTGACACTTCTGTATATGGAGAACTTCGTCGTAAGAGATCTAAGGGCCGCACTGTAAGATATAGAGATGTTCTATAATGCCAGCTCACCAAAAGACTGTACCTCTAAGCGGGTTCTCCGGACTCAATAATGTAAGTCGTCCAGAACGGACTGATCCTAAGTATCTGAAAGAAGCCTTGAATATCGACATAGATAAGACAGGTGGTATTCAGAAGCGTTTAGGATATTCCTTACTAGAATCTGGATCCTTCCATTCATTATGGTCTGAAGGTGTAAACTCATTTGCTGTTAAAGACGATAATCTGGTTCGTATTAATCCTGATCTTACCACTACTCTACTTAAGTCTGGTATCTATAGTAAGCTATCTTTTGATGAAAGGGATGGACTTGTCTATTTTACTGGTGAAACAGCTAATGGAGTGATTGATGGTAACTCTGTAATACCTTGGGGCATTGAAGAACCTAATCCAAAACCTACTCTATCGGTTACCGGTGGTGGATTATCTGCTGGTGTATACCAAGTAGCTATGACATATATCAGATCTAATGGTTTGGAGAGTGGCTCAAGTGTAGCTCAACAGCTCTTAGTGGGTGACATGGCTGGAATTGCACTGACTAATCTACCAGTTAGTTCAGATCCAGAAGTAGTTAATATCCGCATCTATGTATCAACAGCGGATGGTGAAGTGTTATATTTGTATAGAGACTTACCAAATGGTACAACCTCTACTATAATCACCTCTGTAAGCTCCGCTATGATGCCTCTACCGTCTTTTAATAGACATGTGGCACCTAAGGGTAGTATTGTAAAGATATACCATCAGAGAGCATTTGTGGCCGATTCAAACATACTTTGGTATTCTGACCCATTCTCATATAACTGGTTTGACTACCATAAGAGTTACTTTGTATTTCCAGCACCTATTAGAGCACTAATGCCAGTAGAGGGTGGACTATGGGTAGCAGCTGATAAGCTCTATTACTTAATAGGTAAAGATGCTGAATCAATGCGTATGGAGATGAAGGAACCTGTAGAAGTTGTTCCAAATACTTCTGTTAGAATACCAGGCGCTTACATCTTTATCGAGAACACACCTATTGGCTACAAGTGGTTAACAACTACAGACAAGGGTATTTACATCCTGTTTAATGATGGGATAGCTCTGAATATGACAGAGAAGAATGTAACCTTCCCAGAAGCAGACTCTGGAGCCGCTGTATTCGTACAGCAAGATGGTATCAATCGGTACCTGTCTATCTTAGACAAAAAGAAAGAATCGGATAACACTGCAGTAGGCGACCTTGCCACTGGGGTTATCATTAGAAATGGCATAGCCTTAGAGGATTAAAAATGAGTAAATTACAAGTAAAAATTGATGATGCATTACAAGCTAAGTTTGACGAGGGTTCTCGTAACTTTAAGGTTGGTGGTGTATTCTCTTATGAACATATCCGTGATGGTGAAGTTATAGCTTCAGGTGTCACACCTAATATCGTAGTTGATGAAGGTTTGAACTACATCCTAGATACATCTCTATCAGCTGGTTCTCAGTTGGTCAACTTCTATATCGGTATCTATAGTAATAACTATACACCACAAGCTACAGATGTTATGGCAACCTTTGCTGGTGCTGGTGTGGCTAATGAAGTAACTACATTAGTTGATGAAACCACTCGACCTGCATGGTCTGAAGTTGGTGTTGTAGCTAAAGCTTTAACCAACACGGCATCTCCTGCTGTCTTTACAGCTAATGCTTCTGTTAATGTATATGGTGCTTTCTTATCTTCTGATAACACTATGACTGGTACTACTGGTAGTCTAATTGCTGCTTCTAAGTTCACAGCTGTACGTGCTCTATTAGACACTGATGTATTGAATGTAACCTACACACTAACTATTGCTGACGCATAAACTTAGTGAGAGTCTTTACTGAGGCTGGTATTCATTTATCGGGAGATGTAGCTCTAGCACAGAAGTATGTGTCTAGGGCTCGCACCCTCCTCGGTATAATGAAGTCTACTAATAATGGACTCTCAGTACAGTCGTGGAGAAGACAACTAGATGAATATGCTTCTGTGCATTTAGCTAGTATACACGGACAAGATTTAATTCATATCACTGCTAATGACTCCTCTTCCCTCACCTCTTGTATGAATGGGCTTGCTATTAAGCCTATCTCTGATTCAGCACCTCTAGGCTGGGGAGAGCCTTTTACTGGAGATGGTATAGGTACCCCCGGTGGGGATAATCACGATAACCTCTTTACCTATGAGGAGGGAATATCTAATCCAGTCTTGACTAGGGGATACGATTTCTCTGACTACCCTATTAATCGCAATGAGGGTATTAGCAACTGGCGACTATTTACCTACTATAAGTCTGGACTAACATACCTAACTTGGCCTATGAGGCCGGTAGTTGGGAGCAGTACAGCCGTAACAGCTGCAACCAGATACTCCTGTACTGTAGATGGGAGCACTATATATTCTTGTGGGAAGGCCCTTACCTCCTCTCCTGATACAGTGTGTGGCGTATGTGTATATGACGGCGAATTATATGCAGCTGGTTATTATCATGGGGGGTCCACTCTATTAATCTATAAACGGACGCTCAGAAGAGAATACATTGATGACGGCATGTTCAACGCCAACTCTAATCCTGATGGTTGGAAACTAGTATTAACCTATACCCTACCTGAGATTCATGAGAGTGCTGTAGGGGACCTGGATGCCCTAGATTATTCCCCTCGTTTCTATGGAGTTGTTGCAGGGAGTGCCACAACCGGTAAGATGGCCGTGTTGGCAGGTAAGGGCTACTACTCAACCATACACCCAGTAGGTCATGTTGAAATAGATCTAGCTTCAGGGAGTGCCTCCTACATGGGCAGGACTACTATAGGGGCGGTGATAGGGAATAGCACCGGAGCGGATGAGAAGACCTATACTTCAGACTTTGAGGAGATTAGGGAATACTACCCAAGTGGTAGGATACTTAGGTACTTCAAGACCACTGAGGCCGAGCAGAATAAAAGTGAAAGTGGTTCTAGTAGTGTTGGGGGCTACACGTCAACAGTGTGTATGGTCGACTATGATCAGGATCAGCTATTAACAGTTAAGGTAGACCAGCCAGCCAAAGCGAGTTCCGGTGGCTCATCCACTATCTGGGGAAGGGACTCTCTACAAGACACCTACTATACAGATACCACCCCTAACTCTAAAATCTCCGAGACCTTGATCTATAATCAATATACCAGCGGAGGGGGGCATAGTTCAGGAAACCAAGGGTACTCTCTACAAGGGAGTCTCAACATAGATCTTTTTGTAAGCTCTGGGGCTGTTTCTCATAACTTTGCAGGGACAAGTAACACTACCTCTGGCCCTATGAATGTTACAGGTATGCATCGTACCGGTTCAGATGGGTTTACGTCTAACAGGTACCTAGCTCTCGATCTTAGAACAGATAGTGCCTTATTAGAGAAGACTGTAAGCAATGTCTCAGAGAATAGTACTAGGGACTACAGCTCTTATTTGATTTATAGTACAGACACTAGATCAATCGCCTGTACGGACAAGGTTAGAGGGACGGAACTTAAGTCCGGCGGCTTTGAGAATATTTCTACCTCAAACCAAGACTACCGATTCTATCCAGATGTTGACCAATGGAGGACTCCTTATTATCTAGATATGTTCCTCAACGACGATAGCAACTCATCCTCCCTAACTACGTATTATAGAGACTACCCTCTACTCAGCATCGGATATATCTTCGGAGTATTAGGGGATTATTCTATTATCCCCTCCGGCACTCCTCATATAGACTATGAAGGGGAGATCTTCACCTCTCATGGCGATGTGGATTATGATAATAGTAGTTCTACTCTACGGCCCACTCTAACATATAGTAGTTACTATAACTACTATGGACCTTTCGGGATTAATCTAGACTCTGTTGTTGGTATTACTGGGAACAACGCTAGATACCGAGATATCTGCTTAATCTAATTATGGTATATAAATGATAAATTCAGGACCTATAAACAGTGGAGCCCTAAACGGCACTAGTGGTAGTAATGGCGCCCTTAATGAGGTAGTATCAGATGGCTTGTCAGCATCTGCAACTTGGGGAACTAGTTTCGGTTTATACGAAATCTTATCATTGAACATATCCGTCCTCGATGAAGAACCCTTTGGTTCGTATCAACGCGCCTGGGCAGATAACTTCACCGTGAATGAGACGATGACTGATCAGTTCATTAATGCAATCATTGAAGTGTTGCATGTAGTGGACACCCTTGATCAGATGTCTACACGTTCTATGTCAGTAGATGAAATATTCACTGTCAACGATAAGCTACTGGTCACCTTAATAGCCATTGTAAACGAGAACATCACCCTTGTCCACTCCTACACAGATCTATTTAAATTAATAGCTATCTTATCCGAAGTAGTACATGTATCTGATTCAACAATTTCACAGGCCAACTTAAAGATACTTATAGCCTCTGCCTTCACACTTAATGATGCTATTAACATATCCTTACATGCAGAGGCAGTATTAGACAGTTTATCTGTTAGCCTAACCTCTGTAGAGATATTCAAGGCAACAGAGGCTCTAGTAGACATCCTATCAATGGATGACTTACCGATTAATAGTGTAAGGTTAAGTGTAATATCAACCGATGACCTGTCACTTTCAGATGTTTTATTTAATAGTGCAAACTTGTCCTCTGTTATAGAAGAGGATGTAGTATTCTTAATAAGCTTCGATGATGGTTCCACTACCTACCAGGGCTTTACTATGAATCCTGAGACTTACGCGGTGACTACTTATGATAACTATGATTTCAACTCCACTACTAACTTCGATGGATCCTACCTACTGGCTAATAGCACTGGCCTTTATCGTATGGAAGGGGACACAGACGAAGGGACCTACATAACATCCAAAGTTAAAACAGCGGCATTAGACTTTGGATCATCCAACATTAAACAGTGTCCTAAGATGTACCTAGGTATTGATAATGATGCTTCATTAATACTACGTGTTAGCATCGATGGTGCATACACTGCACAGTACCAATTAGACCTAGACAGTGAGGACCTCTCTACCCAGATATTCGACATAGGTAAAGGGCTTAAGGGGAGATACTGGCAATTCGATTTACAAACTAAGAATAACTCGACATTCAATTTAGATGAGATAGAGCTATTCCCAATTACATGGGGAAGAAAACAACGATGAGTTTAGGTACTAGTCAAACAGTCCTTAATGGACCAGCTGAGATTGTTACACATCACGTAGCTTTAGCTCAGTCTTATGCTAATGATGCTTTTAATACAGCCACCAGCTTCTTAGAGGCACTAGAGCAATTCAATGCTACTGTGACCCCTATTGCTGATGCAGGTTTCTTTGATGACATTATCACCCCACTCCCAGACTTCGTAGCTCCTCCTGATCCTACAGAGCCAGTAATCAATCCTATTAATGTTGTTATTCCCGACTACGTTCCAATTACCATTGGTGAGGATTTTGATAGTGTAGGCCCTGCTCCTGATTGGTTAATAGCAGATCCTGTCCTTAATCTACCGGTTGCCCCTGATGCCCTTAACGTTCCAGCCCCAGGTGATGCCCCTACTATTATAACTGACTTCCTATACCCAGACGCTCCAGTTACAGTGCTCCCTGCTACCCCTACATTTGAACAGTTAAACCTCCCCTCAGCTCCAAGTGTTAATATAGGTGAATTCCTGGAAACACTTCCAGATGTCTCTTCTATTGGTGCTCCACCTTCTAACACATTCAATTGGACTGAGGTTTTCTATACTGATAATCTTCTTGAAGCTACTCAACTAGAGCTATTAGATCGTATCCTTAATGGTGGTACTGGTCTTAATCCTATCGTAGAGCAATCTATCTGGGATAGGGCTCGTAATAGGGAGGATAAGAACTCCCTACGTAGTAAAGAAGAGCTTATTAAAGAACAGGCAGCTAGAGGCTTCTATAGTCCTCCTGGTGCATTAACAGCTGGGCTTAACTTCCTAGCTCAAGAGACCCAAAGTAAGAATGCTGACTTATCTAGAGAGATAGCCCTTAAACAAGCTGATCTAGAGCAATCTAATATCCAGTTTGCACTACAGAGCTCACTAGATCTAGAAGGTAAACTACTAAGCTACAGTGATTCTATGCAGAATAGGGCATTTGAAGCAGAGAAGACTACAGTTGAGTTGGCGATTGAACTTTATAAGGTTAGAGTGCAGCAGTTTGGTATTGAATTAGAGACCTATAAAGCTGCTGCAGATGTCTTTGAAGCTACAATTAGGGCTGAATTAGCTAAGGTTGAAATCTATAAGACTGAGATTCAAGCGCAGTCCTTAATTAATGATGTCAATAAGACTACTGTTGATCTATATGTATCACAGGTTAATGCTATTAAGATTGCTGTTGATGTATATACAGCTGAGATTGATGCAGTTAACTCTCGTGTACGTAGTGAAGGACTAAAACTAGAGAACTTCAAACTAGAGGTTGATACTTATACAGCACAAGTTGGTGCTAAGCGTGATGAGTTCGGTATCTATGCTGAACAGATTAAAGCTGAATTGGCTAAGGTTACAGTATTTGAATCACAAGCTAGAGCATTCACTTCGCGTATACAGGCCTACTCTGTTGAGATTGGAGCTGAAGCCGCTAAGGTGGATGCTGACATTGCTCAAGTAGATGCATATACTAAAGGATATAGTGCTCAAGTAGATGGACTAGTATCTCAAGCTAAGGCTAATCAGATGCAAGTAGAGTCTGCTGTAGACATATACAGAGGTCAGGCTTCTATCTTCACTGCTAAGGTGAGTGCTGAGAGTGCTAGAGTAGATGCAGAGAGCAAACTATATGACTTACAGGTTAGAGAGGCAACGGCTCAAGCAGAGATAGCACTTAAGAATGCTGACATTGCCTTAGCTAATGCAGACAATATTGCTAAACTACAACTAGAAGCTATTAAGGCAGGTGCTACGGTGTCCAGTCAACTAGCTGCTTCAAGTCTATCTGCTATGAACATCGGAGCTTCAATCTCTGGTTCATCTGTAGATCAACACACATATCAAGAGAAATAAACTATGGCTAAATTTGACAGCTTACTTGGGAATGAGAATGCAAACGGTCGTGTTGCTTCTCGTCTAAATCAGAGGAATCAAGCTGCCTCTGGATCACAGGGCACCACTACTGGAGATAGCTCTGGTACAGGTGTAAACGCTAAAAAGAAACGTAAGAAGGTTAAGGCTGTAGGTACACCTGGTGGTGTTCGCTTAGGTGCTGCTCATCGTAACGATCCTGGTAATATTGCTAGAGGTCAACTTGAGAACTTAGATAGAGCCGTACGTAGAAATGATATTAGTCATAGAGCTGCAGCTGGTATAGCTCAGGACATCTCTAGTAGCCTAATAGATAGTGAAACTAAGCGTCTACGTATTGCCTCAACAGCTGATATAGCTCAAGAGAAACGTGATACAGAGATTGCTAATGCTGATGCTACTCGTGGTGTCCAAGTTAGTGAAGGTGCATTAGATCGTGGTGTTCAGCTCTCTAGGGCTAATCTAGCTAGTAGAGATTCTGAACTGGATCGTGTACAACGTGAAGGCTCTGATCTACGTAGAGATGCTCAGTTAGGGCGTCAGTTTGATATCTCAGAGGCTAGACAGGCCACTGCAGACACAAATACTGCTTTCCAACAGAACTTAGCCACTGAACAACTAGGATTATCCAGAGACCAGTTTCAACAGAGAGTTAAAACCGACTCAGAGTCTCAGAACTTAGCTACACAAATTGCAGAAGTGAATGCTAAGGATAAACAGGCTAAGAATGTATTATCAGCCACTACTCTTCAGTTAGGTCAAGGCAAGGCATTAGTAGCTGCTGGGGATCCAACTAAGGACTTCACGGGTGCTGAGAGCATTGCTGCTGCTGGGGAGGAAGGTAGACAATTATTAAGGACATTAGGTATCTCTCAAGAGACTGCTGCTACATTTGCACAGATCGCTGAGCTGCCAAGGGACCAACAACAGAAAGCATTAAGAGGTAGATCATCTTCTGAACTATCTGCTTTCTACAAATACGCTCAATCTTTAAACAATTAAGGTAAAGCATGGAAAATAAACGACCACGTCTTGCAGACTTAATATCTACGGGAGATGAACTCCTTCGTAGACCTTTATCCCCTGTACTAGGATCTACATCTGCTGAACCTGAGGCAGTGTTACAAACTCAAGTAGAGCCGTCTAGGAATCCCAGATCCTTTTTAGGAGATGTGGTTGACTTTGGTGGAGCATTCCTTAGGGGGACTGGTGATACAGCCACTTCTCTAGGGGCTACTGCTGATGTCTATCAAGGAGATACAGAGGAACTATTAGCTGATGTACAGAGTCGTGGCCCTGCAGATTTGTCAATTGCTCAACAGAACTTCCGTGAAGATATTAAAACTAATACGTTCACTGAAGAAGACGAGGGTTGGTTGGACAGTCTTGCTACTAACGTTATGGGCATTGGTGGGGCTGCAGTTGATAATCCTGCGGGTGCTTTTCAAGAGGTAGCGGCTCAGGCTCCTAACTCTGCTGTTGCATTAGGCTCTATGTATGCAGGTGCTAAAGCAGGTGCTCTATTAGGGAGTACATTGGCCCCTGGTATTGGTACTATTATTGGTACACTTGGTGGTGGTATCATAGGTATGTTCCTTGGTAACACTGCTTTAGAGACTGGTGGTATTGCCCAGGAGCGTGCTGCTGAGAAGGGTGACAGCCTAACCGAAGATGACCTAGGTGAAGTTGCGAAACAGGGTGCTATTAAGGGTGGGTTTATCACTGCTGTTGATGTAGCTACACTTGGTTTAAATAAATACCTAGCAGGAGGCGCTGGTAAGGCCGTAGAAGCCTCCATCCTTAAAACCCTTAAGTCTAATGGGGTTAACATTAATAATGCCTTAGACGTTGCTACAGCCCTACAGAATAAGACTATTAGGGAACAAGTTGTCCTAGCTGGTGGTCGAGCGTTCAGTGAAGCATCTGGACTAGGTCGTAGAACTGCACAAGGTATTGCAGGCTTCGGTTTAGAGACTGTTGGTGAGGGTGTTGGTGAGTATGCTGGTAGTGCTGCGGCAGGCTTAGGTGCTGACATGACTGATGCTGTACTTGAATCATTGTTATCAATGCCTCAGAGTATGGTGGAGCTGCGTGTTGCTAAGAAGCTTGGAGCTGGTGCTGGTAAATATGCTAGAGAAGTAGAGAAGCTTGGTGGTGACATCACTGGAGCTGCTGATGACTTAGAAGCTAAAACTGCATCCCTACGTAGAATGGGTAAGATTGAATCTAAGATGCGTGAATTTGGTCTTAAGAACCCTGAGAATGCTACAGAACAAGAACGTAAGGCGGTTAAACTAGAGGAAGAACGCTCTAAGATTAATCCGGTTACTGGTGAGCCCATTCAAACTGGTGAGGTTAGTAAGTTATCTATCGCACTTAACCGAGCTAAGCGTCAACTCTCTGAGTCAGAGAATACATCAGATAAAGAATATATTAAGAGTGTCATTACTGAATACAATGCTGCTCTTACAACAATACAAAGTACATCTCAAGATCCTATAGCTAGGCAGGAAGCTAATGCGGTCCTAACTGAGGAAGCTCAGAAAGTTCCTAGGCCTCCACAGAAACCTGCTGAAGAGACAACTGAGGCCACTCCTACTGAAAATGCTGATACAACTGAAACAAAACAGCTATCTGCTGAACGTCAAGCTAAAATTAATAAACGTAATGGTACCATCCCTGAAACTGATGCCACTAAGTCCGTTACCCTTCCTACTATTGAGGGTGATGGCGGTGGTATACTTGGTGTAGTTGGTGATGACTCAACCGGTAACGTAGAGAGTCTTGTTACCGAAAGTGATATTAAAGACATCTGGGATAACATGCCTGAGGATGCTACAGCAGAACAGCTGATAGAATTCCAAGATCAATTTCCTAATTGGTATGAAGAAAATGTAGAAGATGGTGCCGTTAACATTACTCCCTCTGAAGAAGAGGTCCAGCAATCAAATGAATATATATCTGAAGAGGTTGCAGCTATAGAACAGGCCTTCCAAGCTTCTCTAGCTAGAGGTAATGATCCTAAGGTACTAGAGGAAGTCTTTGCTAAGAATTACCCGCATTGGGCAGCTAATCGTGTACCCCTCGTTGATACAGAAACAGTTGAAGAAGCCCCTGAGCACTTAGATGTTCAAGAGGGTGATACAGTCGTAAAACCAACTGAGGCTCCAGCACAACTCCCAGAAGATAGTTCACAGGTGGCAATACTTGCTGATGCTAGTAAGGAAGCTATGCCTGCCTTCTTACAAGATCAGGCTGGTTTAACCCCTGAAGAAGGTGATGGTGTAGGCACCCCTGTTACTCAAGAACAATTAGATGC
>Ga0164315_10001199_pt1 | contig 19394 bp, 14 predicted proteins | sample GuaBasSedimGuay6_FD_113737 | JGI IMG/M metagenome (GOLD analysis project Ga0164315, IMG submission 113737) | Subseafloor sediment microbial communities from Guaymas Basin, Gulf of California, Mexico - Guay6, Core 4569-2, 0-3 cm | ecosystem: Environmental > Aquatic > Marine > Hydrothermal vents... | reverse complement strand
TCTTGACCTAAGCAATCTAATTAGAGTTGTTAAGGAAGTAGAGCCTGTAGAAATATATAATCTTGCGGCTCAAAGTTTTGTTGCCCATTCTTTCAGCACACCAATTCTTACTGGTAGTATTAATGGATTGGCTGTAATTAATCTACTCGAGGCAATTAGGATTATTAATCCACAAATTCGATTTTATCAAGCCTCTACCTCAGAATTATTTGGAGTAGCAAAAGAATCTCCACAAAATGAAGAAACACCTTTTTCACCTCGGAGCCCTTATGGAGTTGGTAAATTATACGGTCATTGGGCAACAATAAATTATCGCGACTCCTACAATATTTTTGCTGTTGCTGGTATTTTGTTTAACCATGAGTCTCCTTTAAGAGGCATTGAATTTGTAACACGTAAGATTACTGATGCTGTTGCAAAAATCCATCTCGGAAAGCAAGAATTCTTTGATATTGGAAATCTGGATGTTAAACGTGATTGGGGGTATGCCAAGGAGTACGTTGAAGGAATGTGGAAGATGCTACAAACAGATAAACCAGAAAACTACGTACTAGCTACCAACGAAAATCATTCTGTAAGGGAATGGATAGAGACTTGTTTTAAATTTATTGGAAAGAAAATTATCTGGGAGGGGAATGGAGAAAATGAGATAGGAAAAGATTCTCTTTCAGGAAAGGTTCTGGTTAAAGTCAATCCTGAATTTTTTAGACCAGCAGAAATTGATGATTTAGTAGGTGATTATTCCAAAGCAAAACATGATTTGGGCTGGGAGCCAAAAATAAAATTCAACGAACTTGCTGAAATGATGCTCAAGGCTGACATTGATAAAAATAAATAAACTGCTTCTAAGTCAAATTGTAAACCCATCCATAGGAGATAATTTATGAGTGAAGAATTAAAGTTTTCAGATGAAAAAAGATTGATCCTGAAAAGTGGATTATTCAATTCTGATTATTATCTATCTACAAATGCTGATATTAAATCAGCAGGAGTTGACCCGTTGGGGCATTATTTAGAATACGGAAGTTTTGAAGGAAGGGAAGCATCGGCAGCATTTAACACACAGTTTTATTTAGATCAGTACCCAGATGTAAAAGAATCTGGACAAAACCCCTTAATTCATTATATCAAACATGGGGAAAAGGCTGGTAGAAAATGTCTTCCACCGAAAAAAGAAATCCTAAATACTTCCGTTTCTAAGAAAAAGGCTTTTCAGTTTAATTATAATATTGAACGTGCTGTAATTTCAACATACAATGGAATAGATCTAGGATTAGTGACCATCTCAGGTTGGTGTCACTCAGATAATCTCCACATAAATCCTGAGGTGGTTTTAATTGTTGATGGTGAGTTCTATGATAAAGTAAAAATGACAATCCCCAGAGAAGATGTAATTGATATCCATGGACAAAGTTCATTTCCAAATGGGTTTTCTATTACTTTTCAAACCACTGAAAATAATCATCTTTTTAGCCTTGTTGAAAAAAAGACAAATACCGACTTACTTTCTGATAATTTGAAAGCGTTGAAAAAGGTAGATTTAAAATCCGGAGAATATGAAAGTTGGGTGGCGTACCAAAATATTCCAACTGATCTCAAAAAAGAAATTTCAAAGAAGACTGGATGTTTGAATTTTAGTGCAAATTCTTATGATGAAATTCAGTTTTCTATGCTGGAATTTTTGAGTAGACCTCAACAACAAGATAATGGATTTAATGTTTTTGGATATTTCTCAAAAATTTGTGGAATAAGTGTTGCAGGACGTGCATTTGTTGATTCACTAATAGAGAAAAAAGAAAATCTAAGTTTATTTGATTATTTTGAACCCACACATAAAAGAATTTCCAAACTAGAGGAATTAAAATACAGCAAATACTATTATAATAGTTTAAAATACAAAACTAATATCTTTTTAGTTGACACCCAGGTAGTTGGACATTTACATTCTGCATTGCCCATAATATTTAATAACAAAAGAAATATCCTTTCTTTTTGGTGGGAATTTGAAAGCGGTTTTGAAGATCGAATTGAGATTTTGAATAATTTTGATGAAATTTATGTCTTTAGTGATTTTATTAAAAACATATTGTCATCCATTGAAAATAGAAAATTCAAGATTACCAAAATTAAATATCCATTTTATAAAGACTGGCTTATTGAAGAAGACGTTTTAACCATTAGAGAAAGATACCATTTACAAGGTAAATTCTGTTTTTTCTTCAATTTTGATTACGCCAGTGGGTACAAACGTAAAAATCCAGAAGCTATATTAAAAGCTCTCTATGAAGAATTTCCAAGTGATAAGGATGTTGTTTTTGTTGTGAAAACAAGTAACATTGAGGGATTCAATGAAAAGGAAGATAAGTTTAAAAAGTTGATTCAGCATTATAGATTAAATGAACGGGTTGTCATCATTAAAAAAGCTATAAGCAAAAATAGTTTTATGAGTCTCTTAAACGCAATGGATTGTTATATTTCTCTTCATCGAGGTGAGGGTTTAGGACTTGGTATTTTAGAATCCTATGCGCTGGGTAAACCTGTTATTGCTACAAATTATGGTGGCAACACAGAATATATGGATAATCCTCTTGGCTACCCTGTGCCTTACAGTCTGGTTCCAGCGAACGATGATTACAGTGTTTACAAGAACGTAAAAGAATGGGCTGAACCAGATAACAACTATGCAAAAAAACACATGAGAAATCTTTATAACAATATTCTTTCGAAGAAATCTGATATCTAAACTAATTATACTTTTCCTGATTACACCTATCTTAAATTTGATACATATTTAAGTGATTGACTAATCCTCTCTATGTGAAAATATTAATAATAACAACTTCTTTTCCAGGTGATAAGGAAGTTGAAATCGGTGGAAAATTTGTTTACAACGAAGGATTGGCATACTCACAAAATGGTGCAGATGTAACTGTATTAACACCTCATTACAAAGGCTCACTGAAACATAAACAGATTAATGAAAATTATCGAGTGGTGAGATTCCCTTATTTTTGGCCTCATAAATATCAGTCACTTGTTAATAATCAAGTTCCAATCTATGGAAATACTAGTCTGTTAAAACTTATCAATTTCCCTTTTTTTGTATTCTCGTTCCTATTTTATGTATTGAAATATGCAAAACACTCTAATATCATACATTGCAACTGGACACCAACTGTATTGTTTGCATTACCTGCAAGAATATTCTTTAAAATCCCCATTTCGCTTACAGCTAGGGGAAGTGACATTAGATTATTGCCAAATTGGTTAAACAGATGGATTTTTGGAAAGGTAAATGCAGCAATTGATTGTTATGGCCCTCAGCCATGGAACCTTGAATTAAAGCGAAACTTTCCGTCAAATTATGTCAAACTTCCATTAATTTCAGAAAACATAGACCAAAGAAATATTCCTGAAGATTTACCTGACACTCAACATTTTCATAAAAGTGATTTTAAAATATTATTTCTTGGAAGAATAGATTCGGTTAAACTAGATACTTTTCAATTACCTCTTTTTGAATTAATCCAGGCCACAAAAATATTGCTGGAGAAAAATATAAAAGTGTTTGTCTGCTGTATTGGAGGGGGCGATTCAAAATTAATGAGTAAGTTGAATAATCTAGTAAGAGAGAACAAACTAACTGAGCATATCAAACTGTTAGGCTTTAGAAAAGACCCTGCAAGATATTTTAGGTTTTTTAATGTTGGTATTGGAGGAATAGCATTTAACACAGTATCGCAGGAATTTGCTATGAACCACACTTTACAAATACATGTAAATAGCAAGGAGAATAAAGATACTCCCTGGGAAAATGAAAAGAATTGTTACTTTGTTGAACCCGGATCAGCACAAAAACTTAGCGAAACTTTAATGACTGTTTATTCACAAAAAACCAAAAACCAAGAGATTACAAACAACGCTTACAATATGATGTCACAATATGTAATGTCTCCTAAAGAAGGTGGGAAACACTACATTAACGCATTTTCTGAATTGATAAATAAAAATAAAATCCAGACAGATGAAAGAGAATATTAGATTTAAAGGAGTCTTCATACACCCAACAGCAGAGGTGTCTGATGAGGCTACTATTCACCGGGGAACTGCAATTTGGAATCAGGCACAGGTTCGTGAACATGCAAAAATAGGTATGAAATGTAATCTTGGAAAAGATGTCTACATTGATGCTGAAGTGAAAATTGGAAACGATGTTAAAATTCAGAATGGTGTTTCGGTTTATCGTGGTGTAGAAATTGAAGATGATGTTTTTTTGGGACCATACATGACCTTTACTAACGACTTGTATCCAAGGGCGTGGATAGTAAATTTTGAGTTGTGCACGACAAAAATTAAAAAAGGGGCTTCAGTTGGAGCTAACGCTACTATTATTTGTGGTATTACAATAGGTGAATATGCTATGGTGGGAGCAGGCAGCGTGGTAACTCAAGACATACCAGCTTATTCACTAGTAATTGGAAATCCCGCCCGCATAACAGGTTTCGTTGGTAAATCGGGGCAAAAACTTAATGAGTTAATTGAAGAAATGGATAATTATGTTCTGTTGAGAAACAGAGAAAATGGTGAGGAGCAGAAAATTGATAAGGATTTGTATTATCAAACTCTTAATAATAACAAACTATGATACCTCTGGCAAAACCGTGGTTCGATGAAAGAGAGTTAAACTATGTGAAAGAAACGCTTGATTCGGGTTGGGTTGCAGGACAGGGTCCTAAAAATAAACAGTTGGCAAAAGAAGTTTGCGAATACACAACTACAGATTTTGCTATTCCAGTAAGCAACTGCACTTCAGGTTTACATCTGGCATTACTTACACTTGGAATTAAAAAAGGAGACGAGGTAATTGTTTCCGATTTTTCTTTCCCTGCCTCCGGACATGCTGTAATGTATTGTGGGGCTGTGCCTCGATTTGTGGATGTTGATATGGAAACATACAATATTCAGGCAAGATTAATCGGGCAAAAAATCAATGAAAAAACCAAAGCAATAATAGTGGTTCATGCACTTGGGCAAATGGCCGAGATGGATTCCATTAGGAAAATTGCAGATACAAATGGACTATTTCTGATTGAAGATGCTGCATGTGCTTTTGGAGCATCTTTCAAAAATGTGGCAGCCGGGAAATATGGTGACATTTCTGTTTTCTCTTTCCATGCCCGCAAAAATATTACTTCGGGGGAAGGAGGGATTGTTGTAACAGATAATGAAGAATGGGCTGCTAAAATTAGTTCATTGTCATCCTTCGGAATGGAATCTGCCTTTAATCGACAGGAGAAATTTAATATCCCATCCTTTAATTCATTAGGATACAACTACAAACTCTCTGACATTCAGGCTGCAATAGTTCTGGGACAAATACAAAAATATCCGGAATTACTTGAGCGAAAAAAATTTCTGGCTAATATTTACAACCACCACTTATCAGGAAGTTCATTGATACATATCCCTTTGGAAAAAGAAGGATGTATTCATGTTTATCAAACCTATGCAGTGGTGCTTGATGAAAAAATTGATAGAGATAAAGTGATTTTGGCCATGCGTGAAGATGGAATCCAAACACAAATTGGGACTTATGCTTTACATGTACAGGCATTATATCAAAGTCATGACGAATGCCTAAATTCTCTTGCTCTGTTTAATCAAACACTTGCCTTGCCATTATTTTATGAACTTACCGAAACTCAAATTGAGTTCATAGTTAAGAGACTTAAATATCATGTTAATCATAAATCAAACTTAAGATAATCATGCAGTCATTAGAAGGAAAGAACGTATTGGTTACTGGTGGGGCGGGGTTTATTGGTAGTCATTTGTGTGATCGATTATTAATAGAACCGATAAATAAACTCATTGCAGTTGACAATCTTTATTTAGGAAAGCGCGAAAATCTAAATGAAGCATATCTACATGAAAACTTTAAATTTGTAAAGGCTGATATTACAGATTATGATCAACTTGAAAAAATTATACTTGATAATGACATTAATCTAATTTACCATCTGGCAGTGATTCCTCTTGAAGTTTCAATTGAAAAACCGGTGTGGTGTTTTGATCAGAATATATTAATGACTCAAAACATTCTTGAAATTATCAGACGAAATAATAAAAATATTTCTTTAATCTCGTATTCAACATCAGAGGTTTATGGATCAGCATCATACACTCCCATGGATGAGCAGCATCCGTTTCATTCTCATACTCCCTATGCTGCTAGTAAAGCCGCTTCGGACCTTTTGATTTATTCCTATTCACAAACGTTCGACCTGGATTTTCTAATTATCAGGCCGTTTAATAATTATGGCCCACGGCAAAATGAAGGAAACTATGCAGGTATCATACCTATTACGATTAAAAGGATAATGAATGATGAAAAACCTGTAATTTATGACGATGGTAAACAAACTCGCGATTTCATTTATGTAGTTGATACAGCCCACTGGACTGTGGAGGCATCAAAATGCAAATCGGCTTTTGGGAAAACAATTAATATGGCATCTGGAAAGCAAGTTTCAGTAGAATACGTTATTGATAGTATTTGTAAGGAATTAAATTACAAAGGGCCAATTAAATATCGACCAAAACGTCCGGGAGATGTGAATGTCCATGAGGGGGACATGAAACTTGCTGAAAAACTTTTTAACTTTAAAAACATGATTAGTTTTGATGATGGGATTAGAAAAACTATCAAATGGTATCATGAAAACTTGATTATTGATTAAAACTAGAACTACTTAAATACTCTGTCAAAAATGCTTAAAAAAATTCAGGATCTCTATAAGCAATTACAAATTGAAAAAAAGAAATCATTTAACAGATCTTTATCCTTTGGAGATTATTTTACAGATCGTTGGGAAAAGGCAAAATTTCTTGGCTTTGGGAAAGGGTCGTCTGTTTATGACAATGTTCTGGTTTTAGGAAATGTGGTAGTGGGAGAAAATACCTGGATTGGTCCAAATGTAGTTCTTGATGGAAGCGGTGGACTTACAATAGGCTCAAATAGTGTTATTGGTGCAGGTGGTCAAATTTACAGTCACGATAGTACTCAAAGAACAATCAGCGGTGGGACAAAGCCCATTGAGTTAAAAGAAACATTTATTGGAGACAACACCCATATTGGTCCAAATGCTGTGATTCTACAAGGTGTAAAAATCGGGGATTGTGTTATTGTTGCGGCCGGAAGTGTAGTAACAGAAGATGTTCCTGATAATGTGATGGTTGCAGGAACACCAGCTAAAATAAAAAAAGAAGTCTAAATCTAAGATTATTTAGATGAAAAAATATTTACAATTGAAATCAGCCTGGTATATTGGATTTGTATCTGCAATATCTGCACTACTGATAATATTAAATATCTCTTTCTTTCCTTATACTTTATCCATTGAGTTATCATCACCAACAAATGGGAATATACAGATCTTTTATTCTTCAAATGGACATTATTCAGAAAACAACAGCCTGTTAATACCAGTTGAGGCATCAAATAATTACAATGTTTATTCTGCCAAATTAACTCAGCAAAATATCAAACACATCCGTATTGATCCTCCTGGTGATTTCAATATTAAATCCATCAGCCTTTTTAATAGTTTCCATTCGTACAAATACGAAGGAAATAAGTTATTCGAAAAAGTAAAACCTTTACATGACATTGAAAGTATTAGCATAATTGAAAATCAAACTGTTGGGAAAATAAATGGTGATGATCCTTTTATGCATATTGTTGGCCTACCAATAATTAACGACATTACTTTTCTCAAATATCTGGGCCTTTTCGTAGTGGTCTTTTTATTTTCTTTTGCTTTCTTTTACATTTTGTGGAACTATTACTTAAAATATGACTATTCCCATGATGATAAAAAGCCGATACATTTAAGTATCCCTAATAGTTTATTTAAAACTTTACTTATAATAATTTTTGCATGGTTTGCCTATCAAACAATATTTTATGCCATAAGTATTGCTAATCACATTGCTCCCGACGAAAGCTATCATCTGCTACTTAGCATATTCCAATCAGAAACAATTAGTTTACACAATCATGATACGCCTAGGTCATTTTATTTGGGTGCGATAAGTGTGAGACCTTTTCTTTATCATTTAATAATGGGAAAATTACTAATGCTAAATGTTTTTGGTTTATCCACACTTATTTATTTAAGGCTTTTAAACGTCTTGATCAGTTTAATCACACTCTATTTAACTTTCCTTTTAGCCAAAGAAATAACTAAGAATAAATTGATACAGTTAGCTGTATTAATTATTCAGACCAATGTTTTAATGTTTGTTTTCATTAGTTCAATGGTTTCGTACGACAATTTGACAAACCTAATCTCTACAGCATCTTTTTTAGTTCTAATTACATTCTTAAAAAACTATTCGCGCTTCAAATTGTTACTATTATTAATTACAATGATGGCCGGAGTTTTGACAAAGATTTCTTATGGCCCCATTGTGATAATACAAATAGCTGTACTTATTAACTATTCAAAAACTATATATAAAAACAGATATATAATATTTTCTAATTTTTACTCAATTAGAGATGGGGCATTACTAATATTATTAATAGTTCTTTTTGGTTTAAATGTTAACCTCTATGCAAGAAATTTAATTACATATGGCCAGATACAACCAAAAACAGTCAAAGTGTTCGGACACGAAAAGGCATATAAATACTATTCACAATATCAACGCAGTTATGATTTAAAGTCAACAGAAAGTGAAAGACCTCGAATGCCGTTTACAAAGTATGTTGTAAAATATGTAAACAGGTCAGGACAAACAATCTTTGGAATTATGGGCCATAAGAATTTATTTCGGACTACAAATGAGGCATTTTCTTTTTGCATTATTGGTCTTTTAAGCATTATTATTTATGCCTTAAAGTATAAAAAGAAATCAAAGAATTCAACACTAATAATTGTGTCGTTTTCTTTTATTAGTTATGCTTTAGTTATATTATTTACTAATTATCTATCATACCAATCACTTGGGTTATTTGGATTAGCATTACAAGGCAGATATAATTTTCCGGTTATTGCATTGGTCAATATCTTTATTGCGTATAACTTACTTTTCTATCTTCAGGATCGGGCAAAAACCATTTTGCTGATAGCATTGAGCATCTTTTTTGTTTATAACAATTATTTCTGGTTCATTTCACATGCTGGCTCCATCTGGTATTGAAATTAGAAATAATAGAATTCTGTAATCGCTTGTACCGTAACCACTATTGATATTAGAATACAGATAATTGAAATTACGGGAGTTACAGTTGGCTTTACTGTTATTTTATTGTTGTAATAAAGACTAAACAATAAAGGAGCAATTGGAAGAAAATACCTTCCTTGAAGATTACCTATCATTTCACTGCCTACTTCAGCCCAACTTAAATACATAGTGAAAGAAAAGATAAATACTATCCCAACAAATGTGATAAACATGAGTAACTTCTGAGATAGCGTAAAAGTGATTTCCTTTTTCGTCTCTAATATTGCTATTGCCGTTAAAACAAAAGGAACAAAATAATAATAATATGAATTAAGCAAAACATTCATCCAACCTAAAATACCAATATATGATTTGAGTACCATCTCATGGAGCAAATAAAAAGAACTTAAAACCATTACTATAAAACCCCAAATATCATTTAAGACAAATTCCATTTGTTTAATGGGATTGATCTTTGGAATGGCAGGATTATCACCATAAATAGCCTCAATAGGGTTTATTTGATTTGTTAAATAATTTATTATTAATGAGCTAATAATCAAAGTAATGAAAGTAGATATTGTTAAAACAGCAGCTTGGATAAAGTAGTTTTTAGTTGATTTAGTTTTACTAAATGGAATAAGAAAATAAAGTAAAATAAGAAAAAAATAGATGCTTTTTGAAAGTGTCAATAAAATAGCAATAATAACTAGAAAGAATAACTCCTTTTTTTCAAGGATTGCCTTTAAATTAAATGCCAGGTTGAAGATAATTGAAATTAATAAAAATGAAAGGCCATTTACCATTACATCAGCACTTAAAGAAGCACTTTGACTTATTGACATTGGCAATAAAGCCAGTAGTAAAAACAACCATTTATATATTGGTGTGATTTTTAATGAAAAATAGATAATTGAAATCCAAAATGCCAGATTGAAAATCCGCCCAAGGTAAACCAATACTAAAGGTGGGGCATCAAATATTCTTCCAATACTAATTCCTATAGACTGAGGGATGTAGGAAACAGGGCTATAAAGGGAAGTGTTTGGAAAGAAAATATAAGTTTTCTCTTTTGGCTTCAATGAAATACTGAGCCATTCATTAAAAAGGTTTTTATCTATTTTTGGATTAATCCCATTTGTCTCCCATATTTTTAATTGTAAGTCAAACAGGCTCTTGGGAAGGGTTCCTCCCAATCTATTGTTATCAACTTCCGGTATAAAATTCAGTTCTGAAACCTGATATGCTCTGTAAAAATGATTCGGTTCATCAGGCACCATTAAGGCGGGTGTTAGAAAAACCATTAATACGCCCCAAGAAATTGCAAAAAAAAGGAATACTTTTGGAGCAGAAAGATAGAATTCTATTTTGTTAAAAGATTTCATTTTTGTAGAAAAAGTTCTAACTATAATTTGTGTTTACAAACATAATTCTTTCTCAAGAATATATTAATCTTTTATATTTCAATAGACCCATTTTAAGTAAATATGATGAAACGAACAAAACCAAACCAATTCAAAATTTTATCAAAAGAAATTGTTTTCATAAGTTCATTTATCCGGGATCTTGGAGGTATTGGTGTTTTTATTAGCAAATCATCTGAAATATTTAGGACAAAAGGCTTTAAGGCAGCCAAAAGAAAGGCCAGATATATTTTTTCCCAAGCCAGAATCGTAAGTATTGCCTCTTTAAACTTAAACCAGCCTATTCCAAGAGTATCTGATGGGTATATTATTGAAAAACCGGACCTAAATAAAATGGAAAAATTTATTGGTACTTTTAAGCAGTTACCAAAAATTTCGGTCGTTATGCCTACTTATAATTCCAATGTTGTTTGGCTGGGTGAAGCAATTGAGTCCATTAGAAATCAGATTTATACTAACTGGGAACTTTGCATAGCTGATGATGCTTCTACTGATGATGAGTGTAAATTACTATTAAAGAAATACGAGAATAAGGACAAGCGTATTAAAGTAGTTTTTAGAAATGAAAATGGACATATTTCCAGTGCCTCTAACAGTGCATTAGAAATTACTACTGGGGAATATGTAGCCTTGTTGGATCATGATGATATATTAACTGAAGATGCCCTCTTCTGGGTAGTAAAAACCATTAATGAGAATTCTGATGTTGCATTAATTTATTCTGATGAGGATAAATTTGATGAAGACGGAAGTCGGTCGGATCCTTATTTTAAATGTGACTGGAATTACAGTCTCTTTTTATCACAGAATTTAATAAGTCATTTGGGTGTTTACAAAACTCAAATAATGAAAAAAATTGGTGGGTTTCGAGTTGGATTTGAAGGCTCACAAGATTATGATTTAGCATTGAGATTTATAGAGCAAATACGTTCTGAGCAAATCATCCATATTCCACGGGTACTTTACAATTGGCGAATCCATAACGACAGTACTGCTTTTAAGGCAGATAATAAACCATATGCTTTAACATCTGCCCAAAGGGCTATTGGAGAACACCTTGAACGCATGGGTGTTTCTTCAAGCGTGGAAATTCTGGAAAACCAAATGTATCGAGTAAAATATGATCTTCCTCAAAATCTACCCTTAGTAAGTATAATTATTCCTACTAAGAACAACTTAAAATTGCTAAAGAAATGCATAAAAAGTATTTTATCTAAAACCCAATACGATAATTATGAAATTCTTATAGTCGATAATAATTCAGATGATTTAAAAACCCTAAAATATCTTGAAAAACTTAGAAAAAACCAAAATATCAGAGTTCTTTCAGATAATAGAAAATTCAACTTTTCAGCAATAAATAACAATGCTGTAAAAAGTGCTAAGGGTGAATATATTTGCTTTTTGAATGATGATACTGAAGTAATATCACCTAACTGGCTTTCGGAAATGCTAAGTATAGTTGTACAAAAAGGTGTGGCAGCGGTTGGAGCAAAATTATGGTATCCCAATAAGACATTACAGCACGGAGGTGTTATTTTGGGGATAGGTGGAATTGGATCTCATGCTCATAAGGGAATTCCAAAAGGCAATGGGGGATATTTTAACAGAGCAGATCTTATACAAGAGTTTTCAGCTGTCACGGCAGCATGTATGCTGATTTCTAAAAGAATTTTCAATAAAGTTGGCGGTTTTAATGAAGAAGATCTTGCTGTATCTTTTAATGATGTAGATTTATGCTTGAAAATTCGAGAATTGAATTATAGAATAGTATGGACTCCTTTTGCCGAATTATATCATCATGAAAGTATTTCAAGAGGTGAGGATAAAACTGGAGAAAAAAAAGCACGATTTTTAAAAGAAATTGAATATATGAATAACAAATGGGGTAAATGGCTAAAAAACGATCCTGCCTATTCGCCAAACCTTACATTAAACGCAGAAGATTTTTCGTTGGCATGGCCACCAAGAGTTGATAAATTGAACTAAAATGATCTATTAATAATTAATGCAAAAAGATAACAGATATATTGACATTGAATTTTATCGACTTTGGAAATATGTTAGAATAAGTCGTCAAACAAAGGAGACTATTAAAACTTTACTATTTTCTGGTGCACCTAGCCTATTCAGCAGATTTGCTTCATATCAACATTGGAAAAACTCACAAATCTTTGCTAAGAGTACAGATCAAAGCCATGAAAATATGGTTAGCAAGTCTGCAAATACTAAAATTAATGTTAAAAAAGTATTCAAATTTGCAGTGGTCTTGCATGTATTTTATATTGACGTATTACAGGAAATACTAGTAGTATTATTGAAAAACAAATCAAACGATTTTAAACTCTTTATCACATGCCCGCAGCAATTAAATGATGAGATTAATACTATGATTAAGAGATATGAAGTGGCGTATGAAATTATGAAAGTTGAAAATCATGGAAGAGATATTTTGCCATTTTTAAAAATACTTCCAAAGGTATTCGAAGAAGACTATGACCTGATTTTAAAGATTCATACAAAACGATCTAATCATCTGAATAAAAAAGATTTATGGAGTGCCGATCTGTTTGAAAAACTTTTATCAGAGAAGAATATGCAGAATGCCTTAAACATATTTTCAAACCACCAGGAGATAGGAATGATTGGTCCAGCAGGGCATATTCTACCTATGAATTTATATTATGGAGGTAATGCTACTAAAGTTGAGGCACTTTGCATACGCATGGGTTTAACGCGAAACCAACTCCCTGGACTAAACTTTATTGCTGGAAGTATGTTTTATGCCAGGAAAGAAGTATTGCTTCCTATCTTAAACCTTCAGTTAAAAGATAGCGATTTTGAAGACGAAAACAAGCAACTTGACAATACTATGGCACATACCGTAGAGCGTGTTTTTGCGGCAGGATTGATAACAGCAAACATGAAACTGGCTGATACATCAAGCTCTCTGGAAAACATTTCTTGTCAGATAACTATAAATCATCCTTTTACAATATGAAAGTTGGCATATTAGGCACACGTGGCATCCCAAATCATTACGGTGGTTTCGAGCAATGGGCAGAGCAACTTTCTCGGGGACTAATTAATATGGGTTGTGAAGTTCTTGTGTATAATTCTCACTTTCATCCCTATAAAAAAAAGGAACTTAATGGAGTACAGATTGTTCATAAATGGGATCCTAAAAGCATTGGTTTAACAAGTCAGTTTATCTATGATTTTTTGTGTATTGTTCATGCGCGCAAACAAAAGTTTGATGTGATTATCCAACTGGGATACACAACAAGTTCCGTTTGGGGATGGATGTTACCAAAAGGCGTAAGAGTTATATACAATATGGATGGAATGGAATGGAGGCGTACAAAATACAAAGGACTAATAAAATCCTTTTTGAAATATGCTGAGAACCTTGCAGTTAATAATAGCGATGTACTAATTGCTGATTCAAAACCAATAAAACAATATCTTGACAGTAAATATAAAATCAATGCTGAATTTATTGCCTATCCTGCTGAAATATTTGAAGAACCTGACGTAGCTGTTCTTGAAAAATATAGATTAAAACAGAAAAACTATTTATTGCTCATCGCTCGCTTTCAGCCCGATAATAATTTTGAAATAATAATTGAGGGTGTTCTTAAGTCTAACTCAAAAAAGTCTTTGCTAATTATTGGTGACAATAAAAACAGTTATGGCCGGTATTTAAAGAATAAATTCAATGATAGTAGAATTGTATTTATTGGCAAAGTCTACAACAAGCCTGAATTGGATAATTTGCGATATTTTTCATATTTGTATTTTCATGGTCATAGTGTCGGGGGAACAAACCCCTCGCTCTTGGAAGCCATGGCAACTCAATGTGTCATTTGCGCACATAATAATGAATTTAATAAATCTGTTTTGGGTAGCGATGCTTTTTATTTTAATAATATTGAAGACATTACTGTACTAATTAATAACGTTGATAACAATAATGAAAAGCAGTCATGGATAAGTAATAATTTGGATTACTTGCGTAGTAATAATAAAATGGATGATTTAATCAATAAATATTATAATTTGCTTAAATAATGAAATACTCAAAGTACATTTCCTTTATTTCCGCAGTTAGCGATTTAATAATCCTTAATGTATATTTTATTTTTCTGTTTTGCTATTTTAGCGATTTTGATCAACCATGCTCAAATAGTAAAGCATTTGCTTTTTATATTTTTGTGAATTTTGTCTGGATAATTTTATCAAATATCTTTCAAACAAATAAGTACGAACGCCAGTCTTATAAAAAGGAAATTATAGTAAACTACACTAAAACGGTTGTTTTCTTTTTCTTTTTATTCTTGCTTTTTTTTCAATTTGTTTCCTTTGAGTATTTCTCCCGTGACCAAATAAAAATTCTTTTCCCAGTATTTTTTGTAAGCCTGATTGCTTGGAGATTTATCCTCTACTACTTATTCCTACTCTACAGAAAATCGGGTTACAACTACAGAAATATAATTATTATTGGGTACAACGATACTGCCACTCAATTAAAGGATTATTTTATTGGTAACCCATGGACAGGATACCGTTTTAAGGGATTTTTTACACATAAAAAATCCCTTAAAAAAGAAATTATCGGAACCTATGATGAAATTGAAAATTTTGTCAGGGATAATTTTATTGACGAAATATACATTATGACTGATGATATTCATGTGAGTGCCCATAAATTTATTTCTTCAATTACTGGAAAACATGCTGTTAAGATTAGGCTCGTTCCTAATTTGTCCGACTTTTCATATATGAATATTAAACTGGTTGATTATGATAATGTACCCGTAATGAGAATACAGCAAGGACCACTGAGTTTTTGGTACAATAGATGGATTAAAAGATTATTTGATTTAAGCATTTCGCTTCTTGTTGTAATTTTTGTTTTTTCATGGCTTGTCCCTCTCTTATTTGTTATCGATTTGTTTTCGAGGCAAGAGGGTGTATTCTTTGTTCAGAACCGTTCCGGTTTAAACAATCACACTTTTAAACTCATCAAGTTTCGAACAATGGAAAACAACGCTGAGGCTAATGTTAAACAAGCAATCGAGAATGATACTAGAGTTACAAAGATTGGCAACTTTTTACGAAGAACAAGCATTGACGAATTACCTCAGTTTTTTAACGTTCTGGGAGGAGAAATGTCGGTAGTGGGACCACGCCCCCATATGCTTAAACATACCGAGGAATACAAATCAATGGTAAATAATTTTATGATTAGGCACAGTATAAAACCTGGCATTACAGGTTATGCCCAGGTAAGAGGTTACAGGGGAGAAATAAAAAAAACAAAAGATATGAAAGAAAGGGTGAAACAAGATATTTCTTACATCGAAAATTGGTCACTTTTACTCGATTTTAAAATAATTTTTCTCACAATAACCAAATTACTAAAAAGAGATGAAAAAGCCTATTAATATCCACCCCGTATTCAATAAGATCCTAAACAGACCTGACAAGGAAAAATTACTAAATCAAAAGGCTAGGGTTATTTGGCTTACCGGGCTTTCTGGATCTGGCAAAACAACCATTGCACAAGAAATAGAAAAGGAACTAAACCAAAATGGATACCTTACTCAAATCTTAGATGGAGATAATATTAGGACCGGAATAAATAATAATCTGGGTTTTACTACCAACGACAGATATGAAAATATCAGGCGTATTGCCGAAGTATCAAAGTTGTTTTTAGACTGCGGTATTATCTGTATTAATAGTTTCATTAGTCCCACCAAAGAAATTAGAAATATGGCTATGGATATTATTGGTAAAGAAAACTTTATTGAAGTTTATATTAACGCTCCAATTGAAGTATGCGAACAAAGAGACCCAAAAGGACTTTACAAAAAAGTAAGAGCAGGTGAGATTAAAAACTTCACTGGCATTGATTCCCCTTTTGAATCTCCTGAAAAACCTGATATTGAATTAAGAACACATGAATTATCAATTAAAGAATGTTCTACCAAGGCTTTGAAAACCATTTTACCAATAATTGAATATTAATAGTATTATTAAATTTACAAAAAAATATTGTGAGTAGTATTAGCAATCTGACAGAAAGAGTAAAGTTATTAGGCCTGGCCCTTATCATCTCACTTATTGCAGCTTGTAATTCTGATATCAATAATAAACTTGATAATAATACTGAAATACATAGGCAAGTATTCTTAATGGGAAACGGGCCCTACTCAATGGAAATTATCAGAGATTTAATTGATAAGTCAGGGATTAGAAAAGGCGGTTATGTTGTTATCATTCCTACTACATTTAATAATGATAAATCAAATGCAATTGATTTAAAAAACCATTTTTATTTTGATGAAGTAACTGCTGTTCACATACTTGATTTTCAGTCTGAATCGGTTATTAAGAAAACCGATTTACTCGCTATTGAAAATGCCAGTATTATTTGTATTCTGAATGGGAACAGAAATAAATTTATGAAACTGGCCAACAATAGTAATCTTAAAAAGTCTCTACATAGTGCTTACGATAAAGGTTGTCTAATTGTAGGAGATGGTAACGGTTCCTCTATTTTAGGCGATTATTACTTTGCACAAGGAAAGGACGCAAAAACGAATAAGCCAAAATTATGGCTAAAACCAGGTCTGAGCATATTAGAAAATGCTGTTATTGATGCGAGTTCTTTTTTGCAAGAACATAGAAAAGAAATTAAAACAAAGTCTGCTGACAAAAAATTTGCATTTATTGGACTTGACAGAAATTCAGCACTATGGATAGATAATAAAAGTGCTCTGGTGATTAGTAAATCAGGGATTAGTTTTTTAGATCCTACTACTCCCTGGAAAAGATTTAAATATGAAGAAAAATTTAGTCTTTCAAATAAATAATTTGGGATAGATTAAAAAAATATAACCTCTATTACTACCTACTGGTTATTTATTCATTATCAGGGATCTGATATATTTCTTCATTATTTCGATATCCTTGATAGTCAAGATGCCAATCGTCAAACAAAGACCCGCTTGAGGTTGCCCAATCTTCAAAATAATTATAAGCATTAAGAAGTTCGATTTTTTCATTTGTATATGAAAAACTCTCATAAATATTCAAAGCCCAAGGAAGATTTGCCTCAGTTTTATAATACCTCCCATTAGTTGCATCACTATCATCATCTTCTGATCCAAAATATGTGTCATCAGCCAATGCTGTTGGTGGATAATCAGGCAAATGAATTTCTTTTCCTCTTTCCATATTTGCCATCATAAACGGATTAAATGAAGAAATATTAAGGTCATCAAGAGTGTATTGATTAGAAGTATATTCTATCAAAATATCGATAGTATCTGGCTCAACGTACGTTACATTGGGTGTGGTGTTAACACCAATTCCAGAACCAGGATATTCAAGTGTTGAATATGCATCATCAAACACAATTATTGTTGGTTTATTCTGACTCAGTTCTACTCCATCTGCATCCAAATTAACATAATTGTGATTTAATTGAGTACCACTAACCGTAATATTATTACTTAAATTATTATTTGCTAACTGAAATCCAAACCCATTGTGCATTCCAGCACCAAAAGCCCTGACAACCATACTTGCTTTAGTTTCAACAAGTTTATTTGATGAATTTGTAATCGTTAAAAACTGGTAATCAAGCACAAGGTCGTTGAAATCATAATCTCCCCTAATTGGCCACAAATCCTCAAAGGCAAGACTTCCATAACCATTTACTGGAAAATAGTTATCAAATGCTCTATCAGCATCACCAGGATAATTATCCTCACTATCTACAACTCCGTCTCCATCTGTGTCACTATTTGCAAATGGAATTTCTGAATTCCATATCGCCCCATTAATAGTTGCATTTTGACTATTTGGGCTTAAATCGTACAAATCATTGCCACTTCCCTCATTAACCGGATAATATGCTGCTAAACCTTCTTCATTTCCTGTTAAACCAGAATTCATATTTGCAATAAGTTGATCATATGTTCTTCCTACAGTCCAAATACGAACTTCAGAGATATCTCCACCAACCACACGCGATCCATTTTCACTACCCCCTATTGACATATTGGTATTTCTTGCTAGTATTGTTCCTGTCAACTTCCTTTTCTTTTTAAGTTCACCATTTATATAAATCCTCATCCAAGTTCCATCCCAGGTAAAGGCAAGATGGTACCAAACATCAGTATACTTTAATCTATCGTTCCATGAAATAGACAAATCATTATACTTTCCGTTTATATAAATAATAGCTCCTAGTTTATAACTACTACCAGAGGGACCTAACTTCAAACCAAAACAAGAATTTTTTTGAACCACCCATCGGTAATCACCTCCTAATTCATCAAATTTCACCCAGGCCTCGATACTCAGCGCAGTGATATTATCAAATCCATTGGGCTGAGATACAAACACATAATCATTATCTCCGTCAAACTTAAGTGAATAAGAACCTCTCTCATCAAATTTTAAATTTGGGAAAGTAAACTCCACATTATCTCCTGTAATACTTACCAAATTACCATTAATGTAAACAGTATCCAGATGCTTTGGCAAGTTTATTTTAAATGATTCTGAGGATTTCTTAGCACTAACATATGCTTTGTAATAAACAAGACCTTCGGTGGAAGTTATCTTAATTACTCCGTCATTAAAATTGTTTATTTTGAACACTACATCACGTGATGTTTTCCAATCAAAATCTGATTGAATAATAAGATCATCAAAGCCTGT
>Ga0164315_10001198_pt1 | contig 19403 bp, 13 predicted proteins | sample GuaBasSedimGuay6_FD_113737 | JGI IMG/M metagenome (GOLD analysis project Ga0164315, IMG submission 113737) | Subseafloor sediment microbial communities from Guaymas Basin, Gulf of California, Mexico - Guay6, Core 4569-2, 0-3 cm | ecosystem: Environmental > Aquatic > Marine > Hydrothermal vents... | reverse complement strand
TGGGGATAATGGGGAATTTCTTTTGGACAAAACAGGATATCTTAATTGATAACCTGCAATTGGGTTATAATGGACCCAATAATAGTTTTGAACTCCAGCCTGTTGTAGACGAAAATGGTGAGGAAATTTTGGGGTTCGGACGTAATTTTAACGAGTCTTATTCCATAAATGTGAGGCCTGACATATGGGTGTTCCCTTTTTTAAATGTTTATGGGATTTTTGGCTTTGGGCGATCACATACCGAAGTCAATATAAACCGCCTGGGAAATCGCGAATTTGATATGACATCTGTTGTTGACCAGGGAATAAGTACTGCCGGGTTCGGTGTTCTTGCGGCAGGGGGTATAGGCCCTGTTTGGTTTTCTGGTGATTTTAACTTTACATGGAACAAACCCGAATTAACAGACAACGCAACCCGGGTAAATGTAATGGGACTGCGTATGGGGCATACATTCGTGAACAAGCAAAGGCCCGACATGAATATCGCTTTATGGGTAGGTGCCATGGGCATCCAAATGCAAACCGAGACATATGGCTCACTTACTATGAGGGAAGCCATACCGGATGAAACATGGGACAGGAAAGACCAGATTGTGGCCGACTACAGGGATTGGTATGACAATGAAGCAACCCCGGCCCAAAAAATTATTGCCGATAAAACCCTTACACCGATTATTGATAACCTCGAAGCCCGAAACGGGGACGCAATTGTTAAGTATGGAATTGACAAACAAGTAAAAGACATGTGGAATATGTTGGTAGGGGCGCAATTTCAACTTAACAAACACTGGATGCTAAGATCAGAGGTTGGCTTCCTGGCTTCCAGGTCATCGTATTTACTTTCGTTAAACTACCGCTTCCTTGGAATAAAGAAGAAGTCGGCTAAGTAATTTATAAATTAACAATACTAGGATAAAAATAATTTTGTGTAATTTATTGTATTGATTTAGTGAAATTTGGTGTATTGTTACTGATGTTACGGAGCGGTGTCTTCGTGGCATAATGTCAGGGATATCAGCCATCAAACATCAAAAGCACAAAACCCCACAAATCATTGCCGAAGTATTAAATTTATAAGAGACTGTTTGGATTTTGTTATTATGCCAAAGGCATTCTCCATTGGAGTCTCCGTAGGAGTCCTATAAACCTTCGGAAGGCAGGCTCAACATGACCATTTGGAAAGGATAATGACTTTTGATACAACTTCAATTCCGAATAAGGAATTCTACCAAAAAAAAAGTCAATTTCTGCCATGTTTTCACTCGCCAGGTTGGCATATTTGTGTTGTAAACTTAACCAAATAGAAATAGTTCTTTTAAAAACTGATTACTTGTCCGCCGTAAAACTTTGGAAGGCGGGTTAACCAAAATCAAAGGAGGTTATCATGAAAGCAACAAAATTAGTATCAATTATCGCAATACTTGCATTTGCATCTGAGACTTATGGGGATGAGGTTTCCTTGCCGGTGCTAAAACCGGCATTTTACAAAAAGCCTTCGAATACCTGTAGCTGGTTATAACCATTTTAAGGCACATCGATCCCGGCTCCTTTTTACACACTGAAATCCAGGACTATTATACTGTTGTAGTACATTATGATCAAACTGAGTATTTACTGTTTGGAAAGCTTGAAGAATGGGAAGACTTTTTCAAAAAAGACCTGGCAATGTACCCCATGAATTTTAAGATCATGTTGAATTTGGAAGAAGAAAAATAATTAAAACCTCAAAACATAAAATATATTTATCACCATCATGGGAGTTAATTCTGATTGATTTACAAGGCTAATCTTTCATTGCATGCCAAAAAAAGGTACTTAAAAACTGAAATTAGTAAGCCCAAAATGGCAATCTGTTAACCAAAAACCTCAAATTAATAATTATGGCCTGAAAATCAAATAATTTCATACCCCATCAAAAATGGATTAAAAAAGTCCAAATCTCAACCCAGGGATTGCTGTATGGCACTAATCTTAAAAGATACAGGGATTTTAGAATAAAATACCATTTGATAAAACAGCTTTTTTGAGAAAAAAAATGTACGATAGTGAACAGAAAAGTCATTATGCGTACACAATATTTAATTGTTTTTTTACGGAAGTAGTTTGTAAGCTATTGATAATTAGTCTGTAGTAAATATAGGTATTGATTTTGCCTAAATATATACCAGTAACTTGATGACCAAAAAAGGTTCAACACAATAAACTTAAAAACGTTCATTGATTTTTTGAAGAATAATTTTAAATCAGTGAGACTATGTTTTTGATATCAAAAACATTTAGCCGAACTGATCCCCCCGAGTACTCGGGGAGGGATCACTGGGATCTTATTCCCCGCACCTTGTCCCAGGGGTCCGTAGGACTCCTACGGAGGATCCCTTACGGGGGTGCGATATAATGAAATAATTCCGATGAGATGCCCCGCTGCTCTGCGGCGGGGAGTTTCATTCAAAATAATATTCTAATACTAACTAAAAATTTAACCAATTATTTAAAATTTAAATCTTATGAAAACACAATCAGTAAACACAAGAATTACTGCGCTCATGAGCGTATTAATTGCAGTTATGGTCCTTATGAGTTGCTCTAAGGATGTCGACGTTCCAACTCCTTCAAATTATCCTTCTAATGATGGTACTTTAGGTGATTTAAGTGCCACAGAACAAAACGATCTTCGTTTTATGGCTGAAAAAGAAAAACTAATGACAATTATCTATGAGGTAATGTATGATGTTTACAACAAGGATATATTCTACGATATTTATAAAAGCAAAGAACGGCATACGAATAAACTTGCCGCACAGATTGATAAATATGAATTGGATAACCCAATTACAAACATGGGTGATGAAGAGTTTGAAAACTATAATTTACAGCAGATTTATAGTAACTTTTTATCAATAAGTCAAAGTGGCTTACCCAATGTTCTGAAATTCGTAAAAACAATGGAAGAACAGCACATTGCAGAAGTTGAGGGTTTTATAGCTCAACTGGAAGGCAATACAGATATTACAAGTATTTATAATTTGTGTCTGACTGAATCAATAAATCATCTCGAAATACTACTGATTGAATATAAAGGTGGTGCTCATGTACAAAAACCTTTTGATTTTATCAGGGAACTCTAATGCTGAAGACATGGTAAAACATGGTCATAAGTATCATGCAATTATTTTCATACAATAATTTTACGGGCCGCCTGCTTTTAGTAGGCGGCCTGTATTTTATATATATTTCTGACTTTATCTTTGTGGTTTATTCGTGAAACTCAATTTTCAAAAACATACTAATACTTAGTCGTTTAAGAAAATGAATGTTTTAGTTTATGAATTAATCGGTTTAGGAGAAGAACAAATAATTATTGATTAATAATAATGATTATTTTTGTTCTGAATGAGAGTCATATATATTCATGGTATAATAATTCTTCTGTTAATTTTTATTCTTAGTGGCCATAGAACCTACAGCCAGAATAATGATTCAATTAAAGATGCCGTTGTAACCAAAAACTGCGAACAGCAAGATATCAAAGACCTTTTCCGAAAAAACGACAAACCCCTTAAACCTCCAAAAAAAACCATGGTGCTTGTGCTCCCAAATGTGGGTTCTAATCCGGCTAATGGATTTTTACTGGGTGTTGGTGGTGCTGTAGGATGGTATTGGGGCCCTAAAGAAACTACAAGGGTTTCTTCAGCAGGATTCTCAGCAGCATTTACAACTAAAAATCAATTTCTTATTTTCTCAAAGTCCAATGTTTATACCACAGATGACAAATTTTTCCTCCAGGGAGATTGGCGGTATTATATTTACAAGGCTCCCACGTGGGGTTTAGGAACCAATGCACCTGATACTACCTTTGAAACAACTACATGGTCATGGCAAGGAGCTGATTTAGAAGAGACTGAAGGTGCCTACCCATTGTCATATGATTATATTAAATTACATGAGGTCGTTAATTACAAAATATTAGAATACCTTTATGCCGGACTCGGATATCATCTCGATTATTATAATAATATTAGTGACCAACTGCTGGAACTCGATACTTTACCACTTCAATTAACTCCACATTACTTGTATTCAGAATTTAAGAATTTTAGTACAACAAAATATATGCTTTCAGGCTTAAGCCTAAATGCTGTATATGATTCCCGTGACAATTTAATGAATCCATACAAAGGTTATTATGCGAATATTAATTATCGATATAATCCTATATTTATAGGAAGTGACCAAAATTCCTCTTCACTTTGGCTGGAGTTCAGAACATATGTTCCGTTATCTAAAAAAACACCACGGCATTTAATTGCCTTCTGGGCCTTTGGTAACTTTCTGTTAACCGGAAATCAACCCTACTTAACCTTAATGGCAATAGGTGAAGATCAAAAGGCCAGATCAGGCCGTGCATATGTAGCAGGAAGGTATCGTGGTGAAGATTTTGTTTACGGGGAGGTAGAATACCGGTTTCCAATCTCGCAATGTTCAAAAATTTTGGGCGGAGTGCTGTTTGTAAATGCAACTACAGCTTCCAACAGGTATGCTGATGTTAATTTGTTTAGTTATGTCAGGCCTGGTGTGGGATTCGGATTTCGATTTATGATAAACAAACACTTCAGGACCAACATTAACTTTGATATTGGGTTTGGTTATAGATCAGAAGGATTTTACTTTTCGGGAACTGAAACATTCTAGTTAACATTACCTAAATAATTACTTATTGAACTGAAATTTTAGTTATAAAATTGAACATAAATAAAGTCCTGTTGTTAATATTGATCAACCAAAATAATTAACTTAAAACTAACTATTATGATTAAAAAATTTACCGTACTAATCCTATTTAGCATATTTGGGTTTGGAATATTTTCAACTTATGCCGGAGATAAAATCAGTAAAGGAATAAGAGCCGGCTGGCAATACAGTAACTTATACAAAGATGGAAGTTCATTAGTTGAGGATCCGATGAGCAGTTTTTATGTTGGGATTTTTGGCTATCAAAAACTTCTCAAATCCAAACTCCTGCAAATTGGTTCCGGCTTAACATATTACCAGGTTGGTTCCAAAAAGGATGACGACAACAGAATTAAGTTACATTACCTGAATCTTCCGGTAAATGTAAAGGTGCAAGTAGGACCTGTTTATGGATTTGTCGGACTTAACGGAGCTTTGAAACTTGGAGGGGAAACCTATATCCTCAGCGTGAAATCTGATGTCAGTGATTTCTCAACCTTTGATGCCGGAGCTTTTGTTGGAATTGGAGTAAATGTTTTAATGCTCGGTATCGAGGTAAAATATGACTGGGGTCTTGTGGATGTGAACAATGGGTATAAAACTCAATACTTGCAGGCGGGACTTACAGTATCTTTTTAAGATGTCTTGCCAAGATACTTCAATCAAACATATTAATTAGTGTCTGCACGTAATATCCACAAGAATAAAAAATCAATACATTAGTTAAAAAAAATGAAAATAAAAAAAAATGTTTTTGCAGCTTTAATGCTAATGATACTGATAACAGTATCATCATTCGCTCAGGAAAACTTCAATCGCGAGGTATTGCCTATACTGGCTCCGGAGCCTCAAACCTACACAGAATTGGATGTTCGAAACACAGAGCCGCCTCTTCCTTTTAATGTAACAGTTCCTAAAGATGCTCCCAATGTTGTAATCATTTTAATTGATGATTTGGGACTTGGTGCTACTACTACTTTCGGCGGACCAATAAATACACCTACAATGGATGCACTTGCCGATAATGGCTTACGTTATAATAATTTCCATACTACGGCACTTTGTTCACCCACACGGATGGCTCTTAAAACCGGTAGAAACCATCATACCTGTAACACAGGTTCGATAATGGAAACCGCTACTGCCTACCCTGGCAATTCAGGTTCGCTACCAAATAGTGTGGCACCATTGGCAGAGATGCTTCGACTTAACGGTTATAGCACAGGTGCTTTTGGTAAATGGCACGAAACGGCTGCCTGGGAAACCAGTGTTTCAGGTCCATTCGACCGTTGGCCAACACAACAGGGGTTTGATAAGTTTTATGGATTTATTGGAGGTGAAACCGATCAGTGGGCTCCACTTATTTATGATGGGTTGAAAAAAGTTAATCCGCCCAAAATGGAGAACTATCATTTTACCACAGACATGACTAATCAGGCCATCAATTGGGTAAAAGCCCAGCAATCAATGACTCCCGATAAGCCTTTCTTTGTCTATTTTGCTACAGGTGCTGTTCATGCCCCTCATCATGTTTCTAAAGAATGGTCAGATAAATATAAAGGTCAGTTTGATAAAGGATGGGATGCCATCAGAGAAGAAACCGTTAAGAAAATGAAAACTATGGGAATTATCCCTGAAAACACAAATCTTGCACCTAAGCCTGAAGATATTAAAGACTGGAAGATGTTAACTGACGATGAAAGAAAACTATTTGCACGTCAGGCAGAGGTGTTTGCCGGATTCATGGAAATGACGGATTATGAAGTTGGCCGGTTAATGGATGCCATTGAAGAAATTGGTGAACTGGATAATACATTGTTTATTTTTATTGCAGGGGATAACGGAACCAGTGCTGAAGGTGGAATGGTTGGCATGTACAATGAGATGACTTACTTTAATGGAGTAGAGGAAAAAGTGGAAGACCTTGTTCCGTTGATAGACGAATGGGGCAGTGAAGGGACTTTTCCACACATGGCAGCCGGTTGGGCGGTTGCATTTGATGCGCCTTTTACCTGGACCAAGCAGGTTGCATCTGATTTTGGTGGTACACGTAACGGTATGATTATCCATTATCCTGATGGTATTAATGAGAATAGAGGAATACGTACACAATTTTCACACGTTATTGATATTGCCCCCACTGTTTTAGAAGTGGCAGGACTACCAGAGCCTAAGGTTGTTAATGGGGTGCCTCAAACACCTATCGAAGGTACCAGTTTAGCTTATACTTTCAATGATGAGCAAGCTGCCGAACGTCATACTATTCAATATTTCGAAATGTTTGGAAATCGCGCCATTTATAACAATGGGTGGTTTGCACGTACTATCCACCGTGCTCCCTGGGAGGTGAGCAATTTACCTCCACTGGAATCTGATGTATGGGACCTTTACTATGTTGATGAAGATTTTAGTTTGACTAATAACCTGGCAGAAAAATATCCTGAAAAATTAGAGGAGATGGAGAGCCTTTTCATGTGGCAGGCACAGAAATACCATGTATTGCCAATTGATGACAGAACTATTGAAAGAACAAATGCTACCCTTGCCGGACGTCCTGATCTTTTAGGTGACAGAACCTCCCTTACACTTTACGAGGGAATGGAAGGCATGATGGAGAATACATTTATGAATATTAAGAACAGGTCATTTTCAGTAACTGCTGAACTGGATATTCCAAAAGGTGGTGCCTATGGTGTTATCCTGTCTCAGGGTGGACGTTTTGGTGGTTGGTCGGTGTATATGAAAGATGGCAAGCCGGAATTTACCTACAACTTCCTTGGACTTGAAAGATATGTTGTTTCAGCTCCTGAAAAACTTGCCGAAGGGCCGGTAACAGTAAAATTTGATTTTGTTTATGATGGTGATGGTCTTGGCAAAGGAGGAACAGCAACTATATATGTTGATGGTAAAGCTGTTGCTGATGGACGTATTGAAAAAACACAACCTAATATATTCTCTGCTGATGAAACTGCTGATGTTGGGCTTGACAACCAAACACCTGTTGCTGAAGGAATTGGTTACGGCCCTGAGGAAACAAAGTTCACTGGGAAGATTGATAAAGTTACTGTGGCAGTGAAATAAATGCTTACAACCAGAATTTTTATTAATTTTAGAAGAAAAAAATGTAAAATATTGTTTACTATAAAATTCAAGAACAAATGAAAACGAAATTTACATTATCCACGATTCTTTTAGTTTTTTTATTTTTTGCAGGTTTTAGTCAGGAGAATGATGTTGATGAAGCAAGACAAAGCATTACTGAATTCAATGAAACAGATCCTGATATCAGCAAATTTTTTAATTCAGCTTATGGGTATGCTGTGTTTCCCGGAATTGGTAAGGGTGGTTTGGGTGTAGGTGGTGCAGGTGGAAAAGGTACCGTGTTCAAAGGAGGAACTCCGGTAGCTGATACTAAAATGTCGCAGGTAACCATCGGTTTCCAGGCAGGTGGTCAGAAATATGCAGAGGTAATCTTTTTTGAAAACGCTGAAGCTTATGATCGATTTGTGGGAAATAATTTTGAATTTGCAGCCCAGGTATCTGCCGTTGCTTTAAAAGCAGGTGTTTCTGCCGATGCAGAATACCGGGATGGTATGCTTGTGTTTACCCAGGCAATTGGCGGATTAATGTATGAAGCATCAGTTGGTGGGCAGAAGTTCAAAACAGAGATGTATTAGATTAATGTTTGAACTTTTATAACCATCTGCCATAATTATATTCATTAATATTCAGGAAATCCTAACCAATTCAGGATCATTCTATAATTGGTCTGGTTATTTTATATTCTGAACTATCTGTTAGAAGCTGTCTAAATTTCGTTTTTATAATTTATTATGATGTATTTTTTGTCAGATTGAGGCATTTTTGAGACGCATAGCCGCAGCTACGTGTCGAAAAAATAACAATGAGATGGCAAAAAAGACGTATAATAAAACTGATGGATGAATTTTAGACAGCTTCTTAGGTTTGGATTGCAAAATTTGCCCCGCAAGGAATAAAATATTGGATTAATTTTAGATAAAATTTTACAGATATGAAATCATCTTTTTTTTATTTTCAGTTAATTGTCGTTTTGTTTGGCATATCCTTCTTTTTCAATGCCAGAATTACTTATGCACAGGAGACTGAAATAATACCAATAGATACCACTCAGGCCAATCCGGAAACAATTGCCCTTGCAGATATTTCCATTGAATCAGGTGAAGGTTTTATTACCACAAAAAAAATTGTAGAGTCATTGATCCCCAATGAACAACTTGATCAGTTGCAAATTAATACTGATTCAATACTTTATAGAATTGATTCTTTATTACGTTATGATGCCAATACTAATTTTTCGTCTACCAATATCCGGTTTCTGGATAACAGGCAGATGTTTTGGTATGATCAGCAAAGTGAGGTAGATAATTTAAAATCAACGCTGGCATCAATTGTCCATGAACTTGATGAGATCAAATACGAGCTGGAGGATAAAATTGAGCTATGGGGAAATACAAAGGCATTGATTGAAGAAGAGGAATCAGCTACAAGTGTAATTGGCAGAATTGATGAGCTGACTTTTTATATGGATAGTGTCAATCAATTGGTGAATGGTAAAAGCAATTTTGTTTTAAAATTGCTTGATAAGGCAACGGAGATTGATGTTAGGGTTGATGATCGGATCACTTCCATTGATGATATGATTATTGAAAAGGAGGGTAAAATATTTGAAAGAGATCAGCCGTCTTTAGTTTCAATGGATTTTGATGATAAGAATGTATGGAAAATTAAAGGGCCAGTGTCCCTATTTTATCATATTGAAATTAAACAACTCAATCAATATATGATGCAGCATATTTCCAATTTCATTTTCCAGATGCTGTTGTTATTGGTCATGGTGATTGTTTTTATTACCATAAAAAAGCGGCTGCAAGACAAAAAGATTGGTAAAAAATCTGTCTACAAAACATTGTTGGTTCAGATTTTTTCAAGACCAATCAGTGCTGCCATTTTACTTGGATTATTTGCTTCCATATTGATATTTGACAACAGGCCTCCCATATTCAGGGAAGCAAGTGTCATTTTAGCTATTTTTCCATTGATCATTATTCTTCTTTCAATTGGAAAGAAGAGGGATAAGAAATATATCTATCTATTTGGTTTGTTGTTTTTTATACAACAGATGTATTTTGTTTTTCCTCCGGGAAATATTTTGCATAGAATTAGTTTGTTATCTATTGCACTCATCGAAATTGTGGCTATCATATTATTGATACTTCAATTTAGCAGCAATCCTAAAAAGAGAAAGATATTACAAAGTTTGATTATTGGTTTTTTGTGTCTACACCTTGGTTTTGCTTTAACTGGTCTTGTAGGGGTAATAATTGGCAGCAATATGCTTGCTGAAGTTACATTGAATGTTTTTATTGTTAATGTCTTTGCTGGATTATTATTGACAGTTTCAACCATAATAATAAATGGTTTAATTGAGCTGGCTATCGATAGCAAGCCTATTCAGAAAATCAATGTTTTTCGTATTAATGGGTTATATCTCAAAAAGAAGACTACTGGTCTTCTCAGTATTGGTGCTTTAGTTTATTGGGTTATTATTATGATGAAAACAATAAATATTGACAGGCTTGTAATTGGTGGACTTACTTCATTTTTTACAAATGAGTTGTCAATTGGCTCTACTTCTTTTTCACTGGGAGGTATATTAATTTTCTTTTTTGTTATTTGGTTATCAACAGTGATCTCCAAAATGATCCGTGCCATACTGGAAGAAGATGTACTGAATAAATTGAGTTTAGCCAAAGGGGTACCAAGGACAATTTCAGTAATGATAGGTTACACACTGGTAACATTGGGTGTTTTTCTGGCTGTAAGTGTTGCCGGGATTCCAATGACAAGCCTCACTTTATTAATTGGAGCATTTGGTGTAGGTATCGGTTTTGGACTTCAAAACATATTTAATAATCTTGTTTCAGGATTAATTTTACTGTTTGAACGACCCATTCAAATTGGTGATACCATTGAAGTAGGAACATTAATCGGAAATGTTAAATCAATGGGTATCCGTTCAAGTCATGTCCGTACATTTGATGGTGCTGAAGTAATTGTTCCGAATGGAAATTTAATCTCCAATGAGGTGGTGAACTGGACCCTTTCTGACCAACAGCGAAGGATTGAAGTAATGGCTGGTGTGGCCTATGGTTCGGATCCGCATCAGGTGCAAAAATTATTTTTAAAAGAGCTGGAAGATCATCCTGATATTCTCAAAGATCCTAAACCCAATGTTTTTTTCCATAACCTGGGTGATAGTTCGCTTGATTTCAGGTTATTGTTCTGGACAACTAACTTTGGTGATTGGATCAGGATCCGCAGCGACATCGTTTTCAAAGTACATGATATTTTGAAGGAAAATAATATTGAAATTCCATTTCCACAAACAGACTTACATATTCGTTCAATTGATCAAAGTGTTGAAATAAAGAAGCAGGAAAGCAAAAAGTCATAGATTGGAAATATACGGGTAAAACGGTTTTGTATAGGAACTAAAATAAATTCGCGTAATGTAAATTTTACCTTGAATATACTAAGCATGAATTTTGGGTTGGTATAGTATTTTGGGGCGAAGAATTGATAATATTCCTTTAATATTTATAAAAAATTAATACTTTTGCAACCTGAATTTGTATTTGGGAAATTTGAGTCATCACGCTCTCCGAAGGAGTCCTTCGGACACACCCAAACTCAAACTCACATTTATTTCGGGGTGTGGTGCCCGCATGAATGACTTCAGTCGGGCAGGTAGTCCGGCTTTAATAAAAAATAATTCGGGGTGTGGCGCAGTCCGGTTAGCGTGCTTGACTGGGGGTCAAGAGGTCGGGAGTTCAAATCTCCCCACTCCGACAAACCAAAAAAGACCTGCCTGAAAAGGTGGGTTTTTTATTTTAGGAGCGTTGAAAATTTATTTTCATAAGCACAGAAAATAACAAAACATCAGATCGCGTAGCGAAATGGGTCTTTTTTGATTTAATCCCACCACACAGATTCACCGAAGTTAAATCTACCCACTCCGAAGATTTATTGTGTGTACAATTAGTAGTTATAAGATTTATATTTTATTTTTGTTATACTTGCCAAAAAAATTATCAATCGTGAAAAAAATTCTTTTCCTGTCCTCTGTGTTATTTTTATCCTGGAGTTGTAATAATCAACCTGAAACAATTGAAGAAATTGCTGCTGAAATCCATAAACGGGTTTTAACTGTTGATACCCATACTGATACTCCCTGGTTATTATTGGATGGAAAATTTGACCTGAGTGAACGCCACAACTATAACGATGACCGTAGCCGTTTAGATTTTCCCAGGATGAAAGAGGGAGGTTTAGATGCTGTTTTTATGGCTTCATTTGTGGGGCAAAGTGTTCGGAATGATAGTGCTTATGACGTTGCTTTTGGAAAAGCAATGATTCAAATTGATTCCATCCATTCACATTTATTTTCAAGAGGAGATATTGCTGAAATAGCTATTTCTCCGGATGATGCATACCGTATTGAAAAAGCAGGAAAGCGAATTGTTTTTATCGGTATTGAAAATGGCTATCCTGTTGGAATGGATATCAAGAACATTCAAATTTTTTATAACAAAGGTGCTCGTTACATTACCCTGTGTCATACCAAAAACAATGATATTTGTGATTCTTCAAATGACACTACTGAACACAATGGTTTAAGTGATTTTGGCTATGACGTGGTAAAGGAAATGAACCGTTTAGGAATGATGGTCGATGTTTCCCATATTTCTGACTCCAGTTTTTTTGATGTACTGAAAGTTACCTCTAAGCCTGTTATTGCATCACATTCATGTGCCAGGGCAATTTGCGATAATCCACGCAATTTAAATGATGATATGTTAAAAGCACTGGCAAAAAATGATGGAGTTGTACAGATGTGCATCTTAAGTGATTATGTAAAAACACCCGATCCGTATCCTGCTCGCGATAGTGCGTTTCAGGCAATAAGGGAAAAGTATAATTATTTTAGAGACCTTACAGAAGAAGAAGAAAAAATGGCCAGAAGGGATTGGTATCATGCTGATTCATTGTATCCGCGAAACCTGGCAACTGTTTCTGATATGGTGGATCACATTGACCATATGGTAAAAATTGCCGGGATTGATCATGTAGGAATTGGAACCGATTTTGATGGGGGAGGAGGACTGGAGGATTGTGTGGATGTAAGCCAGATGGGAAATGTTACCCTGGAGCTTGTCAAAAGAGGATATTCGGAAGAAAATATTCGAAAAATTTGGGGTGGGAATATTATGCGGGTTATGCAAAAAGTTCAGGAAATTGGTTCATAGAATCTCAAGAATTTCTCAAATGAAAAAGTTAATATATGTTCTATTGTTCAGTTGTTTGTTTATAGGTTATTCAAATACCCTTGAAGCACAATATTTAAAAGTGAAAAAGAAAACTGCCAAAATAAGAAGTATAGCTGGGATAAATGGAAATGTACTTGAAAAGGTAAATAAAGGCACTATTTTAATCATTCTGCAGGAAGCCAATGCTTCTAGCTTAAACTACTACAAAGTAAAATGCCATTTGACCAACTGCGAAGGATGGATTGATAGAACATCCGTTAAAAGGATCAAAACTGAAATTCCGGATGAAGTATTTGAGGAATATAAATTTGCAACCAATGTATTTGATGTTGGTCAGATTCCCCAGGGATTCTATAAATCAGTAAAAGATTTAGAAGGAGATTCCCTGAAGTTAAAATTACACCAACTAACAAGGAACCATAAAACCTTTACTTATGATGAGGTATATTCCATCATCGAAAAAACCGATCAGGATCCTTACGATACAATGAATGTTGTTTTATTGTATACAGGACGATCAATGAACAGGAATTACAAAGATCATGGAGGTCGTTATGAATATAAAATGCATGGCTACACTTATCAAGATGCCTGGAACAGGGAACATGTCTGGCCCAAATCCTTTGGTTTCCCCAATGAGAAAGATACTGCATATACCGATTTACATCATATTCGCCCAGCTGATAGAACCATAAACTCCAACCGAAATAATCGCTCGTTTGATTATGCAACTGAACCATTTTATGATAATAATGGCCAGGTGGAAACGGGATGTTTTAAATCAACGGAATGGACCTGGGAACCACCGGATGTTGTTAAAGGTGATATTGCCCGTATGGTTTTTTATATGGCGGTCAGATATGAAGGTTATGAATTAGATGGCAATATTGTTCAAGATTTGGAGGTTATTGATTCAATTCCATCAAAAGGATCCAGGGAGCCAAACCTGGGCAAGTTGTCAACATTAATGGAGTGGCATATACAAGATCCTGTGGACAACTGGGAACGTCGCCGTAATGATATTATCTATAAAAAATACCAGGGAAATCGGAATCCATTTATCGATCATCCTGAATTTGTTATGAAAATTTGGCAAGATTAATTCCACGGCAAGATCGCTATGTTCTATTGCGTTCTCTGCGATTCCCTTTGCGTTCTTTGCGTGGATTTAAAATAATGTGATATTTTTCCAACATTTTATAAAAAATTAAATTGTATATCCGGAACTTTGCCACTGCAATAAATTCAAAAACAAAAAAATGAACATGTATTAAATTGCCACAGATTCACAGATAATTCTTTGAATTATCCATTTAATCTATGAATCTGTGGCAATTATATATCTATTAAAGGATTAGAAACATGTTATTCTTATACTCTTTGATTAACACTTGAATTCGTGGCAAAAAAGCGGATTAGTAAAAAAATTAATGTCGGGTTACGACACTTTGACAGTGATTGTGTAAATTCGCAAAAATGTCAATTCTTTGATATTAAATGATCTAAATATGATGGCATAATTTTAGACAGGCGATTGTTCCTATAATTAGAATTAATATTTGTCAGGAAATTTTTTAAAATCAAGATATCATGAGCGAAAATAAAGTAGAAAAAACCCAATGCCTGATCATCGGTTCCGGTCCTGCCGGATATACTGCTGCCATATATGCAGCACGTGCCGATTTAAAACCATTATTGTACCAGGGATTACAACCTGGTGGTCAGTTAACAACTACAACTGAGATAGATAACTTTCCTGGTTATCCGGAAGGAACTCCGGGACCTGAAATGATGCAGGATTTTCAAAAACAAGCTGAACGTTTTGAAACAGATGTACGCTGGGGAATGATCACTGAAATAGACCTATCACAACGCCCTTTTATTGCAAAAGCTGATGATGGTAAAACCATTGAAGCCGCGACTGTTGTAATTGCCACAGGAGCTACAGCTAAATGGTTAGGTATGCCCTCAGAAGCAGAATACAATGGATATGGTGTTTCAGCCTGTGCTACCTGCGATGGATTTTTCTATAAAGGAAAAGTTGTTGCTGTTGTAGGTGGTGGTGATACTGCTGCTGAAGAAGCTTCCTATCTGGCAAATCTTTGTGAGAAGGTTTACCTGATCCACAGAAGGGACGAATTGCGTGCTTCAAAAGCAATGCAGAAACGTGTGTTAAATACTAAAAACATTGAAACAGTTTGGGATACTGTACCCAAAGAAGTAGTTGGTGAAACAGAAGGTTTTGCTAAAAAAGTAACAGGTGTTGTTGTACAGAATGTGAAAACAGGTGAAGAGAAAACCATCGCTATTGATGGATTTTTTGTTGCCATTGGTCATAAACCAAATACCGATCTTTTCAAAGGTCAGCTGGAAATGAATGACACAGGTTACCTGGTTACAAAGCCTGATTCAACCGAAACGAACATTGAAGGAGTATTTGCTGCTGGTGATGTTCAGGATCATGTATACAGACAAGCTGTAACTGCTGCAGGTACTGGCTGTATGGCTGCTATTGAAGCGGAACGCTGGCTGGCAGTACAGGAATAAATGGAATTTGATCGTGATACAAAGGTTTTACCGGAAATGACTATTCTGGTAAAACCTTTTTTATTTAATAGATAATTTTTATATTTTTACAACATCGCTATATTTGCAGCGTTTTTTGATCTGAAAATTTAAATATGAACCTCTATAACGCTTTATCTGAGAATAAAAAACAATTGGCTGTGCTGATTGATCCGGATAAATATGATAGTAAGTCATTGATTGATGCTGTTGTTGTTGCGCGTAAAGCCATGGTTTCGTATTTTTTGGTGGGTGGTAGCCTGCTGGAGAGAGATAACCTTGATGAAACCATCAGGGTGATCAAAGACAATTGTGAAATCCCAGTCATAATTTTTCCTGGTGATGTGTTACAGATTAATGATCAAGCTGATGCCATTCTGTTGTTATCATTGATTTCAGGCCGGAATCCTGAATTGCTGATAGGTAAGCATGTTGTTGCAGCACCTTATTTGAAAGAAAGCGGCCTGGAAATTTTACCCACAGGATATATGCTCATCGACAGTGGTCGACAAACCACAGCTTCGTACATGAGTAACTCCTTACCCATTCCGGCTAATAAAGATGGAATAGCTGTGTCTACAGCCATGGCAGGAGAAATGTTAGGGCTTAAGCTGATTTATATGGATGGTGGTAGCGGCGCAATGAACCCTATTTCATTGAGTATGATCGAAAGTGTTAAATCAGCTATTTCAGTTCCTTTGATCATAGGTGGAGGTATTACAACACCAGAAGCTGCCAGTGAACGTTTCAAAGCTGGTGCTGATGTAATTGTGGTTGGCAACGCCATCGAAACAGAAAACTCCCTCATAGCAAGAATGGCTGAAGTGGTATTCTCTTTTTAATGTGTTTTTATTTCCCCAAATTCATTTCCAAAAATTATTTCACTTTCTGATTATCATATCTTTAAATTTTCCATTATTTTGTGCTACCGAATTCTAAATTTAGTAAAATGAAAAAAATCCGTACTTTTTTACTTTGTTCATTTGTTATTTTCTTTGTTGGTAATGGTTATTCACAGGATAAACTGCTTACCCTCAAAGATGCTGTTTACCTAAATCCCAGTGTACTTCCTAAACAAATGAGACAATTACAATGGATGGGCAACAGCAACGATTTTACCTGGGTCGAAAATAATCAATTGATCAAGTCGTCTCCATCAACTAAAGGAAACCGGGCCATTGTTAGTTTGGATGATATCAATGCTGCTTTTGATGATATGAATGTGGATTCCATCAAACGCTTTCCCAAAATAACATATGTAGATGACATGAACTTTAATTTTGTCCACAAGGAAAAGTTGTTTGTATTTAATACCATCTCAAAAAATATTATTTATGCAAATTACCATTATGATAAAGGTGAAAATGTAGAGGTGCATACCGAATCCAATGCGCTCGCCTACACCATCGGAAATAACCTTTATGTTGCGGTTGATAATGAACAAACACGGGTAACCAACGATACGGATAAAGGAATTGTTAACGGACAAACTGTTCACCGCAATGAGTTTGGAATTAAAAAAGGAACCTTTTGGTCACCTTCTGGAAAATTGCTGGCCTTCTATCGTAAAGATGAAACCAAAGTTACCAATTATCCTTTGGTTGATATTGAACAGCGTATAGCACAGCTTGATAATATGAAATACCCCATGGCTGGGATGACCAGTGAAAATGTAAAGTTGGGAATCTTTAACCTGAATACCAAAGAAACAGTATTTGTGAACACAGGAAAACCCGCTGACCAATACCTGACCTGCGTTACCTGGGATCCTTCAGAAGAATACATTTACATTGCCCTTTTAAACAGGGATCAAAATTTTCTTCAATTGAATAAGTATGATGCTGTTTCAGGTGATTTTGTTCATACACTATTTGAAGAACAAAGTGAACAATATGTAGAACCAGAACACCCACTTTATTTTTTATCCAAAAATCCGCGTCAGTTTATATGGATGAGCGAACGGGATGGTTTTCAGCATATGTATTTATACAATACTGCCGGTAAACTACTAAAACAAATAACTTCTGGACATTGGACTGTTTCAGAGTTTCTGGGAACCGATAGCAAGGAAAAAAAGATCTTTTTCAGGGGGACAAAAACAAGTCCTATCGAACAACATCTTTATGCTGTCGATATCGGATCAGAAAAAATTACCCGGCTATCCTCCGATCATGGAACACATAAAGGTATTCCTTCCTTTTTGGGCGAATTTATAATTGACTTTTACAGCAGTACAGATGTTGCAAGGGAATATAAATTACTCAATGATGATGGAGATGTGATACGGGTTTTACAGGAAGATGTTGACCCCTTAAAAGACTATAATTTAGGAGAGACTTCCATCTTCACCATTCAAAATGATGAAGGTACTGATTTGTATTGCCGTATTATCAAACCCATGGATTTTGATCCTGCTAAAAAGTACCCGGTTTTCTTTTATGTATATGGAGGGCCACATTCACAACTGGTTAACGATTCCTGGTTGGGTGCAGCTGGCATTTTCCAGAACTATATGGCACAACAGGGTTATGTGGTATTTACCATGGATAACCGGGGTACCAACCACCGTGGTTTGGAATTTGAACAGGCAATATTCAGAAATTTGGGAGTACTGGAAGTTGAAGACCAAATGAAGGGAGTTGAATATCTAAAATCACTTGATTATGTTGATCCCGAGCGGATAGGAGTGGATGGTTGGAGCTATGGAGGATTTTTAACCATCTCTATGATGTTGAAACATCCGGGTGTGTTTAAAGTGGCTTGTGCAGGTGGACCTGTCATCGACTGGAAATATTATGAGATCATGTACGGCGAACGTTATATGGATACACCCAAAACAAATCCTGATGGCTATGAAAATGCCAACCTGTTAAATGATGTTGATAAATTGGATGGAAAGCTGCTTATATTGCACGGAACTGAAGATAATACCGTAGTCTGGCAAAACAGTTTGTCATTTATCAAAAGGTGTGTAGATAAAGGAAAGCAGGTTGATTATTTTGTCTATCCCGGCCACAAACATAATGTAAGAGGTAAAGACAGGATCCATATGTACACAAAGATCCAGCAATATTTTGATATGTATTTAAAATAGCAATTTGAGAAAATTGTTCAATTGCTATTAATAGCTAAAATTTATAATATATGGGATACCAGTTTATATAACCTTCATCAGGGATCGGTCCGGTATAGTTGACCACCGTATCTGCATTAACAATTATTTTGTAAGTTACCCAGTTAAGGTAGACTTTCAGTTTAAATCCTACCGAATCAAGGTCTTTTTCCCAATCGAATGTATACACCCAGGTGGTGCTGTCATTCATTAAATCGGTTTCCTCGATACCCTGGGAATTCATGTATTTTACCATGGCACCATTAATGGATGTGCTTACCCTGTATTCAACCTTGGAAACAACCAGGGGTTCTTCATCCTCATTGTCTTTATTACATGCAATGAAAACGAAAATAAGCAGAAACAATAATAGATTTTTCATCTGAAATGTTTTTAAGTAGCAATTGATGGACAAATTTATCAAATTTTGCGGAGAGTGAGGGATTCGAACCCTCGGACCACTTGCGCGGTCAACAGTTTTCGAGACTGCCCCGTTCGACCACTCCGGCAACTCTCCAATAACTGCAAAATTAGTAATTTGATATTACTTCCACAGTATATTGGAAATAAAAAGATCTTCCTGAATCAAAAACCAGCCCACCCACTTCGATGCTTAGATGCTTCGAGAG
>Ga0164315_10001197_pt1 | contig 19406 bp, 12 predicted proteins | sample GuaBasSedimGuay6_FD_113737 | JGI IMG/M metagenome (GOLD analysis project Ga0164315, IMG submission 113737) | Subseafloor sediment microbial communities from Guaymas Basin, Gulf of California, Mexico - Guay6, Core 4569-2, 0-3 cm | ecosystem: Environmental > Aquatic > Marine > Hydrothermal vents... | reverse complement strand
GCCCCTCATTCTCTGCCGCCTCTTTGTTCCTTGCCATTGGCGCCGTCAACTCGGTTGAGCAACTGCGGATGCGTATCCGGGATAATGAGGTCATCGTTCACGATAAGGTACATGTCGGTTCGACCATTCTTCGTGACGACGAGACCTTCGGCTTCGGTTTCATCACGGCGAGTGAAGACTTTCAGGTATTTGCCGCCGCATATGCCGTCGAGTTCGATCGCATTCGGATTCAGAAGGCCGAACTCGTCGATCGCGACAACGACGACGTCATCCACTTCTCGGTTGTACCGTGGCTGAGCTTCACCGGGATCGGACACCCTCGAGATCGAAATTCACTCTATTCAGTTCCAAAGATCGTTATCGGTAAATGCCACTTACAGGAATCAAGGTGGAAAATTCCGGTCGCCCTTTCAGCCCACCACGGTCTTGTCGATGGCCTCCATGCCGCTCGTTTCTTCGACCATCTTCAGCAGCGCCTTGACCAAGCGGCGACCCTCCTGGCCTCTTGATCAATGGTGTGTCCCAGGTCCTGACCCGAGCCCGAGCCCGTTACCGTTATCGTTCCCGATATGTGTCTGTCACGACCCCATGAAGGCGGCCACAGGCAACCGCGCCTGTGGATCTTTCAGTTGAGTGTGAGTCGCTAAAGAAGCTCCCGCAGCCTGGCATAACCGGAACGGCTGACCGGAATCTGCCTGCCGTCAGCGAGGATGGCGATGCGGCTGTCCTTGGCATAAAGCTCGATCCGTGTGATCCGGTCAATATTGACCACGAACGAGCGATGGACTCGGATAAATCGATCCGGATCGAGCCGTCCGGCCAGTGCAGCCAGACGCTGCGGCTTGAGGTGCTCTTTCGCCCCAACATGGATCACCACGGCATCGTCCCGTGCCTCGATGAAGTCGACATCGTCGATCGCCAGGACGTGGACCTGCGCACCCTCGCGTACCAGGATGCGTTGCAGGTGGGACGCGTGGGGTCGGGCCGCAGTCGCGATCGCCTCAAAAGATACCTCTGGGGTTTGACCCTTCCGAGTACGTGCCCTCTCCAGAGCGGTAGTCAGTCGTTCGGTCGAAAAAGGCTTGAGAAGGTAATCCACCGCATGGATTTCGAAGGCACGCAGGGCATGCTCGTCGTAGGCCGTCACAAAGATCACCGGCAGGTCCGGATCGAGTAACTCGACAACCTCAAATCCGTCCAATTTGGGCATCTGAATATCGAGCAGGAGAATGTCCGGCTGATGTTCGGAGACTGCCTTGACCGCATCGAATCCGTTGCAACACTCGGCGACAATCTGGATTCCAGGTAACTCGCCCAACATTTCGCCTAACAACCGTCGGGCCGGCTCTTCGTCATCGACGATGATCACCCGTAGCAGCTGATCTCCTTGATGCGTCATTCTTGCTTCTCCTCGTCTCCAATCGGCAGCCCCACCTCAACCCGGAAGGTGCGAGCCTCGGCGCCGACCCGGAGGTGGGCTTCGGGTCCATACAGACTGTGAAGCCGCTGCCTGAGGTTGCTCAGGCCCATCCCTGAGCCACTGCGCCCGGGTGCCTCAGGGTCGAAGGAATTCTCCACGATCAGGCTCAAACGGCCCGGCCTGCGGTGTGCAGCGATATGAACCACACCCCCCTCAAGCAGGGTCGAGATACCGTGCTTGAGGGCATTCTCCACTAACGGTTGCAAAATTAGAGGTGGCACAGAACAGGCACGGCTGGTGTCGTCAATCTCCAGGTTTATCTCGAGCCGAGACCCAAAACGGGTTTGCTCGAGTTTCAGGTAGAGCTCCAGGGTTTCGAGCTCTTCGGCCAGGGTCACGGTCACCCTCATTCCCAGACCCAGACTCGCCCGAAGGAAGTCCCCCAGTTGCACACACATCGCACGAGCACCGCGGCCGTCGGTGGTAATCAGAGACGATATCGAGTTGAGGCTGTTGAAAAGAAAATGGGGGTCGACCTGGGCCCGTAGTGCCCGCAACTCGGCTTCTCGAGCCTCGATCTCGGCACCAAGGGCACGCCGGTCGGCCTCGCTTGAAGCCTCGAAGGCCACCACCAGGTAGTGGGCCGCCACAGCCAAAAGGTAGAGCAACACCCCGGCCGCGATCAGCAATCCAAGCTGGCCGCGAATGCGTTCCTCGACTCCGGGAAAGAGTCCGCCTCGATCGAGTAGCCTCGCCAGCCCCATCGCCACGGCGGACCACAAGGAAGCAGAAACCGCTGCAGTCACCAAGTGAGTCATCAACGCCTTGGCGGCGCTGGTACCGCGAAGGGGCAGGGCACGACAGGGATACCATGCGGCGAGGCACAGGAAGGCGTAAACGATCGAGAGAGGCAGGACGAGGACCACGGCCTCTGCCCAGGAGCTGCCCGCAGACAGGACCAGCATGCCGGCCAGCATTGCCGCCACCGGCAGCCATGCCGCCATGTAGATCGTCAGCCGGTCACGCTGGGCGAGGATCGGATGCATTTATCAAGCCTTCAGTTTTTGATCTCGACACCGCCCATGATGGCGAAGCCGCGGACGATGAGCACCTTCTGACTCTGGTCCGCTGCGCCCCGAGTCTTGTCCTCGAATGCTCCCATGATTGCCGTACCACGGACCTGTACCTCCCAGTCATCCGGCACCCTGAGCTCCACCCCGCCCCAAAAAGCAAAGGTGTGAATTTCGGCCGGCCCTCCTGCCGAGCCGCAATCGCTCAGGTCGATCTCACAACCACCGAGCATGGCGGTCGCGTCGCCGCCCTGAAAATCGTCACAGGCGATGTGCCGCTGGACCCCGCCCATCACTGCGGTAGCATCGAAGAAGCTGGCGCTCTCCGGGTCTACCTGGCGCCGACCACGAGTGATGGCCCGCCACAACAACTGGGCGCCGAGGAGCACCAGCAGCAGGGGCCACAGGTCCCAGACGTTGAAGGTCCAAAGGTCCAGGGAGTTGAGCAGGAGCAGGGTTCCGACAATGAGCCACAGCAGACCGGCGCCGAGCCTGCGGTCACGTCCGGGCTGGATCAAATGGGATAGACCAAGCATGATCAACAAAGCCGGCCAATAGCTAAACAGATTTTCCACGTCCATGATGTCGAGATTGTCGAGTGTGAGGAGGACTCCCATAGCCAGGACCCCAAGCCCGAGGATCGCCTTGCCAACCGGCCAACCTCGTGAGCAGCTGGATTTGCCCCCGTTCTCATGATCGGCGCCGTTACGGTAACTGCGATGTGATGTGTCACGCATATCGTATCTCCTTTCACCACTCACGATAGATTCGGCACCGAGCCGAGTCACGCTGATTTCGGTGAACGGCGGTCGGACCCAGGTGAACGGTGACCATATCAGTTTCCGAGGGCGCCTCCTCGTGGACGGCGCGTGGTACGGCTTTCTTCATCAGGCAGACGTAACGCCCGAGCCGTCGTTGCGAAGAAGGCCGAGGTTGGCGAAATCAGGGTCAGCGACCGGGAAAGAAAACAGCGTCCGGATCAGCATCAGCGTCAGATGGCAGCGGCAGCACCAGGGGCCTTCCTTACTGCCCGCCAAGCGCCAAGACCCAGCCTTCCGGATCAACCTCAACCGACTGGCCCGAGGGCACGACGAATTCGGCCATGCCACCCGGCATCTCCACGCGGCGGATTTCTTCCACCACCCTGATGGACAGAGGCATTTCGAAGCCTTTCACATCCCATGACAGCTGGACCAGATCACCATCCGGCCTCATTTCTCGGCTAATGGACCAGCGAGGCAGTTTCGCGTTGAAGACGTAGGTGTCCCAGAACCAATCCAGGTCATTTTTTCCCGAGACCTCTGCCACCAGGGCAATCAGGTCCTCGGTCTCCACGAAACCGTAGGCGAAGGCCTCATCGTTGGCGAACCGCCACAGAACTTCGAAGAACTGCTCATCACCGAGCATCCACCTCAGCATGTGCAAGACCCAGGCGCCCTTGGCGTAGATGTCACCGGTGTAGGCCCCGACAGAGGTCAGATCATCGCCCTGCACGATCGGTGTGCGGTTTGAAATCCTCCCGCGAACCATCGCCATATAGTGCAAATACCGTTGCTCCCCCAGTGTGTCCAGCACATAAAGCGCTTCGGCGTAGACTGCGAACCCCTCGTGCAACCAGAAGTCCGCCCAGTCCTTTGCCGTCACCTTGTTGCCCCACCACTCATGGGCAACCTCGTGCAGGAGCAACGAGTCAAAACCATAATCGTTGTCTTTGAACTGATCGCCATAGGCTACGAGGGTCTGGTGCTCCATGCCGAGGTAGGGCGCATGGGCCACCCAGAATTTATCCTCGAAGAAGGGGTACTCGCCGAAGTACTTCCCAAACACCTCAAGAATCCGCGGCATCTGGCGCCACATGATGCGAGCCTCGTCTATGTTCTCGGGCAGAGACCAGAAGATCAGTGTCTCGTCGAGACTGCCGTCGATCCCGTGATAGGGCTCTTCGATCGGCACGTAGGGCGCGATGTTCAGCGTCACCAGATAGTTGTTGATCGGGAAGGAGACGTGCCACTCGGTCGTGACCGTACCGTCACCATTGTCCCTTTCAGCCATCTTTCTACCATTCGAGAGACCGACGAGATCATCGGGCACCGTCAACGTGATATCCATGCCCTCGTCCGGCTCATCCGAGGGATGATCTTTGCACGGCCACCAGTTGTCACCGCCGTCTCCCTGCCCGGTGACACCGATCCACGGAGCGCCGGACATTGTCTCGGACCAAACAAAACCATCGATCCAAGGTGGTTTCAGGGCCACCTTGGGTTTGCCTCCGTAGGTGATCTGTACGCTGTGACGTTCGTGGGCGTCCCAGGCCGGTTTCAGTGAAACCCGGATGAGATCGTCGTCGTGTTCGAACTCGGCAACAACCCCGTCGACAGTAACCTCGGCCACCGTCAGGCGTTCGTCAAGGTTGATTTCGAACTGGGACAACGGCGCCACCGTTTCGACCGTTGCAGTCGTCCTGCCCTCGATCGTCTTCGACTCAGGCTTCACCCCGATATCGATGCGGTAGTGCCGTACATCGTAGGCCGCCTGGGCCGGAGACAGCGGACCGCCGGAATCCAGCATCTGATTCTTGACATACCAGCCGATGCCGAGCAGGCCGACACCAATCAGCAGAATAAGGACCACGACAATGATGGAAAGGACCTTCAACCAACGAGGAAATCCAACCTTCATCTTTCACCCTTCCAATACATCCTGAACGGCCATTCCGATCTCCTGTAGGGAATACGGCTTGGCGATAAAGGCACCGGCCCCGAGGGCCTGAGCCTTCCGGACCTCCTCATCCTGGGAGAATCCGCTGGCGATCACGACCTTCTGGCCCGGACGGATCTCCAGGATCTTCTCGTAGGTCTCTCGACCGTTGAGCCCGGGTTCCATCAACATGTCCAGCAGGAGAAGGTCGAACGTCTCGCGCTCGAGCCTCTCGATCGCAACCTCTCCGCTCGAGACGGATTCAACCTGATAACCGAGGCGGACCAACAAGGCCGACGCAATTTCTCTCTGCGCTGCCACATCGTCGACGACCAGAATCCTCTGTCCCGTTCCACGAAGCTGCTCCAGAGGCACCCCTTCGTTCCTCTCAGGGAGGCTTTCAGTGGTGACCGGAAAGTAGATGTCAAATGAGGTTCCCTCCTCACCTGAGGCGAGATCGATGAAACCGCCGTGGTTTTGGACGATGTTCCAGACGACGGTCAAGCCCAGGCCGGTTCCACTCCTTCCCATAATTTTCTTGGTGAAAAACGGCTCGAAGATCCGCTCCCAGTGCTCCGCTGCAATTCCCGGGCCGTTGTCCACAACCCGCAAAACCACCGAGTCACCACCCGGCGCCCCATCGGAACCACAGGATTGCTCGCCATCGACATGACTCAGGAAGGTCTCAACAAACACTCGTCCTTCCTTGGAATCCTCTTCGAAACTCTCGAATGCGTTGGCCACCAGGTTTGCGACGACCTTTCGAAGATGTACCGGCGATCCGGTGACCAGGGCCGGCGCCTCGCCAATCCGGCTGTCGAGAGTGACCCCCGGGTATTTGGATGACATTGCGGAATAATCAGGGGATCCCAAATACTCCAAGACAACTGCGCCGAGAGAAACCGGCTCAGTCCTGGTAGCGGCCCCCCGAGAAACTGCCATCAGGTCCTTGACGACGGCTGCCGCTTGATCACCACTCTTCTTGATGGAATGAACCCTGCGCCTCGTTTCAGGGCTCAAGTTCTCGTCCATCAGCAGCAGTTCAGGGTAACTGACGATGCCGGACAGGATGTTGTTAAGGTCATGGGCCACACCGCCCGCCAACAGACCCACCACTTCCATCTTTTCCGACCTTACCAATCGATCCTGGAGCCGTCGGCACTCGACGGCATCAGATTCCTGTCGAGCGAGCAAATCGTCAATCTCGGTCTTGACCAGGCTGATCGCTTCGTATACCAGGGCAAGGGGATCGGAGGGGTCAATAGCCTCCAAATTCAATTCGTCATCCGTGTCCCAACTGATTGCCCCGAGCACTTTCAGGAGTTCATTAATTTTTTCTTGAGGCACCCCGTCTTGACGCCGGCTTTTTGCCTGCTGCTGAGAACCGGAACTCAATGCTCTATCCCGACCGGCCAAAACAGAACCCGAAATGTACTGCAACCCCTCCTCGTACGTTTTCGACACATGGACTTTGAACGGAACCAGGCCCGCCGTCACCTTGATCACCGTACCCATCAGGGAATTCAGGCCATAGAACACCTCGACGTCAAACGGATTCTCCCGATACCAACGCGCCATGCGGCGAACGTATCCCAGACGCCCGGCGTGGCTGGACTGTTCGACATTGTCCATTCCGGCGAGAATGGAAAAGGGCTTGCCCTTGAGACCGGACGTAAGCATGACTTCGTCACGCAGTTCAAAGATCGGATCGAGGTGTTCCTCCCTGACGCGCCCTTGTTGCAACGAGTGCAGAATCGACCCGTCAATCACCTCAAATCGAATGGAATAACCGTCGAGTTCGAGCTTCCACCTGTCGTCAGTGAGGATCACCGGAGGAATCGGCACGGGTCGCTCGCCCGACGGCAGAGACTCGAGGATTGAGACCGCCACCTTGATCGCATCTTGGTAGGATCCAACGATGTGAACCGGGAATGGCACGAGTTTGAGCCAGATTGCCAATCGAACAGCAGCCGAATAGAAGGGGGACAAGCCGAAGAGGATCAATCCCCGAAGTCGCGGCCACCTCGAAATCTCCGAAGCGAAGAGCTTGCGGGCTCCCATGGTGATCCCCGACATGCCCGAGTAGTCCGCAACCCAGACGAACGGCAGACCCGCAGCGACAGAAACTCTTACGGCCTCTTCAATCCTGATGAGGGTCTCCTGCGTTGATGCCTCCCGGACAAACCCGGTCGGTTGGGTAGAGAGAATCTGCTCCCCGATCCACCACATCGTCATCTGGTGGTCCCCACCGAGGAGAATGTCGGTCCACTCCGGCCGGATCTGGACCGGCAGCCTTGAATACGGACAGGATGCGCTGATCATGTTTCCGTTCGAGCTGTCTCCCTGGAACATGCCGGCAGCCCCTCCCTGTGTCACCGTGACGAAATGACAGTGGTGATCGTTTGGTAGCTCGCCTGCCGGGTAATCTGGTCCATCAGGCCGATGGCTACACGGTAGGAACCGGCCTCCATCAGGAGGCTGAGGTCGATGTCGAAACGGCTGTCCCGGATCTGCTCATAGATACCTGCGGGAAGCCTGATCTCACTCTCCTGGCTCACCATTTCCGACCTTTTTCCGTCCGAGTCGCGTGTCGAGGCGAATATAACGACTCTGCCGACGTAATACTCACCCTCGGGCAGCAGAGCAATCTTCTCGATCGGGAAGGAGACGGCCATCGGGACCATCCAGAGATCATTGGCCGCCGGTGTCGCCATGCCGGTCACGCATTCGAGATCCATGGGGTTCTCGTTGAGGTCGTGGAGCAGGCCTGCGAGCGTCCTGTCCTGGACTCGAGTTTCCAGCGACTTCTCGACGAAACTTCTTCGAAACCGAATGACAAGCTCCGGGTGGTCCGGGAGGGTGACCTTGATGTGATGTACCTTGTCCCTCCCCGTCTGCACGAGCGGGTAACCAAGCGAGTAATAGGTATAAAGATCGTCCTCGATTCTCTTGAGACCGGCGTCGAAATCATTCGTTCTTATTATCGCCAAACCACCGGTACCTACCGCGATGTAGCGCAGGCTTTCCAAATAGGTTTCGGCACCCAGAGAGGTCACCATCGGCCCCCGGTTCCCGCGGTATTCGTTGGCCGACATGCCTACCACTTCAAGCCCGCCGGCACCAATGGTGTAGAAAGAGACCTCCTGAGAGTTCGCTGCGGCGACCACGGATTTGAAGGCGGATGAACGGTCGAATCTCTGGGTTTCGGCAAGGATAGTGGGGTCATTATAGGCGTCGGCGAACGCGTTGAAGAGATCCAATCCAGGGACCATCGGAAGTCCGTTGGAGATATAGAGTACCGACTTTCTCCCCGGCAGACCGGCCAGAAAGGTCACAACCTCCCGCAACCTGTCGATGGAGAACATCACGTTGTGAGCCTCCTCTTCAGCGTAGGTCATCATGTCGTTATAGGAACGAGTCGCCCGGACAGCCAGGCCCGAGGCCAGGCCGTAGTTCTCGATCTCCCATTGCATTCGTTCGAGCACACCCTGGCGAGCCGAGTCGCGCTCCGGCCGCCCGCCGGCACGGGAGGTGATCCCTCTCAGAGAATCACGAACCTCTCGGGAACTCGAGGTGAAGGACTGGAGGATCTTCAAATCCCCGAGAAAACTCTCGACCACCATCATCTGCATCGGTGGACGGAGATTCTCGGCAACAAAATCACGGACGTTGCGCAGCACCCGGTTGCGGTCGAGCGGATGAAGGTTGTCGTGGTCGATAAAGACGATCATATTGACCGACTGCGGCTCGATCGTGGACTCCGGAAGAGGCATCCCCGGCAGCAATTTTGCCGATGCGGCAGCGTACTGTTCGTACACTGCCTCGGTGTACAACTGAAAGTTGGAAATCTCCTTCTCCTGCTTGTCCTGGAAGACCCTGAAGTCATCCTTCGTCAGGTCGGTCACCAGATTGCCCTTCTTGTCGGTGACGTGGGCCATCACGTTGACCACGGTCAGCTCGAACTTGTCTGCGAAGGTCAGGCCGCCGATGGGAGTCAGCCCGGACTCCTTCTCATCCTCGGCAAAAACTGCCACAACCATAAGAAGAACCAGCAGGCCGAGTACACATCGTTTCAAGGGAGTACCTCCGCACAGAGTTTAGCAGAATGGTCAGTGGAAAAGCCGGGCCTTGAGTCCCCCCAATGGCTCTCAGATAGGATATTCTGGAGGCGTGAAACAGAAGATATATAAAGGGGACAAGCGACAGCCACTGATGGACGCATTGCTCCGCCGGGTGTTGCCGCTCCTCCTCGCAGCCGCCCTGTTAGCAATCTCACCCCCTCCAGTGCAGGCCGAAGAGGTGAAGGAACTCCCCAACAACTGGCAGGTCTGGATTGATCAGGAGGTGTACCCCCTGATTACAAAAGAACAACGCGAGGCTTTTTTGAAACTGGAGTCGGATGCCCAGAGGCAGGCGTTTGCCGAAAGGTTGTGGGACCTCTGGGGAAGACAGACCGGGTTTGGGGTGGATTTCCGGCAGATGTACCACCAACGACTTCAGCTCTGCCGAAATGAGTTCGGAAATACAACCGGACTTCGGGCTCGCATCCTGCTGATCCAGGGCCCTCCAGACGCTGTCCAAGAGTCACGCTGTTACCAGGTCTTCTCCCCCTCGAGTTCTGGTACTGGCAGCAGCTTCCGGCCATGGGTCAAGACGTCGTGGTGCTCTTCTACCAACCCAACGGTGTCGGCCCCTGGCGTCTATGGAACTCGTTCGAAGGGCGCCAATCACTGTACAAGCCCAGCGCCTGGACCCAGAGACTGCTGTCATCCTCACCCATCGACGTCCCGGAAAACCAGTGCTTCGACAGTGACACGCTGATGATACTTCTCGGTAGAGCAGAGTATTGGGGCCCCGACCAGTTGGACCTGCTCTTCGAGCGCTTCATCCGCCCGGGAGACTACCGCCTGCGGATCAAGGTGGAGGACGTGCATTCCGAGAGGGCCGGCCTGAGGGAGGTCGAGTTCTCAGCGATGCCGATCACACCCGAAGAAAACGCCAAAGAAAACGAGACACCATGAGCCTGAGATCGGAAATTCTCGAACAGCCTGCGGTCCTCGACCGCCTCTTTCGGACCCAAAAAGACCATGCCGGTGAGATGGCCCAGACCATACGGGATCGGGGGGTGCGGTCAATATTCCTTGCCGCCCGCGGCACCTCGGACAACGCAGGCCTCTATGCGAAGTACCTCTTTGGTTCCATGAACCGACTGCCGGTTGCCCTGGCTGCACCGTCACTGTTTACTGCCTACGAAACACCCCCAAATCTCGAGGGACACCTCGTGGTGGGCATCTCCCAGTCGGGCCAGTCACCCGACATCGTCTCCGTCATCACCGAAGGCCGACGGCAGGGCGCCATGACGCTGGCAATCACCAACGACCCATCCTCGCCGCTGGCAAAACAGGCCGAGATGGTTCTCGATACAGGGGCCGGCCCCGAAAAGGCCATCGCCGCCACAAAGACCTACACCACGCAACTCCTGGCAATCGCCTTGTTGTCGGCAGCAATGACAGATGACCCGCGGCTTTTCGAGGTGCTCGAGCGCCTCCCCCATTTGGTCGAAGAAACCCTGGGTCTCGAGACCACGATCAAATCGGCAGCTCAGCGCTATCGATATATGAACCAGTGCGTCGTCATCGGACGCGGCTACAACTATGCGACTGCCTTCGAGTGGGCCCTGAAACTCAAAGAAATGACCTATGTGGTCGCCGAGCCGTATTCTTCCGCGGATTTCCTGCACGGTCCCATCGCCATCATTTCCCACGGTTTCCCCGTCCTGGCCGTGGCCCCACGAGGCGCTGTGTTTGATGATGTCAACTCCCTGCTCTCCATCCTGGTCGAAAAGCATGGAGCAGAACTCGTGGTAGTGTCGAACGACCCAAGCGCTCTCGAGCGGGCCACAACTCCACTCCCTCTGCCGACCGACCTCCCTGAGTGGCTCAGCCCGTTGGTCAGCATCGTTCCCGCCCAGTTGTTCTGCTACCACCTGACCCGAGCCAAAGGATTCGACCCGGAAACCCCCCGGGGTCTGCTCAAAGTCACCCGCACGTGGTAGACAAGCCCGTTTGATTCTGGACTCGATGGGAAGAATGCTGTTAGCCTTGAGCTGTTAGCTGTTAGCTATTGGCAAGAAACTCTCAAATCAATAATATTCCGTGCTAATTGCTAAGAGCTAACAGCTAACAGCTCCGAGCGGAGCCGGACCTCTTTGGTTCCAGCTTCGTCGGGTCAGGAGACATCATGAGCCTACTCACTCTCGACCCTGAAGCCCTGGCCAACAACCTCTCCCTGGCCCGAAAGTGGGCGCCTTCGGGAGCGCGGGTCAGGGCGATGGTCAAGGCCGACGCCTACGGTCATGGCGTTGAGCCGCTGATTGAGGTGTTCGCGAACAACGCCGACGAGTTGGGAGTCGCCACTCTGGAAGAGGGGCTCCAGATCCGCTCGTACCTGAAAGACGACTTTCCGGTTTTCGTCATGAGCCGGGCCAAGGACTGGGGGGATCCTGACTCCATTGCCACTCTCAGGAAAGCCGCGCTCATCCCTGCAATCAGCTCCCTGGACGAACTACGTCTGCTGGTCGATCAGCTCGAGGGTGCCGCCCCATTCCCGGTGGAACTCAAGCTGGACACCGGAATGGGAAGGTTGGGAATTCAAAAGCTTGAGCTTCCGGACGTCATTTCGATCATCCGTTCCACCCCCAGCCTCCGCGTTGTCGGGATCCTCACCCACTTCGCCTCTTCCGACGAACAGGATCTGGGGCCGACCCTCGACCAGGAGATGAACTTTCGACGAATGGTGTCCCAATTCCCCGACGATATCCTTCTCGATGCTTCGATCCACTCGTGCAACAGCGGCGCCCTCTTGCAGCGAGGCCTGGGCCGGACCGATGTCGGCAGTGGAACCCACGTCGTTCGGCCGGGAGTGATGCTCTATGGCGCCGCACCGTCACGAATGCTGCACGACTCGCCCGCAGGAAAATGCCTGGCCCCTGTGGGTCGGTGGACCACCCGAGTGCTTGAAGTGAGGACCATGGCGCCGGGGGCGCCCGTCGGCTACGGAGGCACATGGAAGGTCGAGGGTCAGAATTCGGTCCGGGTGGCAGTTTTGGCAATCGGCTATGCCGACGGGTTCCGGAGGAGTCTGGGAAATCGAGGCCGGGTGCTGATCCGCGGCGGCGCCTTTCCGATCGTCGGCAGGGTCAGTATGGATCTGATCTCGGTGCTCGTCGATGATAAAATCCGGGTCGGGGACGAGGCCGTTCTCTTGGGCGCCCAGCAGGGCGAACTGGGGAGCAACACCATCGAAGCGTGGGAACTCTCCGAACTCTGCGACACCATCCCCTATGAAATCTGGACCAGCATCGGGCGTCGGGTAGAGAGGGTTCTCGGAACCTAACCCCTTCGTTCAGGTTCACGGGGGGGGGGACGCCTGTGTCCAACTGATAGCGGGCCCTGAAGGACCCGCCTACAAGTCTCTATTCCACGTAAACTCAGAGAGTTAAATGTAGGCGCGTCCTTCAGGGCGCGCGGCTGTTCGGTGCCAAACCGCCACTCGGTGCAGCCAACCTGAGTAAAGTGGATAGGTATGAGTCGGGCTAACCCATGCAATTCGTCCGACGAATTGCAAAAGGAGCCGGGATCGTCAGATCCCGGCTCCGGTTGGTCCAGGGCTCAAGCCCCGATCTGTTCTAGAACTGCAACCTCACCGCAAGCTGGAAACGCCGCGGATTGAAGTAACTCCTCGGCACCCCGAAGTCCGCAGAATTCACCTTGTTCTGGATGTTGTATCCGGTCTGGTTGTCGGTCACATTGAACACGTCACCTCGAAGCTGGAGGTTGAACCGATTACCCAGGGGAAAGTCTTGGGTGTAGCTGAGATCCAACTGGTAGTGGTCATCGGTCGTATGGGAGCCCGCAGGCTCGGCGTATCGACTGGTGTCACTCGAGCTTCCGGTGTACTGCCGATAAACCTCAACGTCCCATGCTTCCCACGGTTGCCCCGACTGATAGACGGCATAGGCGCCGAAGGTACCTCTCCAGTCGGTCTGATAGAAGCCGTACGCTTTCACCTGGTGGCGCCGGTCACCCCGAAGGTCACCGTAGCGCATGTTCCACAGCTGCCGGCCCGCGCCGTCGGCGATGAACGACGACCCGATGAAGGTGTTGGCGTCGTTCGAAGTGGTGCTGTTGTCCTGGTCGAAGTTTCCGTAGTAGTGACTCCAGACATAAGAAGCGCGGAAGAAGGCATTCTCACCACGCCACTCGGCCTCTGTGTTGACCTCGTAGTATTTGGTGAAGGCGCCGTCGAGTTCGGCGATGACGTAGGAAGAGCCACCGATCTCGGCCCGAATCTCGTCGAGGTTCGGCACGTAGTCGTCATGCGAAATCGGTTCAGGTGCGTCGTACCGCGAACGGGCTGTGTTGTTCGTATCTTCCCAGAAATCCTGACCCTTGCGGTGACGGAAGTGAACTCGCGCCGTCCATGCGTTGGAGATCTGCTTGGAGTAGCCGACGATATACTCGTCGATGGACCGCGGATCGATACCTTCCTGGAAGACCTTTCCGGAAGAGGATCTCAGGTCGGCAACCTCGAGCAAATTACCGTCAGCATCGAAGTTCGCGTCGATTTCCTTTCGGAGATTGCGTGCCCAGGACGCCGCCCTCGGCAGGGAACTGGCGGCCGGATAGTAGCGCGCATAGCTCGCATACACAGAGTCCTTGCCGTTGGGGCTCCAGGTTACGCCCAGTCGGGGTGAAACCGTATCGCTGAAATCGATCTCTTTCATCAAGTACATGTTACCCGGAGCAAGCTCGAAGCCGGAGACGGTTCCCTCCGCCTTCTTCAGGCCCTGTCCATACATCTCGTCATTGCTCATGACCAGGCCGAGATTGAAGGTCCACTTGTTGACCTTGATCACATCGTTGATTTCGATATTCTGGGACTTGAACTCGGAATGGATGGGATCGACGTCGTTCAGGCTCATCTGCTGAAAGCGCGCGCGGTAGAAGATCTGCTCCCCGGCTTCGGTTTCATCACGACCGCCGATGGCGGTAATATAACCCCAACCGTTCGAGGTCCGTGACAAATCCTCCTCAGCGCTGGAATCCTGGTAGCCCAAATGCAGAGAATGCTGCACGCTCTGACCGAAGAAATAGTCATAACCGACCTGGGTGCTCTCGTTGCCAAAATCCTGGTCGTTAAACGTACTACCGCCACCGACCAATCCACCGCCGGTCGCAACACCACTGTCCATGAAACCGTACTGATCAATCAATGGGGCGATGAATGCGTTGTAGTCGTCCTCCCCTTCGAGCTCCTGGGGCACCATGAACAGACCCTGTTGGTCGAGGTTGTTCACGTCGAGGTCCACACTGCCGTCAATTGCAATGTCAAAATCGAAAATGTTGTCCGGACGGGATCCCGAATCGTTGCTGAAGTTGGAGTACTTGAACGAGATCAGACTGTTGTCGTTGACGACCCAGGTCCCTTCAACGACCGCAATACTCAGAGAGGCATCGTCACCATAAGATGTGGAACCCGCCTTCGTATCATCCGTAACGCCAAGTCCAGACTGATCTGTCGTGGAGTCACGATAGCTGCCGTGAAACATCATGCTTTCAGTCGGCGTCCACGACAGTTTGCCGAAGTACTCGTCCCGTGTGCTGTCAAAATTCGGCACCTCCCCATAGAGATTGGCGCGATTTTCCCGGGCCACCGTGGGACGATAATAGGACACGTAGAAATTCAGCATTCCAGGAACCAACGGTCCACCCAGATTTGCCACCAGCCAGTCCTGGTCGGGTTCGTAGGTCGCCTCGGATTCCGTATCAAGAGCGCCGGTCATGCTGTCATTCTGGAACTGGTAGCTGACCTCACCCCTGAACCGGTTGGTACCCGACTTACTCAGGGTGTTGATCAGCATCCCACCGGCACGGTTGAAACCGATGGCGTTGGCGCCACCCTTGACAACCGCAACCTGTTCGATGTCGTGGGACGAGGGCTGGGTAGAGAGCGTTCCGTACATCGGAAGGTTGACCTCGACTCCGTCGAACTGGTAGACGTTATCCTGGCCGCTGCCACCGGCGCTAGGACCACGAACTGTGTCCTCGGAGTACTGGACACCAGGGATCAACTTGATCAGATCCCGATACTCCTGCCCAACCGGCAATGCCTCGATGACCTCGTCGGGGATCGCAACCTTGATTTCCGCTGACTCGATATCGATGGTCGGATTCTCGGCAATCACCGTGATCTCGCCCTCGAACTCGGCAGTCTTCATGGTGATATCGATCATGGCATGGGCCTGCAAGTGGACCGGCAAGCTGCGCTTCTCCGTCGCCATTCCCGGCATGGTGAAGGTCAGTTCATAGGTGCCAGGCGGCAACACCGCAAACCTGTATTGTCCATTTCCGGACGAAATCGCAACCCGTGCCTTGGGCAGGACGTCCGAGGTGGCCTGCACGGTCACGCCGGGCATCGGCTGACCGTCCGCCATGATGGTTCCGGAGATGGATCCTGTCTGTGTCTGCTGGGCATTGACCACCGAGCAGAGCAGGAAGATCCCCACAAAAACAACAACAAACTTTCTCATACTTCCTCCTTTTCCTCTCACAATAAAAAATAAATTCTCGGCTCCGCTACCGGAACCGGAACTGACAACACGAAAATTGACCTTTCACTCATCAAGTATACCGTTCTTCTCGGGGCCGACCCGACCCGCAAGCGCTCGCCTGACATGACTTCCGGCCTCTCGCAGTCGATCTCGCGCAGGCTTCACGTCCAGGTCACACAGGGCCATGACGATCGCTGTCTTGACCTCACCGTCGGTGGCCTCGTAGAGCTGACCGGCTTCCCCACGGGAAACCTCTCCTGCAGCCTCGATGATGCGGAGGGCCCGGTCCCGGAGCTTGTCTGAGCCGACACTGAGATCAACCATCAGATTTCCGTAGACTTTCCCGAGACGCACCATCGCCGCGGTGGTGATCGCATTGAGCACAGCCTTGGTGGCCGAACCGGCCTTGAGTCGCGTGGACCCGGTCAGCACCTCGGGACCGGTGTCAAGCGCCAAGACGAGATCAGCGACATCCGCAAGGACGCCGGGCGGGGCGCAGGTCAGCAGAATGGTCCTGGCGCCACGATCCCGTGCCGCCACCAGTGCGCCGAGAACATACGGTGTCGCAGAACTCGCCGATAATCCGATCAGCAGATCGCCGGCACCGAGATCTCCTACGGCATCGGCGCCATCCTTAAAAATATCTTCGGCGCCTTCCCGAGCAAGGAATGTGGCTTCGCGACCGCCTGCGATAACCGCCCGAATCTGTTCCGGACCGGTCCCGAAGGTCGGGGGGCACTCGGAGGCCTCCAGAATCCCAAGACGACCGCTGGTTCCGGCGCCGGCAAAGACCACGCCACCACCACCATCAATCGTCTCGGCAACCCAGAGGGCTGCCTGAGCGATGCCTTCCCGGCTTCGAAGAGCCGTTTCCAGGCCACGCCGATCTTCTTCCAGAATCAAGGAGACAACCTCTTCGGTCGAGAGGGTGTCGAGGTTCTCGGTGGAAGGATTCGAAGCCTCCGTCGCGAGGGCGCCCCACTCCCGGCCATCGGGGGCAGAGTCTACGGAGAGATTTGCCCGTTTCAGAACTGCCTCCACAAACAGAGCTTGAGAAACGGTCTCTGTCTTGAAACAGTCCGGTCGGATACGCCTTCTGACGAAGTCCCGGCGCAGACGGCAGGCCCCAAAAGAAAAGTTCTGGTGCAAAGGTCCATAAATCTCAAGAGAGCGTACCTCAGCCCGGGACGGAAGTCCACATCACGAATCATGAATATGGTCATCTCCAACCGAATTCAAAATTTCATCCAAAGAAGAGATAGCACACGAGGATCGCTGCCACGGCGCCCGCCACATCGGCCGCGAGGCCGCAGGCCAGGGCGTGCCGCGTCCGGCGAATTCCAACGGAACCGAAATAGACCGCGAGCACATAGAAGGTGGTTTCCGTACTGCCCTGGATCACACTGACCAAACGCCCTACAAAAGAGTCGGCGCCGTGCGCCTCCATGGTCTCGAGCATCAGCCCCCGCGCCCCGCTTCCCGACAGGGGACGCATGATCGCCGTGGGCAGTGCGTCGACCCAGCGGGTATCCACTCCCGTCATACCGACGCCCCACCGCACACCGTCAAGCAAGAGATCCATCGCACCGCTGGCCCGGAAGATTCCGATGGCAACCAGCATCGCCACCAGGTACGGAATAATGCCGACCGCAACGTTGAACCCCTCCTTGGCCCCTTCGACGAAGGTGTCGTACAACGGCAGGCGACGGCGAGCCGCCAGAAAAATAAAACTGACGATCACCGAGAAGATCACGAAGTTCGAGAGCACCGAACTCTGCAGTTGCATCGCCTCGCGGTCCAGCCGTGAAAAATAGACGATCATGGCAATGACCAGGGCGGTCAATCCGCCGAGGTAAGCCAGAATCACCGGATTCCAGAGCCGCAGTCGCTGGACCGCCGCAGTGACGATCAGCCCGACCATTGTGGAGCAGAAGGTGGCTATCAACATGGGAATGAACACGTCGGTGGGATCGGCCGCCCCCATCTGTGCGCGGTAGACGAAGATCGTGGCCGGGATGACGGTCACCGCCGAGGTATTGGCCACCAAAAACAAAATCTGGTCGTCGGTGGCCTGTTCCAGATCGGGATTGAGTTCCTGGAGCTCCTTCATCGCCTTGAGCCCCAACGGGGTGGCTGCGTTGTCCAGCCCCAACATGTTGGCCGCCATGTTCATGACGATAGAACCCATAGCCGGATGGCCTTCCGGGATTCCCGGGAAAAGCCGGCGCAACAGGGGCCCGAAAAGACGGGCAAGAATATCGACGGCGCCGCCCTTCTCCCCCAACCGCATGATTCCAAGCCACAGGCACATGATGCCGGTCAACCCCAAGGCAATCTCAAACCCCACCTTCGACATCTCGAACGCGGCGCTGACCATCAGTGCCCAGACCCCGTAATCGCCGAAGACCAGAGATTTCACCACGCCGATCGCAAAGGCCGCGAAGAAAAATCCACCCCAGACCTTGTTCAGCATTGGGTCAAAACCGCCAATGCGTTGAGAATCTGGAGGGCGACACCGTAGGCCATTGCGCTCTCGTCCACATCGAAGAGTCCGTGGTGAACCTGATTCACGATGCCGCGTTCCTCGTTGCGCACGCCCAGGGAGTAGTAGGCGCCCCGAGTCTCGGCCAAGTAGAAGCCGAAATCCTCAACACCCATGTTGGGTTTGGGAAAGACGACGACGTTCTCCTCGCCAAGCAATTCCTGGGCATTGGATCGCACGATCCCCAGTAAATGGTCGTCGTTGACGACCGGGTCGTAACTGGGTTCGATGATGACCTCCGCCCGGGCGCCCATACCTCGCGCTGCCCCCTCGGCCCGCTTGAGAATCTGCCCGAGCACCAATCGGCGGGTCTCCTGGGTCAGACAACGCACGGTACCCACCAGCTCTACCCGGTCCGCCACAATATTTCCCTGGGTGCCGCCATTGATCATGCCCACAGTAATGACGACGGCTTCCCGGGCATCGATTTGTCGGCTGACAATGGTCTGGATCGCATTGATCACCTGGGCCGTTGCCACAACGGCATCGACACCCTCCCAGGGATAGGCGCCGTGGGCCGAGGTCCCATGCACGATGATCTTGAGATCATCCGACGAGGCGTTGCGCTGCCCGTAGTGCAGTCCAATTCTGCCGACGTCCAATGCCGGATCGACGTGAAGACCGAAGATCGCATCCACTGGTGGATTTTCGAGAGCCCCGTCCTCGATCAGCAGTTTGGCCCCCCCCACAGTTTCTTCCGCCGGCTGAAAGAGCAGCTTGACGGTTCCCGGAAGGGGATCCTTGCGTTCCATCAGTAACCGGGCGGCGCCCAGGAGCATCGTCGTGTGGACATCGTGCCCACATGCGTGCATTTTGCCGGGGACCTTGGACTTGTATTCAACCTCTTTCTGATCCTCGAGAGGCAAGGCATCCATATCCGCCCGTAGGGCCACAACCTTACCCCTGCCATCGCCTCGGATCAGTCCAAGAACCCCGGTGCCCCCCAGCCCAGCCCGAAACTCAACCCCCATCTCGGCCAACAGGCTCTGAATCCTGGCACTGGTCCGATGCTCTTCCAGGCCCAGTTCAGGGTGCGGGGGAAGATCACGGCGGATGTCGATCATC
>Ga0164315_10001196_pt1 | contig 19409 bp, 15 predicted proteins | sample GuaBasSedimGuay6_FD_113737 | JGI IMG/M metagenome (GOLD analysis project Ga0164315, IMG submission 113737) | Subseafloor sediment microbial communities from Guaymas Basin, Gulf of California, Mexico - Guay6, Core 4569-2, 0-3 cm | ecosystem: Environmental > Aquatic > Marine > Hydrothermal vents... | reverse complement strand
TGGCGCACGAATTGGTTCGGGTCCTGGATGACAACGGCATTGCGCAGGGTGAGTGGGTACCGGATCTGAAGCCTGATCAGCTGCTTGAAGCCTTGCGCCTGATGCTGCTCACCAGGCAGTATGACGATCGTATGCACCGCATGCAGCGACAGGGAAAAATAACCTTCTTCATGAAGTCGCTTGGCGAGGAGGCGATCTCGATTGGACAGGGTATGGCGCTGGACCCCGGCGACATGCTGTTTCCCGCGTATCGCAACCAGGGCCTGTTCATCTTACGCAACACCAGCCTTGTAGACTTGATGTGCCAGTGCCTGTCCAACACACGTGATATGTGCAAGGGACGGCAAATGCCGGTCATGTACCACAATGTCAAGGGTAATCTATTTTCTGTTTCCGGAAACCTGGCCACGCAATATCCACACGCGGTCGGCTGGGCAATGGCCTCAGCCATCAAGGGCGAAGACCATATTTCAGCAGCCTGGGTGGGCGATGGCAGTACCGCAGAGGCGGATTTTCACTATGCATTGACGTTCGCAGCAGTGTACCAGGCACCTGTCATCCTGAATGTTGTCAACAACCAGTGGGCCATCTCCACTTTCCAGGGTTTTGCAGGTGGTGAGCGACGGCCATTCGCTGCACGCGGTCTGGGCCTGGGTATTCCGGGCATTCGTGTGGATGGCAATGATCTGCTGGCGGTTTACGCCGTAACACAATGGGCGGCGCAGCGCGCACGACAGGGTGGTGGCCCGACCCTGATCGAGCATGTGACTTACCGTGGCGGTGCCCATTCCACCAGTGATGATCCAAGCCGTTACCGGCCGAACAATGAATGGGATGCATTTCCGCTTGGTGATCCGGTCGAACGACTCAAACAACACCTGGTTAATGCCGGACACTGGTCTGATGAACAACACGCAGGACTCGAAGAAGAGCTGAAGCAGACCGTTATCGCCGCCTGGAAGGAAGCGATCAAGTTTGGAACCATGACCGAAGGCCCCAGGCTGGATGTTCGGGAGATGTTCGACGACGTCTATGAGGAAGTCCCATTACGGCTGAAACGTCAGCGTCAGCAGCTAATAGACTTGAAGGGCAAACAATCATGAGTCAAATGAGCATGATCCAGGCCATCAATTCTGCGCTGGACACGATGATGGACAAGGACCCGAGCGTTATCATCCTCGGTCAGGATATCGGCTATTTCGGTGGCGTGTTTCGCTGCACTGATGGCCTGCAAGCCAAATACGGCGAACACCGTGTTATCGATGCGCCTATTGCCGAGGGCGGCATTATCGGTTCGGCCATCGGTATCGGTGTAAATGGCTTGCGGCCGGTAGCAGAAATCCAGTTTGCGGACTACATTTATCCGGGACTCGACCAGATCATCTCCGAATTGGCTCGTCTCCGTTACCGCAGTGGTGGTGAGTACTTCTCACCGGTTACGGTGCGTGCACCCTGCGGCGGCGGTATCCGTGGCGGGCAGACGCACTCCCAGAGTCCGGAGGCTTTGTTCACCCATCTCTCTGGTATCATGACAGTGATGCCATCGAGTCCATACGATGCCAAGGGTCTGTTGATCAGTGCAATTGAATCCAATGACCCGGTGGTGTTTTTCGAACCAAAACGTATTTACAACGGGCCATTCGACGGCGACCCAAACAAACCCGCGGTACCCTGGTCGCAACATCCGGCCGGCGAAGTACCGGAAGACTATTACTCGATCCCATTGGGCAAGGCCTCAGTGGTTGAAGAAGGCAGTGAACTGAGTATCATCACCTATGGAACGATGATCCATGTTGCACAGGCAGCCGTGCGAAAAGCCGGAATCAGCGCCGACATCATCGATGTACGCACCCTGGTACCATTAGATGTTGAAACACTCAGAAAATCGGTTGAAAAAACCGGTCGCTGCCTGATCGCACATGAAGCTTCCAAATTCTGCGGTTACGGTGCGGAACTCTCCGCCACGGTGCAGGAAGAGTGCTTCTGGCACCTGCAGGCACCCATAGTACGTGTAGCAGGCTGGGAAACACCCTACCCGCATGCTTTTGAATGGGACTATTTCCCCGGCCAGGAACGAGTTCTTGCCGGCATTCGCAAAATCATGGAGACAGTATGAGTCAGTACATATTCAATTTGCCCGACCTCGGGGAAGGCCTGGTCGAGGCAGAAATTGCCGAGTGGATGGTTAAAGTCGGAGACTTCGTGGCTGAGGAAGCTCCCATCGGCGCCATGTTGACTGATAAGGCTGCGGTTGAACTGTCAGCACCTGTATCAGGCCATGTTGTCAGCCTGGCGGGCGAGGTCGGTGACACTATTGCGGTCGGTGCGCCAATGATTGTTTTTGAAACACAGGGTGATGAACAGGCCGGATCCGACGAACCTGTCCCACTACCTTCCGAAACCGAAGAAAGCCCACAGCCCATTATTACACCACCTGTGGTGGAAAACTCACCGGCACAGGCCAAACCAGGCAAAGTTCTGACTTCACCCTCTGTTCGCCAGCAAGCCCGTGAAGCAGATATTGATCTTACCCGGGTCAAGGGCAGCGGTCCGCGTGGACGGATACTGAGATCAGACCTGGAGGCCCACCTTGCCGACAGCAATCAGATTGCTGAAGGCCCGGAACCACAGAAAAGACAAGCACAGGAAATCACTGAAATCAAGGTCATCGGACTACGCCGTATCATCGCCGAACGTATGTCCGAGGCCAATCGTGAGATACCCCATTTCGCCTATGTCGAGGAAATTGACATCACAACGCTGGAATCTCTGCGTCAGCATTTGAACGGCAAGAAAGCACCCGCAGAGGACAAACTGACACTTTTGCCCTTTATCGGCCTGGCATTGGCTCGTGTTCTGGAACAATTTCCGCAATGCAACGCCCTGTATGATCGTGAACGAAACATCATCAGCCAGTATCGCTCCGTCCACCTGGGTATCGCCACCCAAACACCGGATGGTCTTAAGGTGCCGGTCGTAAAAAACAGCGAATCGCGCCCCTTGAACGACCTTGCCAGTGAAATGCGTCGTGTATCAGCAGCCGCCAGGGCAAATACTGCTAAACGCGAAGAACTCATGGGCTCGACCATCACCATCACCAGCCTTGGCAAACAGGGCGGCATTGTCACCACACCGGTCATCAACCTGCCGGAAGTGGCCATAATCGGTGTCAACAAGGCGGTAGACCGGCCCGTTGTGGTTGACGGACAGATCGTCATCCGAAAAATGATGAACCTGTCATCTTCATTCGATCACCGATACGTGGATGGCTACGATGCAGCAATGATGATACAGGCACTGAAAGAAATGCTGGAACAACCGGCCACAATTTTCATCACTGAATAGGCATACTGTCAGGGACGCCATCGATCAGCATGGCGCCCGCTTTTGTGATTGCGAAGAACCTTGTTGAAACTCACCAGAGAGTCTCCTTCAAACGACGAATTTCAGCAGATGTTTCGAGCCCGAAGCGTTACAATTCACTATTTCTCAACAGTGTTAATTGACCATAGAGACTGAAGACAATGTTTGAAAAGCTTAACGCCATACCACCCGATCCGATACTGGGCCTCATCGCTTCTTATGCTGCTGATCCAAACCCCAAAAAAATAGACCTCGGCATTGGCGTTTACCGCGATGAACACGGTAATACACCCATGCTGGATTGCGTGGTTGCGGCGGAGAAAATTCTGATTGCAACCCAAACCACCAAGACCTACCTGGGTCCGCCCGGGGTCGTTGGCTTCAACGAGGCTATCAGGGAATTAATGCTGGGCGAAGACAGCGAAGCATTATCGCAGGGTCGTGTTCGCACGGTACAAACCCCGGGCGGAACCGGAGCTTTGAGAGTCGCCGCTGAGCTGGTCAAGGTGGCCATGCCTGAAGCCGAGCTTTGGGCCAGTGATCCAACCTGGGCCAACCACCTGGCACTGTTTCCCGGTGCCGGGGTCGCAATGCACAGTTATCCCTATTTCAATACGGACGATAGTAGCTTGCGGTTTGACGAGATGGTCCAGGCCCTGCAACAACGCGGGCCCGGTGACGTGGTGTTGTTTCATGCATGCTGCCACAATCCCTGCGGTGTCAGCCCCAACCCTGAACAATGGCAGATGATCGCAGATATTGCATCCGGGCGTGGTTTCACACCAATGATCGATATTGCCTACATGGGATTCGAGCGCGGTATTGAAGAGGATTGCCTGGCAGTGCGACTTTTTGCCGAGCAATGCCCCGAGCTAATCGTCGCCAGTTCCTGTTCGAAGAATTTTGCCATGTACCGTGAACGCGTCGGTGCGATTACCATCATCGCACATGATGCCAAAAAAGCCGCCGCTGTTGAAAGTGTGATACACAACATCACTCGCAAAAATTATTCAATGCCACCAACGCACGGCCCGGCCGTCATCGATATCATCCTGCATTCTGATGAACTGAAGGCGCAATGGGTTAAAGAGCTTGCCGGTATGCGATCACGTATCAATGGTCTGCGCAAAACAATGTCAGAGAAAATCGCGGCCAGCGGTATTCAACGCGATTTTTCATTTATTGCACGCCAGTCCGGTATGTTTTCATTTATGGGTTTGACTGTGGAACAGGTTCATCGTTTACGTGATGAATTCGCGATCTACACGGTCAATTCATCGCGTGTCAATGTGGCGTCATTTAATCAAAGCAACATGGATTATTTTATCGAGGCACTGGCGACCATCCTGGACGAATAAGGTCGCTCTGAGGACAGGTATTACCAATATAAACCGGCTGCTCTTTGTGTATTAATGACGCTTGAATATGATGCAGGCATTGGTACCACCAAAGCCGAAATTATTGCTCATGACCATATTGATATCGACATTTTCCTGGCTTTCCAACAGGACAGCCAGGCCCTCAGCGCTGGGATCAACTTCTGAAATATTGGCAGAACCTGCCATGAAATTATTTTCCATCATCAAGAGACAATGGATTGCCTCCTGTACACCCGCAGCACCGAGTGAGTGACCGCAAAGAGACTTGCTTGAACTGAATGGCGGTACCGCCCCTGCAAATACTTCGCGCATGGCATCAAGCTCGGCAATATCACCCACCGTTGTGCTGGTTCCATGGGTATTGATGTAGTCGATCGGCGAATCCACCATAGCAATGGCCTGCTGCATGCAGCGCACCGCGCCTTCACCTGAAGGGGCCACCATGTTGTCACCATCGGAAGTTGCGCCATAACCCGCAATTTCAGCATAAATTTTTGCACCACGGGCCCTGGCATGCTCCAGTTCTTCAAGAACCAGCATTCCACCACCGCCTGCAATCACAAAACCATCCCTTTCCGTGTCGTAGGCGCGTGATGCCTCGGAGGGCCTATCGTTATAGTGCGTAGACAAGGCGCCCATACCATCAAACATCATCGCAAGTGACCAATGGTTTTCTTCACCGCCACCGGCAAATATGACGTCCTGTTTACCCCATTGAATCTGCTCCATCGCCACACCAATACAATGGGTGCTGGTCGCACAGGCAGAAGTGATTGAGTAGTTGAGACCACGGATACCAAAGTGGGTTGCCAGACAGGCGGAAACGGTGCTACTCATGGTTTTCGGCACAACATAGGGCCCGACACGCCGAATACCTCTTTCACGCAGTTTGTCCGCACCTATAACAATATTGGCGCTTGATGCCCCACCAGAACCGGCAATCAAACCTGTTCGAATATTCGAAACCTGGTCTTCACTCAATCCCGCATCGTCAATGGCTTTCTGCATTGATACGTATGCGTAGGCCGCAGCATCACCCATAAACCGCAAAACCTTGCGATCTATATGTTCACTGAGATCAATATCAACAGCCCCGCTGACGTGACTACGCAGACCTATTTCCTTAAAATCTTCATTGAAGCTGATACCCGACTTACCTTCACGTAATGACTCAACTACACTTTCCTTATCGTTTCCCAAACAGGAAACCAGACCCATACCCGTTACAACTACGCGGCGCATATGATTTTTCCTAAAAGTTGTCAGTGGAGAGGAACAGACCAACACGAAGGTCATCGGCTGTGTATATGACCCGGCCATCCACGGAAACTGTTCCGTCCGTAATCACCATGCTCAATCTACGTGTGATGATTCTTTTTACATGTAAAGTATAGGTCACTTTTTTGGCTGTCGGCAGAACCTGACCGGTAAACTTCACCTGGCCGGAACCCAGCGCCCTGCCCTTACCCTTGCAACCGGACCAGGAAAGAAAAAAACCACTCAATTGCCACAAAGCATCAAGACCCAGGCAACCGGGCATCACGGGATCTTCTTTAAAATGGCAGTCAAAAAACCAAAGATCCGGATTAATATCCAGTTCCGCTTCGATGTAACCTTTACCGTGATCTCCTCCATCGTCATTGATCTTGACGATTCGATCGATCATCAACATGTTGTCGGACGGTAGCTTGGCGGTGTCTTTACCGAATAACTCACCCGTGCCGCAAAGCACCAGTTCGTCGCGTGTGTAAGATTCTTTTTTATTTTTGGGGTCGGTCATATTCTTCTTATTAAATAATGGGTAAAGCGTGCTCTACGCTGAAGTGAGTCCAGTGTTCGGGTAATTCCGTATGCACTATAGCTGAATTCTCAAAGCAGTTAAAATGAAAGCACAAGGACTGCCGCACGAAAGCACAACTACTGTCGTAAAACCTGAGACTCGGGAACTGGAGTTCTCATTACACAAGAACTGTCCGATTCACCTTCAAAGTGCATAAAAGAAAGAATTCGTTGCTCCATATACGAGTAAAAAGGGTTATAGCGTAATCTCAGCATGGTGGAGGCCGGCACCTGCAAGACATTTCTTTCTCCCCGCAATGCAAGCAAACCCAGATCGACACCTGGACTTGGACCGGCCTCTTTACCACCGTAGACAGGATCATCCGGAGGAAAAGGTAATGCAACATGTGATAAAGAGTAAACATCATCCGGCCATTGCAGCCCCGTATCACATACTTCAACATCGGAGGACCCAGGCATTCTGCTGGCGGCTACTAATTTTTTATTGCTGCGATCCTTGTTACTCACCATGGTGAACAAAAACTCGTAATCCTCGTTCGCCAGCATCGGGTCAATCCAGGCCGTTGGATTCTCCTTCATCAATGGCTGTATTTCCGCATAGCGATTGATATCAAACAACACCAGTTCATGCAGGCTGTTCGTGTTGTCACCCGGACCTGGAGTCATCCGGGGTAAACGTTCAAAGAGATTGTGCACCAGCGCCGGGGCCGAAACCGTGGCATCAACCACTGACTGGAAAGCCAGGATGGGCGGCATCCGACCCAGGGTACCTGCCGCTTCCTGTTGACTAATCTGCTTTTGAATTGCTTGTGTAATCAGATATGCCTGTTTTCCGGCATTCAGGGCAAACGACCCATATTTCCAAGGATCATATTCGGGAAGCAAGTCATTCCAGGCAAGTTTTTCAAGACCTAAGAGGTGACCGAGTCGTTCCTGCCATTTGGCCAGCGCGGCCAGCCGTGTCACGCCAATTTCTGGTGACATCAAAATCAGACCGTCTACGGGAGCGAGCGTATTGTCTACCAGGGTATCCAGCGCATAGTGTACCGCCAGCGCCCCACCATTCGAGTAACCGACTATATACAGGGGACTGTTTGGGGATTTATCCCGCAACTCTGCCATGGCCAATCGGACCGCGGCAGCCATATCCTCCCACTCGATGTCGAGCAGGCCGGATGGGGCCTGTCCGTGCCCGGGTACCCTCAAGCCAATCACATAGGCATCGCGCTCGTCCAGAAATTGAGCAAAACTACGTATGCTGTAGGGCGAATCTGACATTCCGTGGAGCAATAGCACGGCAATTGTCGGATCCCTTTCAGGCAACACAAAGCTGCGGTTCCAATTGGTCGGCCAACGCCCTGGATCGGAGTAACTACCGTGGTTGTAACGGTTGATGGCACTCCGGTCTTCCTGCTGAATTTTTTGATAGACAAGCCGGTCCAGTTGTTCAAACAGACGGTCTTCAAGCTTGAGATACTCGTCAAAGTTCTCCAGTCCGGAATCAGCACTGAATTCCTGATCAAGTACCCTGGTGTGCCAAATACTCAAATCTGGCCGGCTATTGAGATTCAATACGAGCGCAATTACGATGACAACAAGTGCCCCCAGCAGACTCGACAAGAGGACTCGAATCAGACGTCGACTTAAGCGCAGAAGTTTTATCAGCATTTTATTTTAGGATTTTGCAAGGTAGCAAAAACCCAATCCCAAAAAGAGGAAGATACACCATAGCCCTTGTTGGAGTCGCGATAATGGTGATCAATATGTGATTTCCACAAACGCTTGAGCCACTTCGTTTTCGGATATTTGAAGTGATGAATACTATAGTGTGTCATGTCATAGGCCAGGTAACCCAGGGCAAAACCTGCCCAGAAAGCCCAAACCCACTCACCAAACAATGCCCTGAACAGAGTAAATAGAACCAGGGCTATCAACAAACTTAATGTGATCGGCATGACCAGGCGTTTTTTGTCGTTCGGGTATTGATGGTGCACACCGTGGAATAGAAAACTTACACGCTCCTGGAATTCACCCCGGGGTGTAAAGTGAAAGACAAAACGATGAAAGTAATATTCAAACAATGTCCAGAATGCGACGCCGGACAGGAACAACACTACAAAAGTGCCAACAGGAACAGCGACCACAAAACTCTTCCATACAGCGAAAACGATTATTGGCAGATAGACCAATAGTACTGTCACCGGTGAAATTTTGCTTAGTCGCTCCAGCAAGCTGTTCTCAAACAGCCTGATCTCACCTTTCTGTGGCGCCATATGGCTGGGAATACGTTCTGCCTGAGTTGCTTTCATTACTGCCTTGATCCCGTTATTTCAAGATGATTGGGTCTAGGAGCCCGTCCGAGATAAACTATGCTACAAATTTTTTAAAAATCAAAACACTATTTTGCCCGCCAAAAGCAAAAGAATTTGACATCACTACATTCAGCTCCTTGTCACGGGCATGATGGGGTACATAATCCAGATCACATTCAGGATCCGGTGTATCCAGGTTGATGGTTGGCGGGATGATATTGGCACCCAACGCCATGATGCAGGCAACAGCCTCCAACGCACCGGCCGCACCAATCGCATGACCCGTCATTGATTTGGTGGAGCTAACGGGAACTTGACGGGCGCGCCCGCCAAAAACCGACTTGATTGCCTTGGTTTCAATGCCGTCATTTACCTGGGTTGAGGTGCCATGGGCGTTGATATAATCAACATCCTCAATATTCAACCCGGCTGAACTCAAAGCGGCATTCATGGCCTGGGCGGCACCCTCACCATCCGGATGAGCCGAGGTAATGTGAAAAGCATCACATGTCATACCCGTACCAACCAGTTCAGCCAGTATCGGGGCACCCCGTTGCAGAGCCCGTTCCAGGGTTTCCAGAACCAGGACCCCGCATCCTTCTGCAATAACAAAACCGTCCCGGTCTTTGTCAAAAGGACGGCTGGCCCGCTCAGGCTCATCATTACGGGATGAAAGTGCCCGCATCGCGATGTAGGAACTTACAAACGTATCACAGATTGCAGATTCGGCACCTCCGGCCAAGACCACATCAGCCAGCCCGAGTTTGAGCAACATCGAGGCATTGGCAATTGAATGACTTCCAGTCGCACAGGCAGATGAAAGACTGTATGACACACCCGTCAGGCCAAACTCAAGCGCTATATTTCCTGCCGCCATGCTGGTACTGACACGTGGCACGGTAAATGGACTGATGGATCGTCTCTCGTGGGCGAATATTTTCTCCATCTGGTCCTGAACCATGGGAAAATCAGCAATGGCCGAGGAGACGATACAGGCAATACGACTTGGATCCTCTTGTTCCAGATCGAGTCCCGAGTGGGCGAGCGCCTCCCGGGTTGCAGCAATCGAGAATTGCGCATAGCGCCCAATCCGCCGGGCCATTTTCCTGTCCATGTAATCTGCGGGCTCAAAACCTTTCACTTCACCCGCAACCTGGCATGTGATGTCTGACGCATCGAATGAAGTAATTCTGGCAATACCGGATTTTCCCGCCGTCAAGCCGTCAAAGGTCTCCTGACAGTTGAGCCCGACAGGAGAGACAGCCCCCATTCCGGTGATAACAATTCGTTGTTCCAGATTCACGTACAATCGTCCCCATTTAATATAAGGTTGCCAATCTGACAACCGCCTTTCCGGCCAGACTTTCCACCTTCAATTCGAATGCAAAGCATCCCATGTGAAGTGATGCAAGTCCAGTCGATACACGCCATTTTAATGGATAATAACAAGGACACCTGCTTCATGTTCCAAATGCCTCATTAATGTCTCATTGTGGTTAATTTATACCGGCAATGATCAAAAAAATCGTGGATAATTGCTTCCACCAATAATGATGAAAAAATCTTGAGTATCTTTCAACGTATTCATTTGTCCGTTTTCCCCGGCAAACGAAACACAAAACATGGGAATAGTGAGCGACCGAAAATTTTTCGAAGTTTTCTGTTGCATTTCAGACCCAGTGCTATTCCGGAAAAAACCCTCCGGCTATCCCTGACCTGGGGCCTGGGTAGCATAGCTGCAGTGCTGGTGTTTCTATTGTTTAGCACCGGTCTGATGCTCAAGTTTGCCTATGAGGCTTCTCCCGACGGGGCCTACAACTCGATTGTTTATTTAATCAACCAGATTCCATTTGGACGTCTGCTACGGAACATACACCGGTGGAGCGCCAACGGGCTGATATTTGTCGTATTCCTGCATTTCCTGAGGGTTTTTTACACCAGTGCTTTCACTGCTCCCCGACAGTTCAACTGGGTCATTGGCTTATGTCTGTTTTGTGCGGTTATTTTTTCTAACTTCACCGGTTACCTGTTGCCATGGGATCAGCTTGCCTACTGGGCAATCACCATCAGTACATCGATGCTGGATTACATACCTGCCGTGGGAACAGGGCTCAAAGAATGGATACTTGGCGGCACAGAACCCGGCCCCAGGACCCTGATGAATTTCTATGCGATTCACACCGCTATACTTCCGGCACTATTGTTGTTTTTTATACCATTTCATTTCTGGCGAATAAGAAAGGCCAAGGGCCTGGTGATTCCCCGGTCACCCGGAGAAGAACCAGAAACCGAGGAGAAAATGGCAGATGCCATGCCCCACCTGATTACACGTGATGTGGCTCTCGCACTGATTGTCATTGCCACCATTTTGATCATCGCCATGTTTTTTAATGCACCACTGGCTGATCAGGCCAACCCGGGGCTGAGCCCCAATCCTACCAAGGCACCCTGGTATTTTATGGGGATACAGGAAATGCTGATGCATTTTCATCCTGTATTTGCGCTCCTGGTGATACCGGTTCTGATTGTAGTGGGACTTCTCCTGATTCCTTATTTCAATTACGAGGCCAATACAGCCGGTATCTGGTTCTGTTCGGTCAAAGGCCGGAAACTGTCTCTGATTTCTGCTGTTGTCGCGGTGGTACTAACCGTGGCCGCAGTATTGCTGGATGAATTTTTTATCAGCGCAAACATGGATGGCCCGGCCAATCTGATCAACAATGGTCTCTTGCCATTTGGCCTTGCACTGGCCATCTGCATTGGTTTTTTTCTGTTGATGAAAAAAGGCTTTGCTGCGACCAATAATGAAACAATACAGGCGATTTTTACGCTGCTGATTACAGCATTTGTGGTTTTGACCATTATCGGTATCTGGTTCCGCGGACCTGGCATGCAGCTTATGTGGGCAACTTAAAAAGATGGAAAAAGAAAAACACACACGCCGATCATTTCTCAACAAGCTGTGGCTTGTGCTGGGTGGTCTGGCCTTTGCCGAAATAATCGCAGTGACTTTTACTTATTTCAAACCCCGGAAACCGGAGATTTCACCCGAGGCTGGAAATAGCGTCATTGTTGCCGGACCAGTGGAAAATTTTGAACCCGGTACCGTCAGTGCTTTTGTCCGTGGCAAATTTTACCTGGCAAGGCTGGAGGATGGTGGCTTTCTGGCAATGTCACGCAGGTGTACCCACCTGAGTTGTACGGTTCCATGGGTGTCAAGTGAAAATAAGTTCATCTGCCCCTGCCATTCTTCCGAGTTTGATATTCGTGGCGAAGTTGCAAACCCACCAGCACCCCGGGCACTCGACCTTTACCATGTCGAAATCCAGAACAATGTGCTCAAAGTGGACACAGGAAAACTGAAGAAACGTTCCGTGTTTGCCGCTGACCAGGTTACCTACCCGAAGAAAACATGAAACGGCCAATAAACCAAACAAGGTCATGGGAACTGGCCGGTCTGATTGCAGCGATGGTCATCGTGGTTTCCTTGCCTGTCTACTATTTCACCGTCGTGAATGACACCGAAGGCACCCCTCTTACAAGTCCGGAGCCAGAGTTTGTTGGCAGTATTGAATGCCAGGACTGCCACAAGCTCGAGTATGACAATTGGGAGGAATCGCATCACGATCTGGCCATGGACGTGGCAAATGAAAAAACCATGTTGGGCGATTTTGATGATGCGGAGTTTACACTTCATGGCATTACCTCACGTTTTTATAAAAACGACGGTAAATATTTTGTCCATACCAATGGCCCCGGTGGTGAGATGGGTGATTACGAGATTACCCACACATTTGGCTGGTTTCCATTGCAGCAGTACCTGATACCTTTCCCTGGCGGAAGGCTACAGACCTTGCCCATTGCCTGGGATTCCAGAGACAAGCAGTGGTTCCGGGTGCCACCCGGAGGGCCGACCGATCCCGAAGACTGGTTGTACTGGACCAATGCGGCTCAGACCTGGAATGGTATGTGCGCCCAGTGTCACTCCACCAATCTGAAGAAAAACTACGACCCTGAAACCGACAGTTACAATACGACATGGTCTGATATCGATGTCGGTTGCGAGGCCTGCCACGGGCCTGGTTCCAGTCATGTGGAGTGGGCGGAGATGTCGGAGATGGCACGCCCACAGACAGAGAATTACGAACTGGTACGCAGGACCTCGGGACTCAATTCGAGAGAACTGGTGGAACTTTGCGCACCCTGTCATTCCCGGCGCGGACCTATCGGGGACGACCCGCATACGGAAACTGAGTTACTGAATACCTACCTGCCCAGTCTGTTGACCCAGGATCTCTATTTTGCCGATGGCCAGATACAGGATGAAGTCTACGTTTATGGCTCGTTTACACAAAGCAAAATGTATCGTCACGATGTACGTTGCAGCGATTGTCATGAAGTGCATTCCATCAAACTGGTCAAAGAAGACAACGATCTCTGTTTGCAGTGTCACCGGGCTGCCCAATACGATACCTACGAGCACCATTTTCACAAACAAGAGGGTGAAGAGGGTGAGCCGATTAAATCCGCTGACGGTGAAATCCTGTTTGAGGTCGGAACCGGTGCCTTATGTGTGGAGTGCCATATGCCCGGGCGTTATTACATGGGTGTGGACTATCGTCCTGACCATAGCTTCCGGATACCGGATCCTGTGCTTGCCGCCGCCATTGATGCGCCCGACCCCTGTCTGCGTTGTCATGTGGACCAATCATCTCAGTGGTCGCAGGACAGTGTGCACGAATGGTACGGGCCTGGTGAAAAGTCTCACTATGGAACCATTCTTGCCAGGGCCAGGCAGGGCGACCCGGATGCCGGACCGGACCTGTTGCGTCTGGCCGGTGACCTGCTATACCCGGTCAATGTGCAGACCACTGCCCTGTCGTTATTGGCAGCATATCCGGGCACGGAAGTTACCCAGGCCATGGAAATTGCGTTGATGGACGAGGAGGCCCTGATACGCAGAACGGCAGTAGCAGCCGTTTTTCTGCCCGATATGGAAAGACTTACGAAATTGATTGCCCCCAGTTTATATGATCCTGTGAGATCCGTTCGGATCGAGGCAGCAAACCGGTTGGCCGGCGACATGGCAAAACTTCTTGATGAGGAACAGCAAAAGGTTTATCAGGCCGTGTTGCTGGAATATGTCGAAGCGTTGAAGTATTCAGCCGACTTTGCTGCTTCCCGCCACAACCTCGCCAACCTGTATACCACGCTCGATAGACCGGATGATGCGGTCAGACAATACCAGGAAGCCATCCGGATCGATGATCAATTCTACCCGGCCAAGGCAAACCTGGCTGTCCTTTATAACCAACGCGGCATGAACGACGAGGCAGAACGACTGCTTCGTGAGGTCGTTACTGAGCAACCCGAATTATATGATGTGGCCTATTCTTTCGGTCTGCTGCTTGTGGAAGTTCAGAAATACCGGGAGGCTGTCGTATACCTTGAACGGGCATCAAAGGGATTGCCGGAACGGGCACGGATTCACTACAACCTCGGACTGCTTTACGCGCATCTGCAAAATATCACGGCAGCAGAAAGCGAGTTGCGAACTGCGCTGGCACTCGAACCACGAAACCTGGATTTTCAATATGGACTGGTAGACCACTACCTGAAAAGAGGCCTGTTTGAACAAGCCAGGCCCATCGCGGAAGCCATGGCATCCATGCATCCTGATAACCCTATTGGTGGTCAGATGCTTAATTATATTCGGATGAATACGGGTAAGTAGCTATACCGTACTTGAATCGGCAGGGGGGCTCTGGATTTATGTAAGAAAGAATCGGACCAGTTCCGGGAAAGAGTCAAAACTAATATTCGGTTCACAATCAAGTTTGTCCCCAAACCCATACTTGGCAAACGCACTTTTTATACCCGCATTTTTTGCGACGATCAGATCCGTGGCGCATTCGCCAATATGAAATTTTCCGCTTCCGGGGACCAGATTCCATTGTGACTTGCCACGATTTTGGCCAGACCCTGGTAGAGGTCACCCTCCATACCCTGCAGGTCTTCCAACGCCACCAGGGGCATCATTACGTGGTTGTAAACCAGTTTCTTGCCACCCGGAATATTGGGTAGATTAAGTGTTGTTTTCCTGACGGCATCCAGCCCCCCCACATGTGTAATCATCGTTGAGGGGTTCAGCTTGCCCTGCTCCATCATATCGAGCGATTCGACCATATCATCCGTATTGCCACCGCTGGTACCCACAACGTGGGTTGCCGCGTAGTGCACGTTGAAAAAGTTGAACTCGGCTATGAAATCTGAATTCGTCGGTCCTGCAAAAAAGTTAAGGCAGCCATCAAAACCCAATATCCTGTCTGCCTGTTCCACCAGCGGTCTGACCGGTGCAAATATGAATACGTCATTGAATCCTTTGCCATCGGGGGTGAGCGAGCGCAGATAATCGTCACCCTTGTCTTGCTCTCCCGTGTTGACATATACAAGCTCAACGCCGTTCTCCCTGGCTGCTTCGACCGTGTAAATGGCCGCAGCACGCTCAAGGCGGGTCGTATCGATATCGGTAACTACCAGTAAACCCGGCTTACGATCACAATGAATGGCGTAATCAATTGCACCCAGGCCCATGGGACCAACACCTGCAAGCAGTGCCATGGCACCACCTTCGACGATACCCATTTCGTGTTCATAACACCCTGGGCGGGTATGGTAGCTGGCGTGAAAACTGCCGACGATGCATGACATTGGTTCTGCCAGTGATCCATGGTAAAACGCCTCACCCTTAAAAGGCAGCAGGCAGTCTTGCTCCATGACTTCGGAAGGAATAATGACGTGCTGGGCGTCACCACCGATATGGCGGTAGGAGTAACCCGGTGCAGACAATATTCCAACCGGGCCGTCTTCATAGTTTAAGGCGGGCTGAATCGAAAATCTGTCACCAGGGGTGAATTGATCTGCCCAGCGATCGCCAACCTCAAGGATTTCGCCACAAAATTCGTGTCCAATAATAATTGGATCATCGGCAATATTTGCCGGGACGCGTTTGTGCTTCGTGGCCTGGCTTGCAGCCTTGTAAGAGGACATGCAAATGGAATCGGATACGATCCTGGCCAGGATTTCACTCTCTGTAATCGCCGGGAGATCAAGTGTCTCAAGACGCAGGTCATTCTCCCCATGTAGTCTTACCGCTTTTGTTTTCATTATGTTTTCCGTTCTAAATCTGATGTATGGATAGAGGGGGATCAATTGAGCATAACCTGGCCACCGGTGACCGGTATGGCCTGGCCGGTTTCATACCGCTGCTCAACCGCGTACAGAATGGCCCGGGTAACATCTTCACCATCGCAGCCTCGGTTCATCGGGACTTGTGATTCGTAAAAATGGCGAACGTCATCAAGTGTTTTCGCCCCGGGTACCTTGCCCGTATTGAGGTACTGCACAAATAAGCCGTTGTCCGGATCGGACCACAATGGGCCGTCGAAGAAGTTGCCGGGGCAAATGGTGTTGACCTTGGTATTGTCAACGACCAGTTCCTTGGCAAAACTCTGCACCAGGCCGACGGAGCCGAATTTGGATCCGGCGTACGCACCGTTCTTGTTCGAACCTTCCAGTGCCGACTTGGAACTGATACTGATGATGTCAGTAAAATAATTGCCAAATGGTTGATTCATCTGTTCCATCACGGGTGCGACATGTTTGGTGCAAAGAAAGAAGCCGATATAGTTGACGTTGGTGACAAATGAGAAATCGGCCAGACTTTGCTGCTTTACGCTACCCGCTTTAAGGACACCCGCATTGCTGACAAACACATCGATGCCACCGACAGTTTCGACAATTTCGGAAACCATACCTTTTACCGAGTCTTCGTCTGTCACATTCACAGCCACAGCAAAAGCGACCGTGCGACCCTCCGCCATATTCAGTTCTGCGGCAAGTGATTTTGCACCTTCAACGTTCATATCGGCGATAAAGACAGTTGCACCGTGACTAATGAGCTCACGCGTTATTGCCTCACCAAAACCCTGCGCTCCTCCTGTCACGACACAGACTTTGTTGTTAACCACCGCTGCGCGTCCTGCTAGTTTCGGCGCATTCGATGTACCGTTTAGCGCATCGTCATAGTCTTCACCCAGAAGGAATGCACCCGCACCATTGATGCTGACTGAACGCATACCCTGTTTGAATTTCTCACTCAACTCGTCTGCTGCGCAGCTCAGTTCTGGCTGATCAATATGATCACAGTAAACGACGATATCGCCCTTTTCCCCATCAAAACTCAATCCACGCAGCAACGGCGCGATGTCTTTGGCCAGCTGATTCATTTCCACCTTCCCGTCAGTTTGATCGCCTCTTCCGGGTGACGATGATCAATACGTCTTCCAATATCTGAGTACTCCTCGATGCGCTCGCGCAGACTCAACGCGGCCAGCGGATTATCCGGATTGAAGAAAGCCAGCTGAGGATCAGCTGCTGCCAGTTTTTCATGGGCGATTAAAGCAAAGGCTGCATCGGCCAGGTGCGCGAATTCCGGTTCCAGCAGAATCGGGCAGTTGAACGACTGACGCGAACTGTTGATATCAACCCCGCTGATTTCCATCAATTGGTTTTCCCGACACAGTTTCTGCAAACGCAATAGTTGTTTCCTGGTGTTGCGGGGTGGCATGTAAGTAATGGCCTTAAAGCCAATATCAGTTAATTCGGGGACGAGATCATCGAGGAAATCATCTTCGAATTTTTCCATTTTCTTGTCACCTGTAGCCGAATCACCGACATCGCCCAGGTAGGCATAGGCTGGGATGGCGCCCATTTCATTGGCAAACTTGACTGCCTCAAATACCGAGATACATTCATCATAGCCGGATTGCAGAAAGAACTCCGACACCAGGCTCGACTTGAACGCACCCAGCAAATCATAGGCATAGTGTGGGTTATCGACATCCAGCAACTGTGTTCGCAGTTTTTCTGCCAGTGTGATATGCATCCGGTTTTCCACGAAGTCAATGAGTGGTTGCCCGCGACCATGTGCCTCTATCAACTTCAAGGCCAGTGCATAAAGAATATGCCGTTCGGTCACAGAGCCACCGTTCGCAGCCTCGGAGAAGGCCATGATATCAGTATCAAAATCAACTGTCGGTGCGCCAAATACAAGCAGCAAGGCATTAAGTTTCTTCACTTCCTCACGGTCACGTTTAATACGTGCCGCATGGATTGGTTCAAGAAAGGCATGAAATTCCGGCAGTTTGTTCTCCGGTATACCGTGGATGGCAATATAGGAAATATTGGCTTCATCGGGGTTGTTGGTTTTTCGCCCCTGCACACCCGTGCCATCCATATTGACACGCATCTCAAAACCGGCGGTGCTGGCAATATTGACCGCCTTGCAGGCTTGTAAAAACTCGACAGCACCTGATACGGAATCATGATCCATGATACCAACTGTCTGCAACCCCGCCTGTGCGGCCTTCACACCGATCATGGTTGGTGAGTAAGGACTGAATGAGTAGCTCGAGTGGACATGGTTGTTGACTTCCTCAGTCTGCACCACACCATCTTTAACCGACTCACCCAGCGCCCGCACTGCTACAAGGCGCTGTTCCACGGTCCCACCGCTCAGGCTTTCAAAATTCAAGCTAAACCCCCAGGCGCGTGATCCGTTGCAACTCGCCGTTGGTGAAGTTCTGCTCCACGACATGGCCTGGAAGCGGAACGACGCGCTCGTGTATGGCATCGATTATCCAGCCGGTTTGTGGATAGTATTCCTTCTCAAGCTCAGCTGCGGGTGAGATCCAGTTCTTGGCACCGACGACCACCGGTGGTCCATCGAGATGGTCAAAACAAAGGGTCGTGATGTTGGACGCGATATTGTGTAAGGCTGAACCGCGTTCCACGGCATCCGAGGCCAGTACGATACGACCGGTTTTCCTGACCGATTCAATGATGGTGTCGTAGTTAAGCGGATTGATGAAACGCAGATCGATTAGTTCGACTTCCATTCCATACTTTTCTTTCATCTCGTCGACGACTTTCAGACCGCTGTAAAGTACCGGTCCTAGCGTTACCAATGTCAGGTCTTTACCCTGGCGGCGTATGACTGGCTCACCCTCATCAGTTTCATAGTACGCTTCAGGAACACCATCGGTTTCGAACATCTCACCAACACCATAGGTCTTCTGAGATTCAAAGAAGATCACCGGGTCGGTGCCGGCCAGTGCCAGGTTCAACATGCCCTTGGCATCATGTGGTGTGGCCGGGTAAAACACTTTCAAACCAGGAATGTGGTTGACCATCGAGGTCCAGTCCTGTGAGTGCTGGGCACCGTATTTGTTACCCACTGAAACACGCAGCACCAATGGCATTTTCAATATACCGGCGGACATCGACTGCCATTTTGAAATCTGGTTGAAGATCTCGTCCCCGGCACGCCCCATAAAATCGGCATACATCAGTTCCGCACAAACCCGGCCACCGCTCAGAGCGTAACCACAGGCGGCACCGACAATAGCACCCTCGGAGATCGGCGAGTTGAACAGCCGGTGGTATGGAATGGATTCGGTCAAGCCACGATAGCAGGCAAATGCACCACCCCAGT
>Ga0164315_10001195_pt1 | contig 19410 bp, 6 predicted proteins | sample GuaBasSedimGuay6_FD_113737 | JGI IMG/M metagenome (GOLD analysis project Ga0164315, IMG submission 113737) | Subseafloor sediment microbial communities from Guaymas Basin, Gulf of California, Mexico - Guay6, Core 4569-2, 0-3 cm | ecosystem: Environmental > Aquatic > Marine > Hydrothermal vents >... | reverse complement strand
GGGGGATTTCCGCACCTGGCCGAGGCAGAGGTCATGTGGCGTTCCTCGGAGGAGGTTGCATCGATGATTGACGACTATCTGACGGCTCTGGAGACCTGGTCGCCCGAGGCTGATGGAAACTGGCTCATCGCCCCTGAAATTGCTGGGGAAATGAGATCGGATGACAACGAAAAATAAGGTGGAAATTTCAGTTGAAAGCGAGCTTGTGAATCTGTACATTAGCTACGTGACCATTCGTTTCATTTTTTTTGAGGAACCAAGTGATTATATTCACACGGTGAGGAAGGAAGGAGATAGATATGCGTAAGTTTGTGATGGCTCTAGGACTTGTGGTGGCCGCGGTGGTGCTACTGGCACCCCATGCCGGTTGGGCACAAAGCAGTGGTGTGACCGGACAACTTATTGGAACTGCAACGGATAGCGACGGGGGTGCCATGCCTGGCGCAACGATCGTTGCGACCAATACGGAGACCGGCTTCAGCCGGACGGCGATCACCGATACCGCCGGTTTCTTCCGTTTGGACCTGCTGCCTGTTGGAACCTACGACGTCAAGGCGGCGTTGGACGGCTTCAGGACCGAAATCAAGCGTGGTGCCCGGGTCGGCCTGGGTTCTTCGGTTCGCATCGATTACATTCTGGCTGAGAGCGCCATTGCCGAAGAAATCGTCGTGACGGCAGAAGCGCCGGTGATCGAGACGACTAACCCCTCGGTAACGGCGTCCGTTGGTGATCGGGCGATTGCCAATTTGCCGTTGCAAGGCCGTGATTTCACTGATTTTGCCATCTTGGTGCCCGGCACCGTAGCTGCCGATCCCTCCCAGGACGGCGGTCGGGGCGGCCTCAACATGGGCGCCCGTGGCATTCAGAACTCCTTCAACATCGACGGATCCAACAGCCAGAGTTCTTTCTTCGGGGAAGAGCGCGGCGGCACCCGTCCGCCCTTCACCTTTTCGCAGGCGGCGATCAAGGAGTTCCAGGTCATCCAGTCCTCCTACAACCTGCAGTTCAACGCCTCCGGTGGTGTGCTCAATGCAATCACCAAATCGGGAACCAATCAGTTCCGAGGCGAGGTCTTCTACTACTATCGTGACGACAGCTTCTTGGAAGAGGATGCCCTGGGTTTCGAGTCCAGTGCATTCGACCAGAAGCAGTACGGTTTTGCCCTCGGCGGCCCGATCGTCAAGGATAAGCTGCACTTCTTCGTAAGCTACGACTCGCAGGACTACGTGACGCCGTACGAGGCCCGCTTCCGTGACTTTCCCGAAGAGCGTACCGCAGAATGGGAAGCGATCACCGGTCTGGACTACGACTCCGAAACCGGCGAGATCGAGCAGACCAACGACGCAGACGTCATCATGCTCAAGTTGGACTGGCAGCTGTCGGACAATCACCTCTTGACCCTTCGTGACAACTACGCGACCCAGGAAGGTGAAAACCTGACCTCTTCATACTCCAACACTGGTCGTTCCAACAACGGCCTCGAAGAGAACAGTTTCAACTCCTTCGTCGCATCCTTGAACTCTGTGTTTTCCGAGAATGCCTTCAACGAATTGATCGTGCAGTACGCCAACGAGGAGCGCCCGCGTACGGCCAATAACACTGACCTGCCCGAGGCCGGCATCTACGGTTACAAGGGTAATTGGGGTCAGAATCAGTTTCTGCCCAACTTCCTGGACGAGGACCGAATTCAGATCATCGACAACTTCACCTACTACATGGGCGAGCACACGCTCAAGGTGGGCACGAATTTGGACTTCGTCGCTTTCGACGATGGATTCTACCGTTATGGTGGTGGTTCTTTCTCCTATTCGAACTGGGACGACTTCTTCAACGATGAAGCCTACAGCTACACCCAGAGTTTCTCGGACTACGATGGTGCGGTTGATTTCAATACCAACTACTACGCCTTCTACCTCCAGGACGAGTGGCGCACCTCGCCCAACTTCACCCTGACCTACGGTCTACGCTATGACCTACAGGCCCACGACGATCCTAAGGAAACCAATCCGCTCTACCCGGACACAGGTCAGATTCCCGACGACACCAACAACTGGGCGCCGCGCGTCGGTTTTGCCTGGGACCTTGCCGGTGACGGCAAACAGGTTCTGCGTGGTGGAATGGGTATGTTCTACGACAACACTCCGACCCTGCTCGATGCCAACGCAATGCTGGCCAACGGCGTGCGGGTCATCAGAGTTTCTGAGCGATGCGAATTCGGAGGCTGCCCGGACTACCCCGATCGCTGGGGTAGCCTGGGTGATTTAGACTCGGTAACGCCGGACATCTTTGTCTTCGATCCCAGTTTCGAGAACCCGGAGACCATGCGTTTGTCCCTCGGCTACGAGCGTGAAGTCATGACGGACTTCTCGATGGGCGTCGATCTGATCTATTCGGAGACCGAAAAACTCGAGCGCAAATGGGACCAGAACATCGGTGACGCTACCGGTGAGCTGACGCCTGACGGCCGTCCGGTCTACGTGCCCTACTACTATCACTCCAACTACGAAGATTTTGACCAGATCATGCAGTTTACCTCCGATGCGGAAGCTACCTACAAGGCGGTCATTCTCAAGGCCCGCAAGCGCTTCTCCAGCGGCTGGATGCTGGATGCGTCCTACACCTGGTCCGAGGCCGAAGACAACGACTCCAACGAGCGTTCGGTGTCGTCGTCCAGCGCCTATCCTGAAGACCAGTTCATCCTGAACAACGACTGGGGCCCGTCGAACTTCGACGTGCAACACAAGTTCATCATGTCCGGTTCCTACCAATTGCCGTGGGACATGATGGTCTCGGGAATTCTCTACATTCGTTCGGGCTTCCCCTACACGGCGATGGACGGTCGTGACCACAACAACGATGGTTACTCCCGGAACGAGCGAGCAGTTGTCGAGACCTCCCCGGGCGTGTTCTTCCATTACAACCGCAATACCTTCCGGCAGCCCTACTACCGGAACCTGGATCTGCGTTTGTCCAAGATCATCACGTTCGGGCGTAATCTCGAACTGGAGATCATTGCCGAAGCATTCAACGTCTCCAACGAAGACAACATGTATACCGATGAGACTGAATTGATCGATCGGTATGGGAACTTCAACCCAGACTTTGGTGAGCTGACCCAGGCGGGTGACCCACGCGGTTACCAGTTGGGCCTCAAGTTCCGTTTCTAGTTTTTTCCATTTCTTATTCAACGGGGCCTTCGGGCCCCGTTTTTTTCTATGGACTTCAGGTGGCGTTCGTGAGAGAACCATCGGAATGAACAGATCTCGGCGTGAAATTCGGCGATACGTTGTCTGTTGCCTTGCGGCCGTTTCTATCGGTTGGGTTTTTCAGGTCACTTCGTTTGTGGTCAACCACGACGGTCTGCCGCTACGGATGTTGCGGCTGGGTTCTCATCAGGCTGAGATTGCCGGCATCTCAAGGGTCAACGCAACAGGCAAGGTCGTGATTCTCGATGGTGACGGGTTTGACGGTCAGTTTTTCTATTTCCTGGGGGGGGATCCTCTGGTACGAGGGGGGGGAGCTGTGCTTGGCGCTCCGCACCTCAGGGCTCGGCGTATCGGCTTGGCATGGATAGGGTTGGCTCTTGGGTTGGGAGAGGACGGCCGGGCGGTCGGCCTGCTGGTGGCCCAGAGCCTCTCGCTCTTGGCATTGATCGCTCTTTTTCAGCACCTGGCCTTTCGTGAAGAAATTTCGCCCTGGCTGTGTGTGGCGATTCCACTGCTTTTGCCGGTCCTGATGCCCCTGGAATTCGTGACTGCCGAATTGGTGGCGGGGGCTTTGGTCATCGGTGCGCTCGTCACCGCAGCGAATGAACGGCCGGGGAGGGCGGCGTTTTTGGTGGGGGCTGCCTGTCTTTGCAAGGAGATCTGCGTGCTGGTTGTGGCGGCTTTGATGATCGAAACGATAGTTCTGAGGCAGTGGCGGAAGTTGTTGCCGTATGCATTTTCGGTTGTGCCCCTGCTGGCCTGGATAGTCTATCTCGGTGTTGTCCTCCCTGTCGCCCCCGATCCCGGCGACAGCCTGCAGAACATCGATTGGCCGTTCGCTGGGGTGGGGTTGGCATCATTGTCCGATATTTCGGAAATCCTGAGTGGAGTCGAACCCATACGTGCTGCCGGAAACCTGGCAGCTCGTGTCTGGTATTTTGCGGTGGCCCTCGTGGCCCTGCCGATGAGTCTCCGAAAGCAACCGACTGCCGCAAGGATTCTCCTGGGCTTTTCGGCACTTCTGGCGCTTGTCCTCAGCGCAGGGGGGCCGGCCTTCGCGTATGACTTCATCTTCAATTTTGCCCGGCAACTCTTTCTGCTTCCGCTGGCGGCGGTGGCGGTCCTGTTTCTAGAGTGGAAGACGTTGTCCGGAGGGGAGCGGGTTGGCCTTCAGGTCTGGCTTTGGGTCGGAGCGGCTCTCGGTCTGGCATGGGCGGTTCAGCAGATTTTCTTTCCGTGACTTGTTTTGTCTCTGAAACTCACTCCCGGCGTTCGAAAGTGTGGGCGCTTCCGCCCGGCTCTTCTCCTCAAGAGGCAGGGCTTTTCGAGCCGAGGGTCTCCAGAACCTCTCGAACCTCCTCAACTGAAACCCTCTGATCCAGAACGACTCCACCATCGGACGGTAGAACCCAGCCGACTCCGCCCTCGTCGGTCTTTTTATCCTTGGAGAGATGGTGGAGAATTCTGTCGGGCGCCATGCCGACAATCGGCGGGAGGGGTTCGAGGCGATCGACGGCGGCCTCAAGTTGGCGTCGCCATGGGTCAGCCAAGAGGCCTCTGTTGGCCGCAATGGCCGCAACGCCCCTGATGCCCCAGGCGACAGCCTCGCCGTGCAGGAATCGCTTGTAGCCGGTGGAGGCTTCCAGGGCGTGGCCCAGGGTATGGCCGAGGTTGAGTGCTTTTCTCACACCGGCCTCCCGTTCGTCCTCCTCGACGATCCGAGCCTTGACCTGGATCGTGCGCATCACCAGTTCCTCCCAGAGGGGGTCGGAGATCGGTCTTGAGGGATCGATCAGGTCCAGCAGGTCCCGGTCCCCGATCCAGGCGCTCTTGATCACTTCGGCCATACCTGCGCGCAGTTCCCGCTTTGGCAGGGTCTCAAGGGTGTCGATATCGGCCACGACCAGCGAGGGTTGCCAGAATGTGCCCAGCAGATTCTTCCCTTCGGCCATGTTGACTCCGGTCTTGCCGCCGACCGAGGCATCGACCATCGCCAACAGGGTCGTCGGGGCGGCAATCCACCTGATGCCCCGCATGTAGATTGACGCGGCAAATCCTGATGTATCGGTGACGACACCCCCGCCGATGGCCAGAATGCTGTCAGCCCGATGGAGTCCCTTCTCCAACCACTGTGCGCACAGGCCCTCGACCTGGGGCCAGACCTTGTACTCTTCGCCATCGGGCATTTCGGTACATCGTTTGAGATCGAGGCGCCGAGCCACTTCGCGTCCATACAAGGGCCCAACGGTCGTGTTGCTGACGACGGCTCGTGTTTGAGGAAGGGTGCAGTCTTCGATCAGCCGCGGTACGTTGGCAAGCAAATGGCGGCCGACCAGGACTCGGGAGGGGCCGCTGGCAGTCTGAATCGTGAGTTCCTGCATCTGTTGATCGTAACCCATACCTCCGGCCCGTCTTAGGGCTCGCGCAAGAATAACTCCCGGTTTTCGCATCCCTGCTGCACCGATGCCCACTCCGGCTGCCGCCCGAGCGGGTCCCAACCTTCGGCTCGACCTCAATCTCGAAATCCTCAATGTAGGCAAGGCTACACCTCCGATTTTGCTCAATCGGACAAACCGAATCAGCAGCACATCTGGGCGCGAATTTCCCGAACTTGTTCTTGCGCGAAACCTTAGGCCTTCCGTGACAAAATTTTGGGAAGAGCCGAGAGTGAAGGATGTTATCCGAATCTGCAGCCTGAGAACATCGCGACTGAAGCTCGGAAGCTCAGGGAGGTTGTGTGATCCAGCTCGACATAGTAAAGTCCCTAGCAATTCGGAATCAGTTAGATCCTGGTTCCTGAGAACCGTTTTCGTATTACAGGGGGTCGAGATGTTATTGATGAGACTGAAGGTGAGCCTTTATGCCTGTTTTTTCGTGTGCCTTGTCGGAACTGTGGCGGCACAGCCGATCCCGGAGGCGACGCTGGCCGTACCTACAGAGACCCTGCTGGGAGAAGATCTGGCGAATTTCACGGTCACCTTTGACAATACAGGTGACGCCCCTGGCTACGGCCCATTCATCGATATGGTTTTTCCGGTCAACGGCATGGACGGTAATGCCGGGGCCGACACCCCCGACGGTGTGACTTTTAACAGTGCGACCTTCCTCGGATCCCCAGTTGATTCAACCGAGCTCTTCTTCCCTGACGACGGGGGAGGCCTTGGCTGTGTTGACCACCCCTTCGCGGTGGATGCCTCGCACACACCCTTTCAAGTCTGTGGGACCACCGGTGACAGTCTTGTTGTGCTGCGCTTGCCCTTTGGTTCCATCGTGCCGACCCAACCTGCCATCGTTGTATCGGTCTCGGCCTCCTTGAGTGATCTGGCCGACCTCGGCATGCCACTTGCTATTGCTGCACGGGCAGGCTTTCAATTCGGTCTCGACCCTTTGGATAATCCCTGCTGCGATTTGGTGATTCAAAATCCCGATGATATCGACTCATCCTTGTGGCCGAGCGCTTCGACGACGCCGACTCTCGTGATCCTGTCCAAGACCTACCTTTCGCCTGATGCCCTGGCGGAAGAGGATGAAGTGACAATCGGCGGGGCCTTTACCCATCAGTTTGAGATTGTCGTGGATATTGCTGACGGTCAGACGCTGACCAACCTGGATGTGACCGACAGCCTCGCTTCGATCGTGCAGTTCATCAGTGTCGATGCCACCCTCGATCACGGTGCTTCAGTAGGAACCACCGCGGTCTCGACGCCGAGCACAGTGACGCCGGGGGGAATTTTGACCCGGCGGTTTGCTTCGATATCCGGCACGAATAGCGCGGCCGATGCCCTGATGCGTTTCAGCTTTCTGATCCCTGAGACCGACGGCATCGGAAATCCTGTCATACCGCCCGGAAACTGTGGTCCAACATTATTCGACAATAACGGTTCGACCATTGGCGACTGGACACCTCTTGACGGTCGTGACACGGGGACTCCCGGCAATGCTGTTGCCGACCCACCGGGGCCCGAGACAACCATCGCAGTCAAGACCCTTCCCCTTCAAAAGACGGTTGCTGTCGAGGTTGACGGAGGCGCTCCCGGCGCCTCGCCCGCAGACGTTTTGCAATACACCCTGGAGTTCCAAGTCTCAGATGTCATGGCTTTCACCGATCTGGTTGTCACCGATATCACCTCTGACGGCCAGCGATTCGATACGATTTTCGCACCGACCATCGAAGTCACGGAACATGGCGTCTCTGCGGGTGTTGTGGCGTTCGATGGCGCCAACTACGACGTAATTGACCACTACTCGACTGCACCGGTGCCGGTTCTTCCAATCGACGGCACCCAGGAATTTGTATTTCGTGTCACCGACGAAATGCTGTCTCAGGCTTTGGATCTGGATCTGCAAGGCAGCTGTGTTCAAGATGGTGGTACGGGTCCCTCGGGACCGGATTGCTCTCTCTTTGACGCAGGCCAGACCAAGGTGCGCATCATCTTTCGAACGATCATCCAGGATGTATTCACAGATGACTTCCCGTCCGGAGATGCTTCGGTCGATCACGGTGACCGGCTGAATAACAGCGTCACCGTCGCCGGTGATCTGCTTGATCCGATCGATCTCACTGCGGCTGGGGCGGTTTGCAGCGACGGCTCCTCGGCTGGAGTCGTGATCGTCGGGGGCGCTGTGAGCAAAGAACTCTATGCGATCAACGGCAGTACAATCCTGCCAATTCCCCTCGAGATCATGCCGGGCGATACCGTCAGCTACCGCCTTGGCTACCAATTGCCTTCCTCGGACTTCGAGGATCTGCTCCTGGTTGACTTTTTGCCGTTGCCGATTCTTGAAGCGACTGAGGTCACTGTCTTTGACGCCGGACAGGTTGATGCTCTCGACGATCTGACCATCCCAGTAGGCGGGCACGCCAAACTGGGACCTTTGGATACGTTCTTTGCCCTTTCGGGCATCAATCCGGCTCTCTCCAGCGATGCTTCAGCCAATGCGGTCTCCTTTGACTACGGCATATTTGACGATCCCACAAATTCAGCGACCGTCGTCGATTTGATCTTCACAGTGACGGTCAACGACGAGCCCTTTGCCGATGGGTTGTTTCTGGTCAACCAGGTGCACGCGTCAGAAGGTTCGACCAACACTGGCGGTTCCTCCTCGGACGCCATCGTACCGATTGTGCTGAGAGAACCATTTCTCTCAGTGCGCAAGGGCGCATGTGGAACCGACAACCCGGACGAGGCCTTCGATCCGGCCCTTGCAGGCGCCGCCTGCCCAGGTTCTGTCAATTCCAACGACCTCGATGGGGATGCGACATTGGCCGACTCCGACGTCTCCGGCGTCGATGTGGGCGATCTGATGTCCTTCGTCATCTCGATTGAAAACCAGGGAGGCTCCGGGGCCTTCGATATTACGATCCACGATGTCTTACCGCCGGGTTTCTGCCTGCCGGGCTGTGCCATTGCTGATCCATTCTGCGTCGCCGGCGCAGGTGGTCTCAATTTCGCCGTTGTCCGGGGAGACGGCTTCGTGCCGATCTGGGTAGCCCAGGGAACCTATGGCGACGACCGCGATCTCTTCTTCAACGGCCTGATGCTGGACGATTCGGGCGGGCAGCCCCTCTGTCAGCCCCACGATCCTGTGGCCGGTAGCAATACGCTGACCATCACCTACGATCTCGAAATTTGCGATCCAACGCTGGTCCCCGGTACGCTCTTGGCCAACCAGGGAGGCGTCAGTGGATATTCGGGTACTGATGGTGGCCCTTCCCACGTTGATCCGGGCAACCCCTCGGATTTCACCGATTCCGCCGATACGATCCTGGCCGACCCACTGCTGACCAAAACATTGTTGGGGACCGAGATCATCGATGCCGTCAACGCGGCCAACGAGGTGGTGATCGGAGAGTATGCCACCTATCAGCTGTCCCTGAGAGTGCCCGAGTCCACGATGCCGGCCTTGCAGCTTGTTGATGTTCTCGACGCAGGTCTGGCCTTCGTCGACGTGATCAGCGTGGCCCTTTCGCCGGGATTGGCAACCGCCAATACCGTCGGAACCGGCGCCAACCCGGCCAACGTGGTAATCGGAGCCAATGGGCAGAGTCTTCAGTTTAATTTTGGAGATACCGTCAACTCCAACCGTGTCAACACCGTTGACGAGTTCATTTCGATCGTCTACAGGGTGGTCACACTCAATATTCTCGGCAACCAGGCAGGAACGCCCCTGGGTAACTCGGCTTCGGCCTCATGGACAGGTGGCAGCATTGCGCCTGTTTTTGCACCGGATGTCACCGTTATCGAACCGGCAATCGCAATCGACAAGAGCGCTTCACCGACCAATGCCGACGCAGGCGATACCATCACCTATTCGATCAACGTCACCAGTCCTTCAAATCCCCTGGCGGCAGATGCCAGGGACGTTGTTGTCAATGACGTGATTCCGGTGGGAATGACCTATGTGGCCGGATCTCTGGGAACAGGAACCTGTGCAACGGCGCCGACCTCTCTCAATGACGGCGCTGCACCGACTCTGGTTGTCAACTGGCTGCTCTTTCCTCCCGGCGGCTCATGCCAGATCACCTATCAAGCGACAGTCGATATCACAGTCAACCCTGCACAGGTCATTCCCAATACGGCGACGGACCAGTGGACCAGTCTGCCCGGAGGGCCCGGCCAGCGTTCTATCCATTCCACCGACTCAACCGAGCGGGACGGAACTGGTGGAGTCAATGATTATGCCGGCTCCGATCCAGCCAACGTGGCAGTCAACAATGTTGTACCGGCCAAGACGGTCGTTGCGACCTCGGAGGCTTCGACAACCGGATCAAACGTTGCGGTCGGCGAGATCGTTCGTTACCGGTTGGTTGTGGAACTGCCCGAGACGACCTCTCCCAATTTACAGCTGCAAGATCGCCTGCCGACCGGCCTGCAATTCCTCAACGACGGCACGGCCATGCTGGCCTTGATCTCTAACCAGGGACCGATCCAGTCAACGGATGCCACCGGCGATACCCTGGGCCTGGGCCTGGGCAATGGGCCCTTCGGGACGGCGCCATGGGTCAATGGTAACGACCCCTCTGTGGTGACACCGACCTTTGTTCTTCCAACCGCCAACATCGGTTCGAACAACTCTGTGACGGCTGATCCCGATGTCTATAATCCGGGTGGCGACCCCTATTTCAAACTGGGTGATCTGGTCAACCCGGACAGCGACGCAGACGCCGAGTACATTGTCGTTGAATTCAACGCCCTGGTCCTCAACAACAGTGATATCTACGACGGACGCACCCGAACAAACCGTTTCCGGGTCTATGTCGGAGGCGCCCAGCTTGCACAATCCGGCGGAATCAACGTTACGGTCCGCGAGCCGGCAGTCACCGATTTTGACAAGAGCGTCAACCCGACAACAGGCGATGCCGGGGACGTCGTCACCTACACCATCGGCTGGTCAAACTCCGGCAACGCAACCGCCTTCAATACCCAACTGGTGGACGTCATTTCCGCGGGGCTCATTCTTAACATCGCCAGCGTCAACATTTCGCCGGCCGGTGGCACATCCGGCATCACCGACAACACCGCGGGCAATACCGTGAATATTCTCATCGACATGATCCCTGTCGGTGGTTCGGTGATCGTGTCCTACACAGCGACCATTGAGACCACCGTGACGCCGGACCAGGTGCTCTCCAATACCGGAGATCTGACCTGGACGTCGTTGCCCGGAACCAACGGCACGATCGGGAATGCAACCGGTTCTGACACTCCCGGCGGCTCGGGCTCGGGCACAGGTGAGCGCAACGGTTCGGGGACCGGTGAGAATGATTACATCGCCTCGGATTCCGCCGATGTCACCATCGGGTCGCCCCAGCTTTCCAAGGCGGTCGTGGCAACCTCTGAAGTCTCGACCGGCAACGCTGAGCATACCGCCGGAATTGACGATCTGACCATTGGTGAGACCGTAACATTTGAGATCAGAACCACACTTCCGGAGGGTACGACCCCGCAGGTGATTCTGACCGACAGCTTGCCGGCCAATGCAACCGGAGTGATGGAGTACATTTCAGCCTCGGTGATCAGTGTTGGGGCGAACCTTGCGCCGGCCACCGCCAATCCCATTCCTGCAGTCAGCGATGCCAATCTTGCGGACGGCATCAATGACACCGTCGCTATGGATTTCGGCCAGGTCGTCAATACGCCTGATGGCGTGACCGACGCGGGCGACGAAATCGTCATCCAGGTTGTGGCACGGCTCAAAGACGTTGCGAACAACTCTGACGGAAATCTCCTGACCAATTCGGTCCTCTTGCAGTACGGCTCGGGCCTTCAGGCCTCCGCCACGGCGGACGTTGAGGTGGTTGAGCCCTCGCTGGGGATCACCAAGACCGCCGCTCCCACGACGGGCGACGCCGGAGATACGATCACCTTCACCATCACCGTCGATCACCTGCTGGCCTCGACTGCCGAAGCATTTGATCTGGTCATCACCGATGCCATTCCCGTCGATATGACGTATGCGGGGAATGTGCTGACCATTTCCGGCGCCGCACCCACCGTAGACTCAAGCGGCGATCCTACGATCTCCTTCAGCTGGGACGATTTGGCTCAGGCCGCAGGCCCCCTGACCTTCACCTTCGACGTCACCCTGGATGCTTCGGTCCAGCCGGAACAGGTGATTGTCAACACGGCAGCGCTTACGTACGACACTCTTCCGGCCGATGACGATACCGAAGAGCGTGATCATTCCGGTTCCGACGCCGCTTCTGTGACCATCACCGCACCCGGACTGACCAAGGTCGTTGCCTCGACCTCAGTGGCCCAGACCGGCAACGGGGCGGACACCGAGCCCAATCTGACCATCGGTGAACAGGCGACCTTTGAGATTACCGTCACGGTTCCCGAGGGCACCTTGACAACTGCCCAGATCGTCGACGACCTGCCGACGGCGCCGGGCCTTCTCGAAGTCGTCAGCTCCCAGATTACCGCGATGGATGCCGACATGGTTTCCAGCACCGGCCTGGCCGTCGGATCGGCCGGAGTAGCCTCCGATCCCAATGCCGATACTCGGAACGAACGGGTCCTCTTCGACTTCGGCACCCTGACCAACGGGGTCGGCGGCACCAACGAGATCACCGTTGAGGTCGTGGCCGTTGTGCCCGACATCGCCCTCAACCAGGGTGGGCTTGACGGCCTGACAAACACCGCGACGGCCAGTTCCGGTGGCGGGACTCCGGTTCTGGCGACTGCAGCGGTCGACATCGTCGAGCCCGAGCTTGAAATCACCAAGGTGGTTATCAATCCGGTTTCGCCCTTTGGCGATGCCGGTGATGTCATCACCTACCGGATGACGGTTGCCCACACCGCAGCCTCTTCAGCCGATGCTTTCGATGTCTCCATTGACGATCTGCTGCCGGCGGGTGAGACCTATGTCGGTGGATCCTTGACGACCATCAGTGGCCCGGCGCCCACCGAGGATGTTTCGGGCCTTCCGGGCTTGGTGGTTTATGACTGGTCAACGATCGCCCTGGCCGACGGCTCATCGGTCTTCGAGTACCAGGTGACCCTGAATGCCGACGTTCATCCCGCTCAGACCTACACCAATACCGCTACTTTAGGCTGGGATAGCCTGCCCACTGGGGCGCCCGGCGACGGCGGTCCCAACGATCGGGCGGGTACCGATTCCGATTCGGCCGATATCACCATCAACGCGCCCTCGCTGGTCAAAATCACCGGGGTGACATCTCTTGGTGATACCGGACAGGCGGAGTACAACGCAACACAGGAGGATCTGGCTATCGGTGAGACCGTATCCTATCGGATCACCACGACCGTTCCGGAAGGGGTGACCCAGACTGCCGTCATCACAGACGCGCTCCAGGCCGATGCCTTGGGTGTTCTTGAGGCCATCGGCGCCTCTGTGGTTTCTCTCGGCGCCAACATTTCGACGACTCTGCCGGGAACGCCGGCCTTCGCCGACAACAATTTGGGTGACGGTCTCGATGACACGGTTTCCTTCAACTTCGGCGACATTACGAATACAGCTGATGGGACCATTGATGACGACGACCGCATCGTGATTGAGGTCACCGCACGGGTGGTGGACGTTCCGGAGAATACCGACGCCGATGATCTCGTCAATTTGGCGAGCTTGACCTATGCCACGGGCGCCCCGGTGGACGATACGGCCAATATCGATGTGGTCGAACCCGTCATGGGGATCGCCAAGAACATGTCGGCGCCCTGGGATGGTTTGGTCACCTTGAATATCTTCCTCTCCAACAGCGGTACGGCGCCGGCCTACGACGTTAACGTGACCGATCTGTTGCCGGCCTCGATGTGGGACACGACAACCATTGCCCCGCTGGCGATTCCGTCCGGTTTCAATTTCGGGGTTTCCGGCGTTCCGGGGGACGCCACAGTGACGATCTCTTCGGACGGCGGAAGTTCTCCGCCGGCGTCGTCGGTCGAACCCGGTGAGACCGTGGTCTTCCAGTTCACTGCCGCCCTGGCCGGTGGGGCCAATCCCCCGGTCAATCCTATCCTCAATACGGCCGTCAACGACGAGGCTTCGTCCCTGCCAGGGGTTGATTCCTCCGAGCGTGACCAGCCCGACGTGCAGGCCGACGCCCAACTGCAACTGCCCAGCATCGAGTTGGACAAGAGCTGGGCCATGGCGCCCGGTGGTGACCTCGACGGTTCGGGGACGCCTTCACCCGGCGACATCCTGCGCTATTCGATCACCGTGACCAATCCGGGCCAGGCCTCGGCATCCAATCTGGTGATTGCCGATCCTATCAATGACCCGAACCTGACACTGATTGCAGGTACCGTCACCGCTGGTGTCAGCGCACTTGTGACGGTTGGGAACGGCGGTGGCGATTCCACAATTCAGGTGGACTACGTCAGCTTTATCAACGGCTCGAGCGACACCATCACCTACGACGTCCAGATCGCCAATCCGGTCCTCGCCGGTGTCTCGACCCTCGTCAATTGGGCCTCGGCCGATTGCGATGAGCTCGTCCCCGAGCCTTCCAACGACCCGACGACTCCAACCGACGACGATCCAACGGTCGTTCCCCTGGATGCGAACCCGGATATCGCCGTCACCAAGACTGACGGTGTGACCGAGGTCCGACCCGGAGACACCGCAATTTACACAATCACAGTCTCCAACATTGGGACCCAGGGTGCGACCGGGGTCCTACTGACGGATTCTCTGCCGGCAGGCACGACATTTGTCTCAGCCTCTGACGGTGGCGCCCACGTGGCGGGCGTCGTCACGTGGCCGGCATTCGACCTCGGTGCCGGCGCCTCGGTTCAAAGGACCGTCACGGTGACAGTGAATGATCCTGCAGCTCTCGGGCAGTCCACCATCCTTAACACCGCCATGGCCTCCGATGACGGCAGCAACGGCGTCGATCCCGATCTGGGGAACAACTCCGACACCGATACCGACACCTTGATCCACGCCGACCTGGGGGTCTCCAAGACCGACAGCCCCGATCCAGTACTTGCCGGCGAAACCGTGACCTATACGGTTTCGGTCATCAACAACGGACCGGCGACTGATCCCAATGTTGTCGTCGTCGACACCTTGCCGGCGGCATTTACCTTTGTATCTGCGGTTCCATCCGTAGGCACTTGCAATGAAGCCTCAGGTATCGTCACCTGTGGCCTCGGCCCGATGCTCAGTAGTGGAACGGCAACAATCACCATCGTCTGCGATGTTCCCTCGGACACACCGGTCGGCGCCTACAACAACTCAGTCGTCGTCAGCGGCGATGAAAGCGATCCTGATCCGAGCAACGACAGCGATATCGAAGATACAACGGTGACTACTGAAGCCGATCTGGGCATCACCAAGACGGATCTTCCCGATCCGGTTGTAGCCGGTGAGGTCCTAACCTGGACGCTGGACGTCGTCAACAACGGTCCGTCGGATGCGAGCAACCTCGTCGTGACCGATGTTTTACCCGCCGGTGTCGTTTTCGTCAGTGCCAGTGCAGAGTGCAGCGAAAGCGGTGGAACCGTGACCTGTTCTTTGAGCGATTTGATCAACGGCGGTACCACCTCCTTCGATATCAGTGTCCGGGTGGACTCCGACGTCACCGGCACGTTTTCCAACACGGCAAGCGTAGGGGCCGATCAGGTTGATCCGGTTCCCGCCAACGACGACGATCCCGAGGATACCGATGTTTTGACCTCGGCCGATGTCTGGGTCACCAAGGGTGGACCGGGTTCGGTCAACCGTGGTGATGTCCTGGTCTTCGATCTGGTCATCGGCAACAACGGTCCGTCGGATGCTATCGGGGTTGTCCTCACCGATCCGACGCCTGCGGGTCTGGTCTTTGTCTCGGCCGACGCGCCTTGCGCCGGTGGTTTCCCCTGCGCCCTGGGAACGATTGCGGCCGGAGGCGCCATGACGCTGTCGGCCAGTTTCACCGTTCCGGTGGGCTATGCCGGTCCCGACCCGATCGTCAACGCGGCGTCGGTTGCTTCGGACACGCCGGACGAGGATCCGGACAACAACTCCGACGACTCCTCGACCGCTGTTGATCATGACGCGGCGGCCGACATGATGATCGTAAAGACCGGACCGCCCTCGGCGGCCCTCGGTTCAACCGTGACCTATCATCTGGCGGTGACCAACAACGGGCCGAACGATGCGGCCAACGTCATCGTCGACGACTCAACCCCTGCTGGTCTGATCTTCGACTCGGCGACAGCACCCTGCCAGGCGGGCTTCCCCTGCTCTTTGGGGACCGTCAGCGCGGGTTCGACCGTCAATATCGATGTGACCTTCGGTATTCCGGTGGGCTACGGAGGGACAGACATCGTCAACACCGCAACGGTGACGACGTCGACGACCGAGACCGATACGACCAACAACTCAGATGATGAGACAACACCGATCGGCGATGAAACTACCGATCTCGTCATCGACAAACAGGGGCCGACCGCCGCCGATCCCGGCGACGCGATCGTCTACACCATCACCGTGAGCAATCTGGGTCCGGGCGATGCGACCGGCGTGACGGTCACCGACACCTTCCCGGGCGATTTCACCTGGGTCTCGGATACCTGCGGCAACGATTTTGCCGACGGGATCTGGTCGATTGGCGCCCTGGCCGCACTGGACAGCGTGACCTGCCAGATTACGGCCCAGGTCGCACCGACAGCGGCCGGCGCCCAGACCAACTCGGTCGTTGTCACCGGCAACGAACCCGAGGGCGATCTGACCAACAACGACGACGAGGTCATCACCGGCATTGGTGGAGAAGCCGCCGATGTGGCGGTCGTCAAGACTGGTCCGGCCAGGGCCTATCCGGGTCAGCCGTTGACCTTCACCATGGTCGTCACCAACAACGGTCCGGGTACGGCAACGTCGGTTCAACTCACCGATCCAACGCCTGCGGGCCTGGTCTATAATTCCGCGTCTGTGCCATGTGCGGGGGGGTTCCCCTGTGCATTGGGCGACCTCGGCGCCGGTTCGTCCGTGACGGTCAACGTCACCTTCGATGTTCCGGCCAACTACAGCGGGGCCGACCCGATCATCAACACCGCAACGGTGGCGACGACCTCGGATGACAGCGATCCGACCAACGACAGTGATGACGCCGTTACGGACTTTGTCCCCGAGGCCGACCTCTGGGTCACCAAGGATGACGGCGTTACGACCGTGGTCGCAGGAACAGCGCTGGTCTACACGATCACCGTCGGCAATGCCGGTCCGGGCGATGTCAACGGAGGAACGGTGACCGACGCTTTTCCACCGCAGTTAGGGGCTGTCAGCTGGACCTGTGCGGCATCGGCAGGTTCTGCCTGTACCGCAGCCGGCGCGGGGGACATCAACGATATTGTGACTGTTCTTTCGGGTGGGACCCTGGTCTACACCGTCAACGCAACGGTTCTGCCCGGTGTGACCGGATCGATCGTCAACACCGTCATGGTCGATCTGCCGATCGGCATGACCGACCCGGATCCGAGCAACAATACCGACGATGATGTCGATGTCGTGGGCCAGGAAACCGATTTGGCGATCACCAAGATTGATTCCGTCGATCCGGTGATGGAAGGAACGCAGTTCTTCTATCAACTGGATGTCGTCAACAACGGTCCCTCGGACGCCACCGGCGTCGTCGTGACCGATACGCTGCCTTCGGGACTGACATTTGTGGCGGCAACGTCGACCCAGGGCTCGTGCTCTGAAACCGCGGGAACCGTGACCTGTAACCTGGGACCGATCGTGGTCGGCGCCACGGCCCAGATCATTGTCGACGTCGAACTCCAGTGGGGCGTGGTTGGACCGCTTTCCAATACGGCGACCGTCACCGGAGACCAGGTCGATGGGGATCCGTCGAACGACTCCGACGACGAGACGACCGACACGCTCTACACCGAACTGGACGTGCTCAAGTCCGTATCTCCACCCACCGATGGCATGATCTACAGGCCGGGCGAAGTGGTCACCTGGACCATCGTGACGACCAATAGCGGTAATACTGCCGCGACGGTCGCTACGCTGGTCGATGACATCCCGATAGGGGCCTTCTATGTTGCCGAGAGCATTACCCTGGATGGTTCGTATTTGACCGACGCTCTGGACGGAGACGCCGGCGCCTTTGATGCCGGGGCCAACGCTTACGCGGTCGATTTGGCGGCGATCGCCGGAAATGGCGGAATGAGGACCGTGACCTTCAATACCGTGCTCGATCCCCCCAGCACCAACCCGGCAGTGCAGGTTGTCAACCAAGCCTTCGTCGATACTCCTGGCGGTGATGTTCCCTCGGACGACCCGACGACCGGTACCGAGGATGATCCAACTGTCGTTTGGGTCGAAAGCCTGGGTATCCCGACGGCCGGACCTCTCGGGCTGGGTATTCTGGTTTTCCTGATTGCACTTGTGGGTTTGGGGATCCTGCGCCGCCGGGCCTGAGAATCTACGGGCGGCGGGGTCGTTGACTCACGACCCCGCCGGTTTTTTGGCTTTCAGTTTCAAGGACGGGGTCGGTGGTGGCATTGGAGTTGCTGCAGCTGATGTTGACGATGCCACGGACGCTGTCGTGGTCCTGCATCCCTGTGCCGCACCGTGACCGATGACAACGAACAGAGGTATCATGTGGGAAACGGAGGCGTTATGTTCTGTCAGTCGTTTTTCATTTGTCTCGCCAGTCTTGCGACCGGTTTGCTGGCCGGAACCGCAACAGCCACTGAGCTGACAGCACCTTGTGTAGATGTCATCGACGGGGATACCATTGTTGTAGAGATCGACGGAGTGCAGGTCAGGGTGGACCTCAGGGCAATCGACGCACCGGAGACCGGTCAGCCATTCGGTGAGCAGGCTCGTCAGTTTACGGAGTCCAAGGTCCGAGGAGAGAAGGTCACTCTTCAGGCTGCATTGCACTCGATGGATAACCCGATGGTAGCGCAGGTCATGATTGGCGACCTGGACCTCGCCAGGGCCCTGCTCAAGGCCGGGCTTGCGTGGCACGATACGATCCATGACGACCAGGAAGACCTTGTCATTGAGCACATCATGGCCCGCGGGTCCAAGACCGGGCTGTGGATTGAATCTGACGCAATGCCCCCTTGGCAGTGGCGTGAAGCCCACGTTCCGACACCAACCCCAGCACCCCTGCACCGACGGGTGCGACTCGCAGATATCGGATCAGATTATGAGTTTGAAAAGAATCAGGGAGCTCGAACGGTCATCAGGCAGCCGACGCCGTCGGTACAATCCCAAAAACGATTGGGAGATTCCGGCGCCAACGATGCATCGAGTGACATTTTCGGCCCGAAATGTTGTTGCGAAATGGAGATTGGCGATCCTGAGGGTTCTGTGGACGATATGAAGACCGAATACAGAATGACTAACGAATACAGTTGTGAGAATGCTGTTGCAATCATCAATTATGTCGACAATACGACCATGGTTCCTCAAGGATGCGTTAATCGGGCTCTGTGTGATTGAGTGATTGCAAGAAAACGCCGAGCCGCGCGTAGATTTTCGTTCTTCAGGAGATTTTCGGTGAAAATGCAAAGGCCGATTGATGGCAACTCGTAAGGTTTCGATATCGTCGCCGCTCCTTGGCGCCTTGGTTCGTATGGTCGCCTGGCTGTCGGCGTGGTTGCCCTTGCGTTTCAGTCGGGCGCTGGGACGGCTATTTGGGCAAATCGCCGCCGTCGGAAGGACCCGATTGCGCTCGGTCACCGAACTCAATATTGCCCTGTGTCTGCCGGAGTTGTCACTGGGCGAGCGGCGG
>Ga0164315_10001194_pt1 | contig 19415 bp, 23 predicted proteins | sample GuaBasSedimGuay6_FD_113737 | JGI IMG/M metagenome (GOLD analysis project Ga0164315, IMG submission 113737) | Subseafloor sediment microbial communities from Guaymas Basin, Gulf of California, Mexico - Guay6, Core 4569-2, 0-3 cm | ecosystem: Environmental > Aquatic > Marine > Hydrothermal vents... | reverse complement strand
GCGCGCGAAAAGCTCGAACAGAATCCCTATATTTGCTACGACGCGCAGTCCTGGGGCGGGCTCAAGGCGTTTCAGTATCTCAAGGATCGCAAGATCCGTATCGAGCCGTTTTACGAACTGGACGCGCTCGAGGCCATTGAAAAGCTGGTGCTGCAGGGCATGGGTGTATCGCTGGTGCCGCAATGGGCCGGTCTCGACCTCGACCGCCCGGGGCTCGACGTCGAAATCATCGGCGACCAGCGCTACTGCCGCAAGGTAGTGCTGGTGACCCCGAACGACAGCGCGCGCCAACCTGTGATCGATGCGCTACTGCTTGCTCTCAGATCCAGTGAAGAGACTTGAGAGTTCGCTTTGCATAAGCAATGATTATCAATTTACCCTGAAAAATATTGGTTTACGGAAATATGAATAAGCTACTATTATTTATACATCTGAACACTCTGCTTTTCCAGGAAAAAATCATGTCACAGAATACGCAACACCGCTTTCTACTGTGGGGCTGGATACTCTTTATCGGATCCGCGATATTCTTCATGATCGCGAGCATCCGCAGCGGCGATCTTCTCTCCCTTGCTGGCGCCATACTGTTCCTCGTCGCCTGCTTCGTGTTCCTGGCGCCGTTACTGGCGCAGCGCGCAGCCGAGGCCAGGGAAGCCGGGGCTAGTAGCTCATCGCAGCCGAGTAAATATTCTCGATATCGACAAGATTGGTTTCGCGCGGTGAATTAGCGATTGCGCGGATCTGCCGCGACGATGATGCCGCAAGCGCCGGCACATCTTCAGGAGCAAAACCGACGCCACTCAGTCCGTTCGGAACTCCGGTTTTTCGCATCAACTCGATAAGCCGTGTGGCCAGCGCTTCGCCCGCATCCTCGGGTGAAGCGCCATTCAAATCCGACTGCAGGTAAGCCGCGGCTTCGAAGTGCCGTTCGGGCGCCGCCTCGGCGGTGTAACGAAAAATTGCCGGCGCCGACACGGCCACACTGACGCCGTGCGGCACGAACGGGGATTTAACCGCGTATCCATCGGTGGTGACGTCCTGCATCAGGTGCGTGACCCCGTAGGAGAGCGCATGCCCGAGATGAGTGCCGCTATTGCCAAAAGCCATGCCCGCGAGCGAAGCGCCCCACATCAACTGATCGCGTGCCTCGAGATCATCGGCATTGTTAACCCCCCTGTCCAGATACTCACCGGCGATTTCAAGCGCCTTGCGCGCGGCCAGGTCGCTCCACGGATTGGCGCCCTGGATCAACGGCCGCTTCATCGGATCATCGATACGATCCCAGCGCGTGTAGGCCTTTGCGGTATAGCATTCCAGCGCGTGACACAGCAGGTCGAAGCCGGTCGACGCCACCACCATGGGCGGCAGGCTGGCGCAACAGGCCGGATCGATCAGCGCCTGCTCTGCCATCAGGGCCGGGTTCGCCAGTACAAACTTGGTTTCCAGCGCATTGATGCGCAACACCGAGATGGAAGTGCACTCGGAACCGGTGCCCGAGGTGGTGGGGCAGGCGAGATGCGGCAGCAAATCAGGGGCAATTGGCTTACCCGCTCCCAGCGGCGGTGCAAAGTAGTCGAGAAAATCCGCTACCGGATGCAATCCGTAAAGCATGGAGGCCTTGGCTGTATCCATGACCGAGCCGCCGCCGACCGAGACGATGCCATCGAACAAACCATCGGCGATAAACGCGGCGCCGCGCACGACGCTGGCGTCGTCGGCCTCTATCGTAATCTCGTCGAAAACCGCGCAATCGATTCCGCTCTGGCGCAGCGAATCCATTACCGTCGCAAAGTAAACGCTGTCGCGTACCCACGGGTCGGTAAACACGCCCACGCGACTCATGCCAAGTCCTTGCGCGCGTGTCCCGGCCTCGCCCAGGCAACCACGCCCGAAAGTAACCCTCGGGATAGCGATGGTAAAGCTATCGGCGCCGTGATCGCAGGGATCGAAATATTGACAGCCCATGGCGGAAATTCCTGATAATGATAGAAACCACTATCTTACTATCGAGTCACCCCGGCGCAAGTCCCCTGCTCCCTTGTCATCCCGGCGTGCGCAGGGACGACGAGGCCTGCGGTTGAGGTTTAGCTGTGCGTGGCGCGATCGCCCCAAATTTCCTCGAGGCGCCCGTCACGCCCACAGCCGAAACGGTAATACTTGTAACGTAGCGGACTCTTCTTGTAGTAGTCCTGGTGATATTCCTCATCACCCTTGATCGGGAAAAAAGTCGCCTGCGGCAGGATCGGCGTCACCACTGTCTTGCCGGGAAACATCTTGATCACCTCCTGCTTCGACTTTTCCGCGAGCGTGCGTTCCGCGTCGTTGGCGACAAAGATCGCGGCCAGGTAGCTAAACCCCTTGTCGCAAAACTGTCCACGCGCATCGAAGGGATCGTGGTTGACCCAGAAATGATCGAGTATGCCCTGGTAGTCGACGATGGCCGGATCGTAGGTGATCTTGACCGCCTCGTAATGCCCGCTGTGATCGCCGCGATAGGTCGGGTCGGGATGCGTTCCCCCGGTAAAGCCCGACACCACGTCGCTGACGCCATGGAGCTTTTCGAAGTCGGATTCCATGCACCAGAAACAGCCGCCGGCAAGCACCGCGGTCGCGGCATGGATAGTCGCGGCATTCACCGTAAGACCGGCAAAGAGTAACGTGAGAAACAGTTTTTTCATTGATTAAGCCTCTAGTTGGGCTTTATGACCACACACTGGGCCACGAGTTCACCGAGTATATTCGATGACCCCTGCAAATACATTGAGCGGGGCCGCAATCCCGCTGCGGGAGCACTACCGCAACAACCCCTTGCATCGTGTTAACATCGCGTTGACATGCAACCGGTTAGCCTGCCGTGATATGAATATTCTGGTCATCGAAGACGATGCCGATATCGCCTCCAACATAGGGCAGTATCTGGAAGACAAGGGCCATCAACTCGATTTTGCCTATAGCGGCACCCAGGGGCTGGCGCTGGCGCTCGAGCGGCGTTTCGACCTGATCATCCTCGACCTGATGCTGCCGGGCAAGGACGGCATCAGCGTGTGCCGCGAGTTTCGCGAGCAATCCAGCCACGACACGCCGATACTGATGCTGACCGCGCGTGACACCCTGGAGGACAAGATCACCGGCTTCGAGGCTGGCAGCGACGATTACCTGGTGAAACCTTTTTCGCTGCGCGAGCTCGAGGTGCGTGTGCTCGCGCTCACTCGGCGCGGCCCGGTGAAGTCACGCTCCAGCACCGTCCGCATCGACAACCTGGAAATGAACTGCGACACCATGCAGGTTTCCCGCGATAACCACGCCATCAGCCTCAAGCCGCGCGCCTTCCGCATTCTCGAATACCTGATGAAACACGAAGACCGTGTTGTTACTCGCCAGGAACTGATCGACCACATCTGGTCCGACGACCCGCCCGAAGGGGATCCGCTTCGCGTACACATTCACAACCTGCGCCAGGTAATCGACAAACCCTTCGACAGCAAGTTGATACACACTGTCCACGGAGTCGGCTATCGCGTCGGCAGCGAGCAACAATGAAAACCCTGTTCGGCGGCTCGCCGCTGTTTCGCAAGATCATGGCCAGCATTCTGCTGGCGGCGGTGCTGTTTTTATCGCTACTGTCGATCGTGGTGTACTATTCCAACGAAATCCTCGAAGACGAGTTGCTCGCCAAACAGACCGAATCCGAACTGCAGAATGCCAGGTCGTTGCTGGCCAGCAATCCCGATGCGAACTTGCCCCGCTCCGCCAACCTGAGCATTTACCTGGCTAGCCGCGCGCCGACACAACCGCTCCCGCAGCACCTGGTCGGCCTGCCGGAGGGTGTGCATCACGACATCAAGATCGGCGACAAAAGCTATCACGTGATGGTTGCCCCGCTCGACGACGATCGCATCTACATACAAAGCGACGTTACCGAGATCGAGCGCTCCGAGGGCCTGCTCAGCACTATTTTGCTGATCGCCTGGGTCGTGTTGATCGTCGCGTTGTACTTCATCGCGCGCATCCTCAGCCGCAAACTTTCCGGACCAATCGCCCAGTTGAGCGAAGAACTGTCGCGCATCAATCCTGACCAACGTGGTGTTCAACTCAGCGATCAGTTCGAGGACGACGAAGTCGGCCGTATCGCCCAGGCCTTTGATTCCTACACCGCCAAGATGGACAGCTACGTCGAAAAGCAGATGGCGTTCGCGGCGATGGCGAGCCACGAATTGCGTTCGCCGCTGACCATAATCCGTACATCGGCCGACCTGATCGCGAGCCGCCACGACGACCCCGCCATCGACGCCCACCTCGAAAAGATCCAGCGCGCCTCCGCCAACATGGCGAACATGATTCATGCGCTGCTTGCGGTAACCCGCGACCAGCCGATCGAAAATGCGCACGAAGCGATCGTGCTGCGCCCACTGGTCGATGAAATCATCGACAGCATGCGGGCCGAGATCGGCGCCAAGCGCATCGCTGTCGAAAACCTCCTGGACGAGGCGGCCAGCGTACGCGCGGACCAGACCCTGGTCACCGTGGTGTTGATCAACCTGATTCGCAACAGCGTCAAGCACGGCGAAAACAGTTCGATCCGCATCGACATGGAAGGTGCGCTATTGTCGATCACCGACAGCGGCCTCGGTATCGACAGCGACAACCTGAAACACATCTTCGATTTCGCTTACCGCGGCCAGCACAGCCAGGGATACGGGGTTGGATTGTATATCTCCAAACTGATCTGCGACTACCTGGGCTGGTCGCTGGAGCTGGTTGCCAATCCACGCGGCGGCATCATCGCCAGGATCGGTTTCACGGATTAATAAATGAAGCGGGTATTTTCCCAGCTTCCTTAACAATCATATTGCTGGTTTTGATATTTTGACCGTTGCAGAGACTTCAGAGCTATCGCTGCTTCAAGTCAATAGCTGGATTAATATCTGTTTCTCCTTGCTGTCTATTACAGCAGCCATTGCCGTCTTGAACGCCAAAACGTTTTTGTCATGGTTGGAAAGCAATTTTTCCAGCTCAAGTTTATCTGCGAGACCTGGCATCTCACCAGATTCGTAGATCGCCTGGTGTGCTTCCAGGCAGGTAAAATGTGCCGATTTACTATTACTCATATCGAGGAAGGCCTGGTAGGTCATTTTCGCTTCATCGCTTAAGTCATCTATGGATTGCATGATGTATGTCTCATATTACCTGCCTCAGAAGCCCTGCCGTTTACTTTAGTCTTGATGCCCACATGGCAAGTCTGTGCTTCATCGATAATTGAGATATCTGGTCATAAGGAATGGGCTGTATTATCTCATCGTGCACCAACAGTCGATAAATATACTCGATTTTTTCAGTTGCCGAATCGGTGGCTTCGAATTCGACAACACCTCTTTCTTCTCCGTATTTCATCCCCTCGGCGATTGCCTTTTTTACCAGTTCTTTCTCGTTCTTTAGTTTCTTCATTTTCAGAAATACCTTCTCACGCTAAGTTAACCGGCGAGTCTCAATCAGTCCGGTGACTTTCCTGGTTCATACCAGCTAACTCCAACCCGTGGTCGAATTGCTTCGTCGAGATGAACGGGTGCTTCGGCCGGTCTTCCCGCATGCCATAGTCCATGGCCAAGTCCAAAATGGGCCAATGCATAATTAGGATTCAGGGAGATAGCGCGTTTATTCGAGGCGATGGCTTTTTCGTGTTCACCATTGAAAATTGAAATACGACCTTTTGTGAAATGAGCGAACGGTTCATTTTGATCCATGCTGACCGCGGTTTCTGCTGCGCTAACGCCGCGTTTAAGATCTTCATCTCTATTTTTTGATGCGCCGAGTAAAATTTGTATGGCGTAGGAGTATGCGATGCCGGCATAGGCAGAACTGAACTCCGGATCGAGTTCGATCGCGCGTTGAAAATAGTGAAGCGCCTGGTCAGTTTCGGCATATCCGAACATGTACCACAGCCCCCTTTGGTAACATTCCCAGGCATCGAGATTCGCCGTTGGCTTGCGGCGAGCTCGTTGTTGCTCGGTCGTGGCCAACTGGGGTTCGATTGCGGTAACGATTGCCTGGGTGACCTCATCCTGTACCGCGAATATATCCTCGAGATCACGATCGTAGCGTTCCGCCCAGATATGCTTATCGTCAACGGCATCGATAAGTTGCGCGGTTATTCGAACCCGGTTCCCAGCCCTGCGAACACTGCCCTCGACCACGTAACGGACGCCGAGCTTGATACCCACATCCCTTACAGATAACTGTTCATTCTTGAACGCAAACGAAGAGTTTCGAGCGATAACAAAAAATGTTCGGAATTTCGAGAGTTCGGTAATAATGTCCTCACTGATCCCGTCGGCGAAAAATTCCTGCTCGCTGTCGTTACTCATGTTGTTGAATGGTAAAACAGCTATTGATGGTTTCGCCGGTAGTTCGAGTATCGGTTTACTCGCCGAAGAGGAAGAGGTTGTAACTTTGCTATCGGCCTCGCCCCTGGCCTTGACAGAAAAAACCTTTACCGTTTCGTCAAACCCTTTTAACTGCTGTTCCCCCAGGTTCTGGTATTCGAATGGCAGTCGCTTTGGTAGTGTCTCGTAGGCAGCTCCCTGTATACACACTCCACCGGGAGCCGCCAGCTGCTCCAGTCGCTGCGCCAGCACGATACCCTCACCCGTCACGGTATTATCCGCGACGATTACTTCGCCCATGGCGATGCCGATTCGAAGTTGCGGTTGCAGGTTATCCAAATATTGGTCATTGCGGTGGATATTGGAATCCTGGAATTCGAGCGCGGCACCAACGGCATCCGATGCCCTGGCAAACTCAGCAACAAGCGCATCGCCTCGAATTTCGTGTGCGATTCCATCATGGTTACTGATGGTTTTAGAGAATGCTCGAAAAGCATCCTGCATGCGTTCATGTGCAAGGGTTTCGTTTTCCTGAACGAGCGCGGTTGACCCGACTATATCGGCATGCAGAAGAACAGCTAACTTTCGTACAGGTGTTTGTGCCACCGCAGGAATACCTTAAGTTATCAGGAAACAAATATTGAGTTCAAAGATACTAGCGCGTGAACAAAATGGTAGCCAGCAATTATCAAGAATACCGGGGTAGTCCAGAGCTGCTACTTTGCCGCGACCGGCGGCATGCGTTTGTTCTGTTGCACATTTACTCTGATCTTATTGGGCGGCATTTCAAAACTCATGAGACTAGTTCGGATTTCAAATATCGAACTATATCGATGGATTCATACATCCACTCGACACTCCCGTTTTCGCGTTCTATGCGCAAGCAAGGTACCTGGCTTTTGCCGCCACCGGCAATCAGTTCGGCATTGTTATCTGGATGAAACAAAATATCTTTGAGAGGAATCTTGAGACCTAGCCACCAAAGCACCAGGCGTACGGCTATGCAATATGGACATGTACCAAAATAGTACAATTGGTGTCCCTCTATCTGCATGCGATTGATATGCGTAAGCTGCTTAGCGATTTCAACAACTACCGTACGAGTAACTCAGCACCATTTATTTGGCATTACCCCAGGGGGATTGCTTTGCAAATGTTGAAATATACAAATCTTCCACCTTATCTCTGGCCCATTGGGTTTTACGCAAAAACTTCAGTGATGATTTTACTGATGGATCACTCTTGAAACAATTTATGTCGATTCTCTGAGCCATTCCATCCCAACCGTAATGCTCTACTAACCTCGTTACAACTTTCTCGAGCGTTAGGCCATGCAAGGGATTATTCGATTGTTTACTAGTCATAACTTTCGATGCGCCGATAACGCGAAGATGAGAGGTGCCGCTTGCGGCGTCGATTTTGACGGTCATATTACTCCGTTTTGTTTTCAGCTCTTTTGACACGAATCTTGTTACCGGCAACAGTCATATTATTTAAGTTTTTCATTGCTACCTTGGCGTCTCCTGGTTTCGGCATTTCCACAAACGCAAAACCCTTGGATCCACCGGAGGCCCTGTCTAACACTAAATCACAAGATTGTACGGTGCCATATTCCTGAAAAAGAGCTTTTACCTCTTCTTCGGTAGTGCTGCGAGCAAGATTACGAATTATCAATTTCATCAGTTAATAAGCCATTAGGTGTCAAGTAAATGCGCAGAAATCCATTTCGCTGTTTTGCGTACAACGCTTCGCATCAGCGGCCATCAAAGCGCGCAGCGGTTTGCTGATCCGACTGCATGCGTTTGTTGTGTGTATGCTTGTATAGTATCATGTGTACCCCATATATTTTGCGGTGACATAATGAGAACCAATATTGTTATTGATGACAAGCTTATGAGCGATGCTTTGAAGGCTACAGGCTTGTCTACAAAAAAGGAAGCTGTCGAAATGGGCCTTAAAACATTGATACGGCTCAAGAAGCAAGAAAGGATCCGAAAGTTTAAAGGAAAGCTCTCTTGGGAGGGCGATCTTGCTGAGATGAGAAATACCAGATGATTCTGGTCGACTCTAGTGTCTGGATTGACTATTTCAATGGCCGGGACACTGATGAAACCACCTTTCTCGATGGTGCATTAAGCACAGATACCATTTGTATCGGCGACATTATCCTGGCCGAAGTATTGCAGGGTTTCCGAAGCGATAAAGATTATCGTCTTGCTCGGGAGATTTTACTGGAGCTGCCTCTCTATCAGATCATGACACCCGAACTAGCCCTGGTGGGTGCGGATAACTATCGACGCTTGAGAAAAAAGGGGATTACGGTCAGGAAATCTGTGGACAATTGGATTGCAACATTTTGTATTGAAAACAAATTGCCATTACTTTTCAGCGACAAGGATTTTATTCCCTACGTCGAGTTTTTGGGGCTCAAGAAACCTTAAAAAATACACATAACAATTATTATAGGGATGATCTGATAATCGAAGGGTTTGAATCCGGGGGCCTGTAACTGTCTGACATTCATCGTTTAATTGAACTCTTCATCTCGCGCCATGGATTATCGGGTCATTGGCATGATGTGCGTCAACTTCTCGGCGATTCGATAAGCTTACCCTGCGCTAACAAAAAGGTTAACTTGCCCAACGAACAGGCGCTTTGATTTTCGCTTCGGTTAACAATCCGTTAACGAAGCAAACGTTATTATCGCCCTGGTATCAAAGGAATCTATCTGCCCACGGAACTTTGCATGAGAAAACTCGTACTGCTGTTACTGCTGGTCATATCTCCGCTCAAGGCCGAGATCTACAACATCGACCAGCTCGACCTCAAGGGTCAGGCCGGCAAGGTCGTCTATCTCGACTTCTGGGCGTCCTGGTGCAAACCCTGCCGGGAATCGTTTCCGTGGATGAACGGCCTGTTGACCCGCTACCCGGCCGATAAATTTACCGTGATCACCATCAACCTCGACGCCGAAACCGAAGAGATGCACCGTTTTCTCGAAAAGATCGGGGCTGATTTCGATATCTACCACGACCCCAGCGGCGCCATCGCCGAGCAGTTCGAGCTGGAAGGCATGCCGACATCCTACCTCATCGACGCCAGTGGCAAGGTGGTGCGCAAGCATATCGGCTTTTACACCAGCAAGATGGGTGAATACGAACGCGAAATCGAGGAATTGCTATGACGATCAGGTATCAATGGCTGCTGCTGGCTAGCGTACTGGCGGTGAGCGGATGTTCGTCGCTCGGTGTCAAACCCTGGGAACGCGACATTCTGGCGCGCGACGACATGCTGATGGATGCCGACGCGTTCGATCTCGCCTTTGACGAGCACATTTACTTCAGCAAGGAAGCCTCCAGCGGCGGCCAGGGCTTTGCCGGCGGAGGTTGCGGGTGCAACTAAAACGCAAAAAAATAGCCGGCCTGTTGTCGGTCGCGACCTGCTCCCTGTTATGCACTCCGGTGCAGGCGGATAAAGGCGAGTGGGATATTGACGCCGCCGTCCTGTACTACGCGGAAGACGACGGTCGGGTCGAGGCGATCGAACCGGTCATCAGCGCCAGAAAGGACCTCGGCGACGAAGAAAGCCTTTCCATGAAACTGGTCATCGACAGTCTCACCGGGTCCTCGCCGAACGGTGCGGTGCCATCGACCCAGGTACAGACATTCATCAAGCCTTCCGGCGATGGCACCTACGAGGTTGCGCCCAATGAAACGCCGCTCGACCCCAGCTTCAAGGATACCCGGGTCGCCTATAGCATGAACTGGGAAAAACCCTACGATCGTAACAACCGTCGTAACTACGGTTTCAACATATCCAAGGAATACGATTTCACCTCGATCAGCGCCAATGCGCTGTGGCAGCACGACACCAACCAGAAGAACACGACCTATTCCTACGGATTCAATTTCGAGTTCGACAATATCGAGCCGGTAGGCGACGTTCCCGACCCGCTCACCTCCATGTACGATCAGGAGAAAGGCGACAGTTCCGACACCAGGAACGTCATCGACCTGTTGTTCGGCGTTACCCAGGTCATCGACCGAACCAGCCTGTTCCAGGTCAACCTGACGCTGAGTGAAGCCGACGGCTACATGACCGACCCTTACAAAATAGTGAGCCTGGTCGATGGCGTCAGTGGCGAACCCGTCGACCAGTTGTACGAAAACCGTCCCGACAGCCGCTCGCGTCAGGGCCTGTACGGCAAGTACAGAAAGACACTCGGCAATGACGACATCTTTACCGCGTCTTACCGCTACATGACCGACGACTGGGGGATCGATTCGAACACCTTCGATTTCACCTACCGCTTCAAATTCGGCAATGGTTACTACCTGCAGCCGCGCCTGCGACTTTACGATCAGACCGCGGCCGACTTTTATACCTACTTCCTGGTCGACGGCGACCCGCTGCCAAGCGATGTCAGCGCCGACTACCGTCTCGGCGAAATGGAAGCGACCACGGTCGGCATCAAGTTCGGGCGCGAGGTCGATCGGCAACACTCCTGGTCAGTGCGGCTCGAGCAATACGAGCAAACCGGCGAGAGTTCACCCTCGGAAGCGGTCGGGCAACTGCGCAACCAGGACCTTTACCCCGACGTCACCGCGACCATCGTGCAATTAAGCTACGCGTTTATCTTTTAGCCTGCCGGCCTTGCCTGTTAGCGCCGCGGCGGTAACATAGGCCGGGTTAACCATATGGCGGGCACTGCCTGAATAAAAACGGGTGAGCGATTCACTATCTGTAAAACGCCGTGGGCAACTCTGGGTTGGAGAATTCCGGTGCATGGCGAGCCCCTGCGAAATTTTGATCGAGTGCGAACTCGAATCGGAGGCGCGGCAATTGAGCGCGCTCGCGCAACAGGAAGCCGTCCGCATCGAACAGAAATTCAGCCGCTACCGCGACGACAACATCGTGCACCGTATCAACCAGGGTGGCGATGACATCCGCGTCGACGACGAAACCGCACGCCTGCTCGATTACGCGCAACACTGCTACGAGATTAGCGAAGGCTGGTTCGACATCACCTCGGGCATTCTACGGCGCGCCTGGCAGTTCAAGCCTGGCGCCCGCATTCCAAGGCAACGCGAGATCGACCGACTGCTACCCCACATCGGCTGGCACAAGCTGCACTGGAAAAATCCTCACCTCAGCATAGCGGACAACATGGAAATCGATTTCGGCGGCATCGGCAAGGAATACGCCGTCGACTCGGTCCTGACCCTGCTGCGGGCACAGACTGAGCACAGCGTGCTGGTCAACTTCGGCGGCGACTGCAACGCCAGCGGAACGCTCACCGACGGTTCACCGTGGATGACCGGCATCGAGAACCCGCGTCGTGCGGGCGACGCCAGCGCCGTGATTCAGCTCAGGCTCGGCGCGCTCGCGACCAGCGGTGACGTCTTCAGGTTCATTAAACAGGGCGGCAAGCGTTACGGGCACATCCTCAATCCGCGCACCGGCTGGCCGAACCCCTACTCGCCGCTATCGGTCACGGTCGCCGCGCCCACCTGCAGCGAGGCGGGAATCCTGTCCACGCTGGCGATGCTACAGGGCAAGGATGCCGAAAAATTCCTCAAACAACAGGGTCTCAAGTACTGGTGTTACCGCTGAGTCGATGCGCGCGGGTCGGTAGGCGCGAGACCAACGACATGCGATACTTGCGAATCCCGAGAACCAGCGGGGCGAGGAATGCATTTAATGAAATTCAGTGTCCCGCAGCGTCTTGAATCCGAGCGCCTGTTTCTGCGACAGTTCGAGGAAGCCGACTGGCGCGACTTGCACCGCTATTATTCCGATACAAAGGCAATGAAATTTACCCAGGGTCGGGCTTTGAGCGAGGGCGAGACCTGGCGCGCCATGTGCAGCATGATCGGCCATTGGCAGCTGCGCGGATACGGACCTTACGCGCTCGAAGAAAAATCCAGCGGCAGCGTACTCGGAACCGTCGGGCTCTGGTATCCGAATGACTGGCCTGAACCTGAGATAAAATGGGGATTGGCGAGCCAGTTCTGGGGTCAGGGCTTTGCCAGCGAAGCGGCAAGCCTGGTGCTCGCCAGCGCCAGCGAACACCTGCCGGATGTCGCACTCATCAGCCTGATTCACGACGACAATGCCGCTTCTATCGCGTTGGCGCTGGCAATCGGAGCGCAGCGCGAAAGCTCGGTCGCCTACGAAGGCGAGCCGCATGGCATTTACCGGCACAAGGCCACCAGGTAACCGACCGATGTCGGCAACTTCCATGGACGATAACAAAGACAGCGCCTGGAACACGGAGATCCGCTCGACCCTGCCGCAGCGGTACCTGCCCCTGTCGACGATGTTTCGGCCCGAAAACGTGTTCACCAGCATTGAAACCGCGAACGAACTGAGCGGCTTTACCGGACTGCCGATACAGCAATTGATTTGCTTTCGCCCGCAGCGGCTGGTCGTGCATGAACTGCTGATCCGCGTATCCGCCGATATCTTCGTTTCCGATGGCTCGAAATACGAAGACCTGGGCGTCAATTTCCGCAGGGTCGTGGCGCGCATTCTGAACGGCTACATCGAACCCCACATGGCGCAGATTATCGATCGCTTCGAGCGCCTGCGCGAGGACAGCGAGACCATGATCGCGGCGCAACTGGACGCCGATCTGTACACGGAGAGCAAGAAAACAGAACAACCGAAGGCCGGATTCAGTCTGGCCCGGCTGTTCCGGGCAAAACCCGCCAGGCCCGCGCCGGGCGTGGCCGAGACCCCGGAGCAAGTCCATCAGCGCATCCTCGATAGCTGGCGGCAGAAAGCCGAGAGCAGTGCGGACGCCCTGCCAGGGGCGGTGTTTGGCGCGCTTGCCCAGGTTGCCAATGCGCTCATCATCAAGCACGGCCGCATCATCGGCGACAAGGCTCTGCTGACCGAGCTGTCGAGCGGTATGCTGTGTAACCAGTACGGCAGTGAAGTGATTGGTGAAATGATCGCGCCATACATCCTGCAGGCCGCCAAACAGGAAGGTTACCGCCTGTTGCCGGCACAATCCGAACCGGTCGTGATCAACGTCAAGGGCGCCTCCGCATCGGGTAAGAGCACCATGCGCCCGGCACAGAAAAAACACGTCGAAAAGCTCGGGCTCAACTGGCAGGACTTTGCGCTCATCAGTCCTGACATCTGGCGCAAGTACCTGCTCGACTACGACTCGCTGGGCGAAGCCTGCAAGTACGCCGGCACCCTCGCTGGTGATGAAATCCCGATCGTCGACCAGAAACTCGACCGTTACATCGAGAAAAAAGCGCTGCTGGGGAAAATTTCGCACCTGCTGATCGACCGCTTCCGTTTCGACAGCTTTGCCCCGGGCCGCGACACCGAGCAGGGCAGCAACCTGCTCACCCGCTTCGGTCACACGGTATACCTGATCTTCATGGTGACTCCGCCGCCGGCCACGGTCGAGCGCGCCTGGTTGCGCGGCAAGCAGGTCGGACGCTACAAGGCGGTAGACGATCTGCTAGACCACAACATCGAGGCCTTCAACGGCATTCCGGTATTATTTTTCACCTGGGCGCTGCGCCAGGATAAAACCGTGTACTACGAGTTTCTCGATAACAGCGTCGCCCACAAACAGACCCCTAAAACCATCGCCTTCGGTTTGAACGAGGAAATGTACATCATCGAGTTCAAGTGCATGCTCGATATCGTGCGTTACACAAAGATCAACATCGATGCCGCCAACCCCGGCGAAGTCTATCCCCCTGCCGTTGACATGGAGCCGCGTGCAAACACTGGATTTCTCGTCGACTGCGCCAGCAAGATTCCGCGAATCAATTTTGTCGAGCGGGAATCCGGGCTAATCTACGCCGCCATGGAATCGGGGCACATGCAATGGGTCGACAGTGAACTGCTGCAACGCGTCATCGCCGACGACGAAGCTCAGGCGGCCCTGCAGGCGATGGTGCCGAGGCTGATGCAGGACCTTGATCAAATTCCGCAGGGAGCGGCGAGGCCGGTTCCCGATGAAGTTTTGCGGCACACGCTGGGGGATATGAGGTAGATTAGAGAGCCGGCCCAGGCAAGTCTTTGCAAGTGGTCCAATCTATGGCAAGGTTTCCACCTGACGGACGTTGGCGACAATGCCACCTGCTGCAAACACTGTTTAAACAAATATCGAGGACATAAACATGGCAAATGAAGGCTATCACGAGCCCATCGAAGAACTCTCCGACGAAACCCGGGACATGCACCGCGCGATTACCTCGCTGATGGAAGAACTCGAAGCGGTGGACTGGTATAACCAGCGCGTCGACGCCTGCAAGGATGAAGCCCTGAAATCCATACTGGCGCACAACCGTGACGAGGAAAAGGAGCATGCCGCCATGGTGCTGGAGTGGATTCGACGCCAGGATCCGAGTTTCGACCACGAACTGAGAGAATTCCTGTTTACCGACAAACCCATAGCCCATGATTGAAGCGCTGGGCTTCAGCGCCACGCATGAAGGCTTCAAGCTGAAGCTGTAACTCAAAACCCGACAAGCCGGTAAGCCGGTAAGCACTGGAGGAGACAGCCCATGTGGCCACGCACAGAGTTGATCGAGGCTTGCTTTCAACGATGTTAATCGATATACCTGCCATTTCAGGTACTCGAAACGGGGAAGTATGACGAATCAGGACAAAACAGGCGTTCCACGCGATGCCGAAGGATACCTGGTCAATCCCGAAGACTGGAGCAAATCGATCGCGCTCGAGCTGGCTGCCGAGGAAGATATCGAAGTTGATGACGATTGCTGGCTGGCGCTCATCTTCATGCGCGACTACTTCAACGAACACAACATTGCGCCCGACATTCGCCACTTGATGACCTACCTGGCAACAACCTTCCAATGCGACAAGAAGGAAGCCAAAAAGCGGATATTCGAACTGTTTCCCTACGGTTACGTGAAGCAGGCCTGTAAGATAGCGGGCATGAAGCGACCGCGCGCCTGGAGTACCGGATAAGCGATGCCTGATGTGCCCAGTCAAACAATGGCACGATCGCGAGCCATGTGTCGAAGGCGCGATTTTGGCCACGTGCCGTTAATGCTAATACTAGCCCTGCTCGCGCTTGCGCTGCCGAACTCGGCCGCGACGGCTCCGCCGGAAGAGCTTGTTTCCTTCAAATGCGCTTTGGCGATCGGCGCCGTGTTCAAGGAACTGGAGAAGCTGTCGGAAAACCCGGTCTCAAAGGAAGCGATCGGCAACATCGATGACCAGAATGGCCAATTTGTCTGTATCTACATCAATCCCAGGGAAATCCAGGTACGGCTGCAGTCTACAGATTTGACCGCCGCCGATAACCGTCTCGTATTTTCGCTGGATGCGGCGACCTACGTGGTGCAGAAAACATACTTCGGCCGCTAGGCCGCATATTGCGATAATTTAGAATCGAGGTTACCAACATGACAACAGGCTTAATCATCGTAGATGTACAAAACGACTACTTCAGCGGCGGCGCCATGGAACTGGTGGGCATGGAGGATGCCGCTTCCCAATGCACGAAACTGCTGGAGGCCTTTCGCGCCGCACAGCTACCCGTGTTTCACATTCAACACCTCTCCACGCGCCCCGGCGCCGGCTTTTTCGTGCCCGACACGCCGGGCTGCGAAATCCATGACAGCCTGCAACCGCTCGCCGGCGAAGCCCACATCACCAAGCACTTCCCGAGCGCGTTTCGTGAAACCGATCTGCAGCAACTGTTGCAGATGTCAGACATCGACGAGCTCGTGATCTGCGGCGCGATGACCCACATGTGCATCGATACCACGGTGCGCGCGGCATTCGATCTGGGCTATCGCAGTCACCTGCTGGCGGATGCCTGCGCGACCCGCGATCTCGAATTCAATGGCAGCACGATCAGTGCCGCCAACGTGCAGGGCGCATTCATGGCGGCCTTGAGCGTGCCATTCGCCCAGGTTTCGTCGACCGACGAGTACCTGGCTTCGGCCATGGCCTGAAACCCGGCAACATGACCATACCGGTACTCAAGATCTTCGCTATCTCGCATTACTGCGAGAAGGCGCGTTGGGCACTCGACTACAGCAAGGTCGAATACCGTATCGAGCTGCTCGCGCCCGGCAGTCATATCAAGATAGCGCGGAGTCTCGGACTCGAAGATACCACGCTACCCATCCTCGTCACCGACGAGGCCACGATTCAGGGCTCGTCACAGATCATCGACTGGGCCGAAGCACACAAGGCGGAGACCGACGTCCGCCTGAACCCGGATGTCGATCTAGAGCTATGCCGCCAGATAGAACAGCGTCTCGACCAGCGCTTCGGAGTTCACGTGAGACGTTACTATTACTCGGAAGCCCTGACGCAGCAGCCACAGACAGTGCGGCCAATGTTTACCGATGGCCTCCCCTGGCACCAGAAAATGGTGCTCAGGTTCGCCTGGCCTAAAATCTGCAGATATATGATTCGCGGCATGGATCTCGGCGTCGAACAGGGCCTCGAATCAAGGCAGGTTGTCGACACCGAGCTGACCTGGATTGATGAGATGTTGGCGGACGGCAGGCAGTTTCTGCTCGGCGACCGTTTTTCGCGGGCCGATATCAGCGCCGCCAGCCTGATCGCCACGCTGGCGCTGCCCGCTGCACACCCGACTTACAATAAGCTGCAGATTCCAGCGGGCGTGGCAAATGACCTCGCCAGCTGGCAGGACCGTCGATCACTGCAATGGGTACGCGAAATCTACCAGCAGTACCGCTAGCGCTGTGATCCCGACGCAGGACGTTCGAAGGGAAGGACTCGAGCCGGTGTAGACATGTGAATTCGTTACTTGTGGAATAGCGCCATACCAGTATAATCGCGCGCCTGAACCCTCCCTGCATACCCTTATGACCACCAAACGAGAAAACCTGCGGAATATCGCAATCATCGCGCACGTCGATCACGGCAAGACCACGCTGGTCGACCAGTTGCTGCGCCAGTCCGGCACGCTCGATGCGCGCGCCGAAATCAGTGATCGCATGATGGACTCAAACGACATCGAAAAGGAACGCGGGATCACGATTCTGTCCAAGAATACGGCCATCAACTGGCATTTCGACAAGCACGACCAGGACTATCGCATCAACATTGTCGATACCCCGGGGCACGCCGATTTTGGCGGTGAAGTCGAGCGTATCCTGTCGATGGTCGATTCGGTGTTATTGCTGGTCGACGCGGTCGAAGGACCGATGCCGCAAACCCGCTTCGTCACGCAGAAGGCTTTCGCCATGGGCTTTACGCCGATTGTCGTCATAAACAAGATCGACCGCGAAGGCGCTCGCCCCGATTGGGTCATCGACCAGGTCTTCGATCTCTTCGACAAACTCGGTGCGACCGACCAACAACTCGATTTTCCGGTTATCTACGCCTCGGCGCTGGACGGCTACGCGAGCCTCGATGACCAGGATCGCAGCGGCAATATGGAACCGTTATTCGCCGCCATCATCGAGCACGTCGCGCCGCCCGCGGTCGAACTCGATGGCCCTTTCCAGCTGCAGGTATCGAGCCTGGACTACGACAGCTACAAGGGTGTGCTCGGCATCGGCCGCATCAGCCGGGGTCGCATCACGCGCAACTCGGCGATCAAGATCATCGGCGCCAACGGCAAGATTCGCGATGGGCGTATGATGCAACTGTTCGGTTTCGACGGTTTGAAGCGTGTTGAAACCGAAGTCGCCGAGGCCGGCGACATCATCGTATTCTCCGGTATTGATGAACTCTTTATCTCCGATACCCTGTGCGATCGCAACCAGGTCGAAGCGCTACCGCCACTGACGGTTGACGAACCCACCGTGAGCATGACATTCAGCATCAACAGTTCACCCTTCTCGGGCAAGGACGGCAAGTTCCTGACCTCGCGCCAGATCGACGAGCGCCTCAAGCGCGAATGCCTGCACAACGTGGCATTGCGCGTCGAGCAACTCGGCGATTCCGACAAGTTCCGCGTCAGCGGGCGCGGTGAACTACACCTCGGCATCCTCATCGAAAACATGCGCCGCGAGGGCTTCGAGCTATCGGTGTCGCGCCCCGAAGTCATCATTCGTGAAATCGACGGTGTCGACTGCGAACCCTACGAGCAGTTGACGATCGATATCGAGGAAGCATACCAGGGCGCGGTGATGGAGGCGCTCGGCAAGCGCAAGGCCGACCTCAAGGACATCGCGCCTGACGGGAGTGGCCGGGTTCGACTCGACTACGTGGTTCCGTCGCGTGGCCTGATCGGATTCCAGTCCGAATTCATGACCTTGAGCTCGGGAACAGGCCTCATCTACCATGTTTACGATCACTATGGCCCCAAGGTAGAAGGCAACATAGGCCAACGTCAGAACGGCGTACTGATTGCTACTGCTACCGGCAAAGCGCTGGCCTATGCACTTTTCAACCTGCAGGAGCGCGGGCGCCTGATGATCGGCCACGCCGAACCGGTTTACGAAGGCATGGTGGTCGGCATTCACAGCCGCGCCAACGACCTCGTGGTAAATCCGCTCAAAGCCAAACAACTCAACAATATCCGCGCGGCCGGCACCGACGAAAATCTGATTCTGACCAAGCCGGTAAGAATGACACTGGAACAGGCGCTGGAATTCATCGACAACGACGAACTGGTGGAAGTCACACCAAAGAGCGTACGCATTCGCAAGAAATTACTGCTGGAAAACGAGCGCAAGCGCGCCTCGCGCAGCAGCGCCGCCTAGGAAAACCCGGAGAATTCCGGGGACAGTATACCTATTTCGCTTAGGTATATGGTAGGTGGGCTGTCGGAGAAATAGGTATACTGTCCCCGGAATTCTCCGGGTTTTGAAATAGGTATACTGTCCCCGGAATTATTCTATGACGCTTAAATATTTCGCCTTCGGTTCCAACCTTGCCAGCCCGCGCCTGCTGCAGCGCATTCCCGCGGCCTCGGTACACTGCGTGGCGACCTTGAACGAACACCAGTTGTGCTGGCGTAAGAACGATCGCGGCCAGTCCGGTAAATGCGACATCGACTTTACCGGGGACCCCGACCATCTGGTTTACGGCGTCGTCTACCACATG
>Ga0164315_10001192_pt1 | contig 19428 bp, 19 predicted proteins | sample GuaBasSedimGuay6_FD_113737 | JGI IMG/M metagenome (GOLD analysis project Ga0164315, IMG submission 113737) | Subseafloor sediment microbial communities from Guaymas Basin, Gulf of California, Mexico - Guay6, Core 4569-2, 0-3 cm | ecosystem: Environmental > Aquatic > Marine > Hydrothermal vents... | reverse complement strand
CTGGGTACCAATGCGCTTACCGAAGACGGTGTCCTTGTGAATCTGGATATGATTGGGAACCGGGTGGCAGCTCTGACATTCGGACCAAAGAAAGTCGTTGTAATTGTGGGCCGGAATAAAATCTGTGCGGATGTGTTCAGCGCCATGGAACGGGTTAAGGAGTATGCCTCTCCGGCCAACTGTATACGCCTGGGGATGAAAACCCCCTGCATTAAAAGTGCTTCCTGCCTGGACTGTTCGACAGATGACAGAATATGCAACACCTGGACCCTCACCGAGAAATCATTTCCCCCCGGCAGGACGGCGGTTGTGCTGGTTAATGAGGATCTGGGGCTGTAGCAAACAGACCGGAGATGACCCGATACAAGGCTGATTCGGGGCTTTCTTCAGGAGAAAAAGCTCATTAACAGTTTCCTGAATTCTTCTTTATCAGTATCACTTAATACTCCGAGTTTCTTTTTTACTATGGATGTATCTATTGTGGCGAATTTCATACGAAGCATTGAGGGTTTGGGGAAATTTGATATCTTCCAGTCCTGGATTTGGTAGTCTCCCATTTTATTGGGTGATTTGATATTACTGGTAATGAACGCAATGATTACATCAAGTCCTCTATTGTACTCATCAGGAGAGATAATCAGTGCGGGTCTTTTTTTATTTGTTGTCAGGTCTGTAAATGGGAATGGGACGAGAATAATGTCCCATTGCCTATAGGTCATTGTATATTTCATCTTCGTCGTTATCCCATTCCAGAAATGTTTTTCCTGACATACTCATAATATTCTTCAGATCTTCTTTGTCAGACAGCTCCTGAATTCTCGTTTTATTCTCCAGGATGTAAGTTTCAACCAGTTCAGAGACGATACTACCCATACTTTTTCCTTCAATGGATGCAATTACTTTCAATGCTTTTCTTTTGTCATCATTGATCCTGATACTCATCACACTCATATGTACGTCCTTAACGTAGAATATACTACATGTAGGATATATAACTCTGCATTAATAATCAAATCATCTTGAGGCTTACATAGCTTCCTCGACCTTTCTGCCGTGAATTGGTAGGATCGGGATTATGAGTGATACCGGTCTATACCTGGCATTTGATATAGGTGCATCCAGCGGCGCCAAGCTGGCTCTTTTTAATTCCTCCTCCTCGCCCATGGCCTCTCCTGAAGTTTGCGCCGAGGAGTACAGTGAGAACTTTGATATTTTTTCCGGGCAGCTGGTTGATGCTGCAGATGTTATGCTTCAGTCCCTGGGGAAATCCCGGAAGGATCTGGCGGGTATCGGTGTCGCCTCTGCAGGTATCCTGGGCCTGGACGGTGGATTCAAGCTTTTTCACAATCGGCCTCAGTACAATGGACACAATCTCAGAGCTGCCCTGGAAATGGAATTCGGGGTTCCTGCGGCAATTGCAAACGATGCGGATGCCGGCGGGCTGGCCGAGTGGAGTGTTCTGAAGCTGGAACTGCTCTACTGGGTATTCGGCGGCGGCTGGGGCGGTGTCTGGATCGATAAGTCCGGGGATATCCGCTTTCCCTCTACCGATTGGGATGGCCGGGATGAGAGCCTGCATTTCAGCAATGAGCCGGGTTATTCCATTGGAATTGACCTCTGGAAACTCCGCAGTCTTTTTTCCGAAGTGGGGGCCTCGTTTGAACTCTTTGAAAGGCAGCTTCACGATGATGAAGATCTTCCATCGGATTCCCTCCTCGGCCCCGGCGGAAACATGGACTCCATGAGGGCAGAGGTGATACTCTCCGGTCCCGGGCGCTGCAGACTGTTCCGGGCGGTTGTGGGGAATGATGATTTCTATGAAAACTTCCTGGATATTCATGAGCAGAAAGAACTCACCGATCCGGCAGTGGCCGGAGCCCATATCAGTAAGCTTTCCCGGATGAGGGTTGAATCGGCGGTAAGCACCGACAGGCTCTACGGCAAGGTTCTGGCTGAGGCTACACGGATACTCCTGAAAAAGTCGGAAGCCGATGGGCTTCCCCCGGGGACTCCGATATGTCTAGGTGGAAAGCCCAGTTATGCTCTGCCGTATTTCGGCCCTTCCACCCAGAGAATACTGGGGAAATCGGGTTTCATGAATTATCTGAGACCCTCGGTTATTGATGAGCGGGGGAGTAATGCCAACCTGGTGGGGGCTGCGGAACTGGCCAGGCGGGCGGTAAAAAGATGATCTGACTTCCGCATAGCTGATGCTTCCGGTACAATCCCCCTATGTCTGAATACATCCCGATTATACTCCCTATCTATGTGCCGATTCTCCTCGGCTATCTGGTCCGCTCCACCGGCTATTTTCCAGTGAAATACGGAAATCCTATACTACAGCTCGCCCTGAAAATCACCGTGCCATTACTGATTTTCACCGATATGGCCGGAATGGATGCCGATGCCCTGTCCCAGGTTGTCCCGGTGGTACTCTCTCTTCCTTTGTACATGACCATACTCTGGCTGGCCGCCCTTCTGGTTTCAAAAATACCGTTGTTCCGTAAACGGCGGGTTGAAACTGTTCTGATAATTATTCTGGGGAACATCGGCTACTTCGGCTGGGCGGTTACGGAAATTGGACTGGGCAGCAGCGGACTCTCCCGGAGTATCATGTATGCCGTTCTGTTCTGGCCCCTCACGATACTCTTTTCATTTCTTACCAAGATTCTTTTAGACCGCTCGGATGATGGTGCAAAATCGGCTTTTTATACATTAAAAATCGCCATCCCAATTTTTCTGGCATTTATAGTCGGTCTGGCTCTGGCAGTATCTGGAATCCATGCTCCTGGATACATCATGGAACCCCTTGCCAAGTTCGGCCAAATGACCGTGCCCCTGATACTCTTCGGCGTCGGTTTATCCCTGTCCTTCAAGGCGCATTGGGGGGAACTCTCCCTGCTTCTTCCCCTGCGGCTGCTCCTTACCTTCGGCGCGGCATGGTTAACCACCAGGATGAATGTGAAACTGGATGAAATCAGCCAATCTGTGGTTATTATGGTGGCCCTCATGCCGGTGGCGGCAAATATTCTGATGATGGGGAATACCCTGAAACTGGATGAAGAATACCTGTCGGGAGCCATCGCTATTTCATCACTGATGGCCATGGTGACTATACCGCTGACGCTGATACTTTTCAGTTAAAGATCTGAAAAATACAGAAACGTGAAAATAATCAAGCTTTATATTGGCGGCCGGCACGTATGAAGGCGTTGATATTCTCTAAAGGAGTATCCTGTGGCAGGTCGCAGCCGGTACTCAGAATAAAATTGGGGTGAGGCTCCATCTGCTTCATCAGATCGTTTACTTCAGCTTCAACCTCTTCGGGGGTTCCTGAAAAGATTGATCCTGTAGGATTGATGTTTCCCATGATAGCAACATCCTCAGGCAGTGCCTGGGCTGCTGTCGGGAGGTTCACCCCGGCAGATGCGGAATCAAGACTGACGGCATCGATTCCTGTATCAGCCATTCTCTTTATCAGATGCATGGTATTTCCGCAGGTGTGATATATTGTGGCTACTCCGGTGAACTTACAGCTGTCTACAATATGGCGAACATAGTCGGCTGAAAATGCTGTGAAATGATCGGGACCCAGCATAACGGCACTTGGTTCAAGGATGCAGATGGCCTGGGCTCCGGCGGCAATAAGGAGTCTGATATACTGCTGGATTTTTTCGGTTGCGAAATGGCAGAGTTCGTGTAATTCATCGGGATTCAGCACGGTGGCCATGGCAGCATCATCGGCACCCATAATGAGCGCAGCGAGGGAATAGGGTCCACTCACATAGGCACCTTTTATTGTTGATTCCGGCAGGCCGAGGGACATCATCTTGACGGTCTCTACATAACCGAGAAGCCGTCCATCAAAGGCAATGTTGATTTCTCTTTTCCTTTCGAGTTGATCAATGGAGAATTCATCTTTAACAACGGTTGGTGTATCGGTCTTCGGGAATACTGTAAATCGTCCCAGGGCATTGGCTTCAACGGACAGATCCATTAACGGGAAAATTGCGTCCGGTTTAAAGGCGTCAGACATGGATTGGATAATTCTGAAATGTTCGCCGTGGTTCTGCTGGGCGAGTTTGATTGTACTGTTCGTCATATTAATGCCGGGGAAGCCGACAAGTGGTACCACTAGACGCCGACCCATTTCTTTAGCTTCATTCATCTTTTCTTTAAAAGTATTGTGGACGATCATTCTTCACTCCTGTCTCCCAAATATTTCAGTATATATTATACCTCTGATTAATAAATACCGGGGAAATACTTCCGGTTTGGATTGGTTTACGTAATGCTTTCTATTCCCCTTCAGCCAGGGAGGAAAGGTCCCACTTTCTGTAGGCCTCGGTAAGTGTTGGTTCAGTGGATGAAGTACTCAGTGCGGACTGGAACCAGGGGATAATCACTTCCTCCCGGATTCGGGACCAGCGTAGAGGGCGGGATTCGGGCACCTGGAGATAATGACCCTCAGGAATCATGCTTCTAAGGTAAGTTTCATTCACCTCCCGGAGAGACGACAGGCCTCCCAGAAATCCAAAAACATCGATGCCGTCCCGTTCCCAGCGGTCCATCAGGAGGGATTGGGTTTCAGGAAGCATGAGCCACTTTATGAAGGCCGATGCAGTGGCCGGGGAGGATGCCTTCAAGGGGATTCCTGCGGAAGTAACTTTGATAACAGGTATCTTACGGGGGCCGCTGAGGTATCGGAGATCCAAGGCTCCGGTTATGGTATCCGGAAGGGTTGACCAGTAATCGAAATCGGTTCGGGCAAAGAGTATCCGGCCGTCAATTATCAGGTATTCATCGGGGATGTAACGGTAGCGATTGTTGAAAGCTGTATCGGCAGCTGTATCGCCGGCTGATTCTGAAATCCAGGCCTGTGTTTCCTCGACAATCCGGGTAAGCTGTGTATCCTCTGAGTTCTTCATACCGGAGGCGAAAATGTCCGGGGCTCTGAGGGCCAAAAGGTCGGTTAAAAACTGCGGGCTCCAGGTTGGGGAGAATCCCAGGCGTATCAGTCTTCCATCGTTATTTTCAGCTGTGTAGGGTGCTGCGGCTTCTCTTAATTCCCCGGGTTGAACCAGCATGGTATCCGGAAGTAAAGACATGGTTTCTTTTAGTCCCATTATCAGAGGCAGCTCAAAGGATAGGGGCGTGAGAAAATGGCGGCCTTTGGAATCCAGGGGACCTGATAAAGTCTCATAAACGGGGAAAACGGCTTCCGATGGGCGAAAGAGGTCAATTATCTCAGAAGAAGACAGGAAGGAACCGATCACAAGATCGGGATTCTCGTTTTTAATTACCTCGTTATCAATCATTGAGACGTTATGAATGGTAACAATTACATTTTCATCAGTTGAATTGTAAATCTCTGCGGCTGATGCCAGCTCTTTCCTGTCTGTGAGAATCCGGAGAGTCGTTACTTTGCCGGTACAGGAACAAAGGAAGATGGAGGCGGAAAGGATAATATAAAATGTAATATGGTGAACCGGTTTCTGCATAGCATCACCATAAGAAAAGCGGGGCCTCGGCGTCAATCCCGTTTCCATCAAGTTCAGAATATGTCTATAATGAAAACGAGGGTAACGATGTCTGTACAGGATTATGAGATTAACACACAAATTGACAGAATAACCGACCACGTTGATACGGTTCTGAAAAATGCTTTTATTCGGAAATCTCTCGCCCGCATTGAGGTTTCCCATGAATATCAGTCGGGAATGGATATTCTGCTCTCAAAATCTGAAAACTACCGGGTGAACGGCTACCTTTTTGATGAGCTTTACCGGGGTATTCTGGGGCTGGCCATGTGGTCGTATCGGGCCCGGACTGAAATGCTGCCGGAAATGAAGTATCACCTTTCAGGAGAAGCAATACCGGAGATAGACCGGTTACGGGAGCAGATGGCCCTGGAAAATCTGAAGAGCAACCTTGATATTCTCGCAGATAAGATTAACAACCTCTATGTGAAAACTGTGGCTCTGGACAAGGCCTCTCATAAGAAAAAACCTCCGGTTTATACAAGGATGAAAGAGCTTGAAAATCTGGGCCAGTTTCTGACTTCAGACTCCCGGGGATTGATTCATTAGCCTGATAATCGTTGACAGTGTATCAATTTCTCTCCTAGAGTAAGGGCATGGCAAAAACATCCGGGTCTGCCTCGGATTCCGACTCAGGTATTCTCGATTTCTTTTCAGGTTTGTTCTCGGGCCTTATAGGTGGAACTGACTCTGACAGGGAGAAGAAACGTCAGCTGAAAGAGATTCGGAAAGATTTAAAAAAGAGAAGCCGTTTCTTTAAACTGAAAGGCGATCTTGCTCAGCCGGGTATGGCCAAGTGGTTTCATGAAATCTACAAGGTTACCGGACCTGCTGATATTCTACTGGAACGCTACGGCAGTTCCGATCTCTTGAAAACTGTTTTAATTGAGAGTTTCCTTCCTGAAAATATCCAGGAAATTGTTACCAGCCTCCATCCTGAAAAAGTTAAGGAACGGGTTGTAAAAACCAAAGATGTCAAGGTTCTTGCCGAACAGGTGAAGCAGGAGCTTATCAGCCTGTATTCCGCCCTTGATGCCAATACTTCAAAGAGGGTGAATAAACTCTACAACGATTTGTACAGGCTTCAGGCCTTTACCCGTTTCCCGTTTTATTTCCTGCTTAAGAAATTTGATTCCATGCTTCCCGAACGGGATTTTACCTATAATCCGAGATTCGAAGCGATTAACGGACAGTACATCAAAGACGATTTGATGGAGTTTCTCGATGTTTTTTACGCCCTGGACGGGAATGCCGAGTGGGACGTTCTCTTTGATGTGCTGAAAAATTACAGAGACCTTGATGTTGTTTCCAAGGCTTCCTGGAAGAAAATCCTGGCCGTCCGCAAGGAGATGCTCAAATCCAGAACAATCGATCTGATTATCAGGCATCTGGAGGAGAAACCCTCCTGGTCGGCTATCCCGGAGAATACAAATTATGAGATTGTCGAAGGTTATTTCAACCGTATAAAAACCGGTGCCGATCTGACAATTCAAGAGATTTTGCGGGGCCGGAAAAATCGGAAAATCGAGAGTTTGCTGAAGAAGCTCTTCGGTACCACTTCGGTGAGCCGTACCCAGTTTTATACCGAGCGGGAGAATCTGACTTTTCAGAAAAAGATGCTGGCGGGTTACAAATTTGTCGATCCCATCAATTACCTGAAAGCTTTTTTCCTTGATTTCTATAAGAGCAAGGTCCGTATTCTTGTTGACCTCCTGCTTATTCAGGGGAAGTGGTCTACCAAACTTGCATCACAGCAATTCTCTGAGGCTTATCATCAGTTGATGTCCCTGTCGGATCTGCTCACCGGCTTTGATACCGGTCTGGCGGATGACGGCCCCATGGGCAGCAAAGTTAAACGTCTGCTTCTCCAGTCCACCCGGGAACGTTCGGCTCTGGGCAGCCTGAAAAATGTCCTGACTGAAGTAAACGGTGAGGCAAAAAAGATTATCAACTCATCAGCACAGAATCTGATTGTTCTCGGCAAGAATCTTAAAATGCTTCTTGAAGAGTACAAAGCCGAGGGTATGGAAATTATCATCAACTGGAAAGAGGTTGAAAGCTGGGCCGACCCTCCTATCGATGAACAGATGGCCGAAGTGTACGGGCAGATTTACTACCTGGTGCAGCTGCTGCAGCTGTGCATGAAGGACAAAAAGTAAGTAGCTGACTGCGACAAGCAGAGAGCCTGCGGTGAAGCACACCTGGCCCTAGCGGTGCTGCGCATCCGACGGGCTCAGGCGCACTTCCCTCCGGCTCTCTGCTTGTCGCGAAAGCTTTTTGCCGGGTGGGGAGCAGAGAGCCTGCGTAAAATCCAGCTCTCTGCCGCCGCGAGAGCTTACATTCGGTTGCGGGAGCGGTAGGCCGAGGGGGGCAGGCCTGAGTGCTTCCGGAAGAAACGTGAAAAATAGTACTGATCTCTGAAGCCCAGCTGATCGGCGATCTCCTTGATGGAGGAGTCGGTGAGCAGCAGATGTTCCCTCGATGTATCCAGCAGCTTTTTATCAATATAGTTCTTGATGGAAAACCCGGTATCGGCCTTGAGGCTCTTGTAGAGCGCGGAGTGGGATTTCTTCATGGCCTCCACAATCTCTGTAACTTTGAGTTCTCCGGATATATTGCAGTTGATGTATTGAAAAAGCTCTTTGTATTTCTGTATCTGATGTATACGGGGAATCATGTCCACAGCGCTGATAACAATCAGATTGCTGATAATTTCGAAAAGAAGGCTTTTAAAGTTTACGATACCGCTCAGATCTTTCTGCTCAAGGGATGATATGGAAGTTCTGATGCGGTTTTCCGGCCAGTTGAGTTTCAATGCCCGGCTGCAGTCTTCAAATACGTCTACACCCTCCATGAGGGTGACTTTAAAGTGGACAAAAAACTGATCCATAGAGTCTTCACAACGGTAGGACCAGGTTGAGTGGGCCGGGATGAAGTAGATACCCCCGGGCAGGAGGGGGAGCGACTCTTTGCTGTTGTACACCAAACCTTCTCCACCGAGAATGAAATACAAACGGTGGAAAGGGGATGTTATATCGTCGTGCAGCCAGTCACTGGAAAGTCTGGTGCGTCCGTGGACAAGTATCTCAATATTAAGGTTCCTGATGATAAACTCAAGGTATTCAATCTGGGAAACAGTCTGATTGTCGTACCTCACAGTTCTCATTTCACTTGAGAATACTCCCGGGACAGACTTTTGAAAAGTATCTCGATATTTGCCGGTGGAATATCCGGAAGGATGGCCTCATGGCTGGGAGAGAACACCAGGCCTGTGGGGAATATTTTCTTGAGTTTCTGTACATTTTCCTGAACTTCCTTTGTTGACCCATTTACCAGAAGATACTGGGCATCCACACCTCCGCAGAATGCGACACGGTCGCCGAATTCATCTTTTAGAGATTGTGGTTCCATACCGGCGGCCAGAGCCTGAATAGGGTGGATAACATCAACACCGGTGTCAATCAGATCACCGATGATGTCCCGTATTGATCCGCAGGAATGATGGACCACTTTTATGCCGTAGCTGTGAGCCTGTTCCACCAGTTTACGGGTTCCCGGAAGAACCATTGAATTGATGAGACTCGGGGAGAGCATCAGCCCCTGCTGGCTCCCGAGATCGTTTCCAATAAGAACCGCATGGACTTTTCCCCTGGTAGCCTCATAGAAGATTTCATTGGCTTTCAGGTAGAAGTCGGCAATCCGGTCGATTACGGCCTGGAACATTTCCGGCTCCAGAACCATTTTCATCAGGGCGGTTTCCATGCCGAAAGCCGCACAGGCATCCTGGAAGTGGGCAGACCACAGTACCCCCATTATGGCTTTATCCTTCGGGGCCTGGTCGACAACCCTTCGGCATTCCTCGGGATCGATATATTCTGCAGGGTCCGGCCAGTCAAAATCATCAATTTTTGACGGGTCTGAATAGTTTTCGAAAAACCCGGCTGCTGTCAGGGTCCGTTCTTCCCCGGAGTGGTGGTCGACGCTGTTCACAGCGAAGTCAAAGGCCATGTAGATGGCATCGCTGGTGGGAGAATGGTAGGGTAACTCTACCGGATACACATCATCGTCTACCGCGAAAGTCAGCTGGCTGATATCTTCGATTTTAAAATACTCTTTGAGCGACTGATGAGCTTCGGGGGCCGGAAGACCCATCCATCCGGCCGGACGATCCACCGGTTTTCTGTCGATTGTAGCAAAAAAACGTTCAATATGATTCATCCAATACCTCCTGGTAATGCAACAGGTTTATATTCCTGCCGCCCAGTTGGAATTGGAATGGAAGAATCCTGAAAAAAGATGGACTTTTTCGTATATGAAAAGCTTGCTGACCGGGGCATCAGAGAGCCTGCGAATAACACCGCTAGGGCCAGGCGAGCTTCACCGCAAGCTCTCTACTTTGATACCTGTGCATCCGGTTATGATTTTTTCAGTTTCTCCAGCAGGAAGATTACCGGGCGGTAGCCATCGGTACAGCTGGTGACAAAAGTATCCTGACCCCCTCTTGCCATACCGTAGACAAGTTTCTGCATGTCCGCCCAGGCCCATCCGCAGAAGCCCTCGGGCATTTCCCAGGGGGCATCTATAGGGGTAACGAATTGCTGCCCCAGTTCAAAATGTGTGCATTCGGTCCACTTCTCGGGTTCGGCTGCGTATTTTTCAACGAACTCTTTATGGAAATGTTTTTTGAGAACGGTGATTCTGATCTGATATTTTTTGATAGTCAAAGTTCTATTCTCCATATGGTGATCTGTACATCAAACAGCTGACTGCGCGGCAGCAGAATGCCTGCGTAAAATACCTCTCGGCGCTAGCGGTGCCTTCGGCATCCCCTTGTTATCAGGTGAAGCGTTCCCGGATTCTGGAACTGACGTAGTCCAGAATTGAAACTGTTATGGCGATGAACCATACCGCGAGTCCTGCTGATTTATAGTCCAGCAGGCGGATGTACTGCATCAGCAGGAATCCGATTCCGCCGCCGCCTACCATTCCGATAACTGTGGACATCCGGACGTTGATATCCCATCGGTAGATTGTAAAAGAGACAAAGGGCGGAATCATCTGGGGTATCACCGCGTAGACGATGGTCTGGAGCTTGGTGGCACCGGTGGCCTGTATGGCTTCAATAGGACCCGGATCGATTCCCTCGATGGCTTCGGAATAAAGTTTTCCCAGGGCTGCCACAGAATGGATGGTAAGAGCTACGATGCCGGCGAAGGGGCCGAGGCCCACCCATACAACGGCGATGAGTGCCCAGATAAGTGGTTCGATGGAACGTACGATATTCATGATGGTCCGGGTGAAGAAGTAAATGGATAGACTGAGACGGCTTCCGGACATCAGATTCTTTGCTGCCAGAAAACTCACCGGAATGGCCAGGATGATGCCGAAGAAGGTGGCCATCATTCCCATGAAGATGGTTTCGATGATAAGGCTGATGGTGAGTTTCAGAGGATTGGACGCGATAACTTCACCGGTCTCATTAATCTGACGGGCCATCACGTTATGGATATGGGGCCCGGTGGCGCTTGGTGGTATGAGCCGGTAGGGCATCACCATCTCCAGGGAAAACTCTCCTGAAGAATCGCTTCTTGTGGTAACATAGGCTCCATCATGCCGAGGCCTGAATTCGTTGCCCATGGCATCGGCCCACCAGATTTGAACTTCCTGTTCGGGGAAGAATCCCCGGCCGGTGATGGTGATAAGTGTTCCGGGCAGTATTTCATTTTTATCCCCAATACTGGAAAGTTCACCTTTACGGGGATTGACGTCGATGTATGGTTTATCCGCTTCCTCAATCGGAGCCGGGGGAGGGGTCCCTTCAGGATCGGCCAGAATTGTTGTGGCTGCTTCATTTGTTTCGGTGATGCGCTCCACAGCCGCTTCCCAGGGCCAGAGAACCTTGGATAATGGAACCCAGGCTTCTGACGCCTCCCGGGTGAGTTTTCGGATATCAATCTCACTGATTTGCCATCCTATGGTGAAGAAGAGGGCGAGAATTACAGCGAACAGCCAAGGAACGCCTTTAGGGCCTGTGATATTTTTTTCTGACGGTTGCCGGGCCAGTCTTAGAGCATCCAGGATGCTGAGAATCCATACCAGAATGAAACCGATAATGGCGATGATAACAAATCCTGTTTTCAGATCTGTGGTTTTTGAAAGACGGCCGATCCAGTCAGTTTCTCTATGCGCCACAACGCTCAAGCGCCAGAGAAAAAGGGCGAGGGAAGTTCCAAAGGCCATTATTATGGTTATTCCCCGGCGGAATTCACCACTGAGAATCTGACCCAGCCCGGGAAGAATCAGGGAGCCGGCAGCAGCGACACCAGGATTGATTTTATTCTTACTCATCATCCGCCTCCACTTTTCCACCGGAAATGGATCCGGCATTAATGCGTTCAGCTTCTTCTCCGTAAATTTCTTTGAATTCCGAATCTGTCATACCCTGGATTTCCTCCCGGGTTCCCTCGTATACAAGCCGTCCGTCCCGAAGGCCGATAACCCGGGTGGAATAGCGTTGAACCAGATCGAGGTAGTGAAGGCTGCAGATAACGGTGATTCCCGATTCTTTATTCAAATCTTCAAGATAGCCCAGTATGGTGTGGGCCAGAACCGGATCGAGGCTGGCTACCGGTTCATCGGCCAGAATCATCTTCGGATCCTGCATCAGAGCCCGGGCAATTCCAACCCTCTGCTGCTGTCCCCCTGACAGCTCATCGGCTCTCTTACGGGCCTGAGGCGTTAAACCTACACGCTCAAGTGCCGCGACGGCTTTCTTTTTATCCGCTGCAGGAAATTGTCCCAGAAGGGAAGCGAGGGGATTTACATAACCCAGGCGGCCTGCCAGAACATTGGTGATAACATTGGAGCGTTTCACCAGATTGAAATGCTGGAAAATCATCCCGATTTCTCTTCGGAGAGTACGAAGTTGGTTATGCTTCAGCGCCGTAGCATCAGAACCGTTCCAGATGATGGTGCCTGATGTGGGATCGATAAGGCGGTTGATACAGCGGAGCAGTGTGGATTTCCCCGAACCGCTGAGTCCTATTACAACAAGAAACTCTCCGTCTTTCACGGTGAATGAAACGTCTTTTAACGCTTCAGTTCCATCGGGATAGGTATGTGTCAGGTTTTTAATTTCCAGCATGTGTCTCTCCTGAAAAATGAAGACCCGCAGAACCGGTGAGACACCGATACCTGCGGGTACTCTTGTCGGGTATGGAAAAGAACTATTTAAGAAGGTCTTCTACATTGATTCCGGAGGCCTGGAGGAGCTGACGGAAGGGATCGTAAAAAGCATCGGTCTGCTCTTCAAGGGCGGCCCACTGATATGCAACCTCCAGAGCTTCTTTGCCTTTTTCAGTGGCGGCAATTTCCAGAAGGGCTTTGACGATATTGGCACGCATCTCGGCATCCATGTCGGGATGGAATTGAACTCCGTCATTGGGGATGTCAACAGTAACCTCGATAACAGTGAGGGCTTCCATCACATCGGGGAAATCATCTTCAACACGGGTTCTTGCATCAACATAAGAGGCACCGGCATCAGCATCACCGTTGTAAACGGCCGCAACTGTACCGTCATGGCTTCCGGCATCAAGAATATTGCTCAGGCCGGTATCAGGGTCAACACCCGCAGCTTTCAGGGTAATCATGGGAATTATCCATCCACTTGTGGACAGCGGGTCGGGGCGGGCGAAACTCTTACCCTTCAAATCAGAAATCTTGGTGATTCCGCTGTCGGTCCGGACAAATATCTGTCCATTATATGTAGCGCTGCCGTAACGGACGGAAACCAATGCGGCTTCGGAAACACCCCGGTCGGCGGCCATGATGTAGGCAAAAGTGGCCAGGGAGGACATATGAGCCTTCGGCGGATCAGTGGACAGGGCTTCGATAACCCCTACGTACTCGGTGGCGACGTTGGTGTCGAAGTAGTAACCGGTTTTATCAAACAGCATGTCGGCAATATCCCGGGCACCCGAGGATACTCTCTCCATTTCACCTGAGGGCACAAACGACCAGATGATGGGGTTCTCTTCGGTTCCCAGAGCGGCTTCCTTTTTACATCCTGTAACAAAAAGGAATGAGACTGCAAGAATTAAGAGCAGTAGGGCAGTCATTCGGGTGATCTTCATAGATTTCTCCTTGTATTAGAAAACTTATGATTCATCATAAAATCAACAGCTTGTTCGTACAAGGAAAATCGTATGAAAATCGTATGAATATTTATTATATTGACCTCTTCGAAGGGCCTTTACCCGTTTTCTCTTTCGGGTTGATAATATCCATGTGAGTTATTCGGGACCCCCGCCATTCTGCCCCCGGTGCAAACACTATTTTGTTACCTGGGATGCGGCCTTTCCCAAAGGCTGCAGGCTATTCAATATCAAATCCAGGCAGCTGCCCAGCTTCGAGGTGAGGGCGGCCAATCAGCGGGACTGCCCGGCCTTTGAGGCTAAACCCGGGTGACGCCGCCGGGGCTTCGTCATCCAACGGGGGGACGATATGGGTAGTATCAACATCACTAACGCAAGAAAAAATCTCTTTCGTATTGTTGAATCTGTAAACCGGACTCATGAACCAATTGAGATAACCGGGAAGAACGGTAATGCTGTTATCGTTGGTGAGGAGGATTGGCGAAGCATTTCAGAAACGCTCTATCTGACATCCATCCCCGGCATGAGAGAATCTATTATTAAAGGGATGAAGGTTCCTGTATCTGAAATGTCCCAAGAGCTCGACTGGTAACGTGTACAGGTTATATTTCTCAAAGCAGGCCGGGAAGGATGCGAAAAAACTGGCATCATCGAATCTGAAGAAGAAAGCTCAGATAGTCCTTGATGTCATCAGGGAGAATCCCTTTGCAGAATATCCTCCATACGAAAAACTGATTCGAGACCTTTCAGGGGCTTTCTCACGAAGGATTAATATCCAGCATAGAAATGTCTATCAGGTTGTTGCTTCTCAGACCTTGAAGATTCTGCGGATGTGGACACATTACGAATAGCAGACTAGCCGGCCGCCTCCCAGTCAGCCAGTTGCCCCCCTTTGGATATGTGAACTATAATTTCTATAAAAATGCACGCGTTTACTGGTAAAAGTAAAAGATCGCGTCGAGAAGGTTTTTTTATGAAACGATCTACAAAGCTGCGTTTCGCCTGTGGTTTCCTTTCGATAATAAGCCTCGCTTCCTGCCAATCACCTACTCCTGCAACCGGAAGCTACACCGACCGGGTGGAAAAGACCGCATCCTTCGGCACAAAAGACCCGACCGGCCCTATTCTTTACAATCCTGAGGAAGCCTCGGAGGTTCGCATCGCAACCGTGGAATTTACCGAAGGCCTGCAAGCTGAAATCTACTACCCACCGGACTTCGACTTCACCGAAAGATTGCCCGTTGTCGTAATGATAAACGGGTTTAGAAATGACGAAACGGTTTCCCTGTTCGGGATGAGGATGATGGATTTTTTCTCCAATATTACCTGGAGTGCCGCCATCGCTACCGAGGGCTTGGTGGTGGTAAATTATGAAACGGATAACGCCTTTAACAGTACGAAAGATCTCTTGAGTTATCTCGTGGACAATCAGAAGTCCCTGGCTCTAGATACCGGCCGCATGGCCTTGTTCGGGAACTCTGACAACGGGATTGTTCTGTACTCCCTATTGGGCCTCAAGGACTTTCCACCCCTCGATGGTGTTCGCGGAGCGGTAATCTATTATTCCAGCTTCAGGGTGGGTACACCTAAAGCACCTGAGGGGATGAGTTTTTTCCTGGCCCGGGGTGATGGATCTGATGAAATCGAGATACGGCTTATGGATAAAGCGGCTGAAAGCCTTGAAAATGCCGGTTATCCGGTTACCTACGCCGTGCACCCCACCGGCCCCCATGGATTTGACTATAATACTTCCGACGAGGTTACCGAGAAGATTATCTTCGGTACACTGGAATTTCTCAAAGAGGTGCTGACCGAAAATCCCCGGTAAAAACCACGAAAAGATTCTACAATGTCTGTGAAGATATACAGCCCCCGCCTCTTCCCTACAAACCCCCGGAGATTTCTGATATCGACCGTGAATTGTGGAATAGTAGGACTCCCCCAATATCGGGGTAGTGGCTGTACCCGACCTGAATGGATAAAATACACGGTATTATAGAGGCTGATAAACTCGTACCGGTGATAACAGAATTCGTTGATATCACCGGTTTGGTGAAAGGGGCTTCCAAAGTTGAGGTGCTGGGGATTGGAGATAGAAGCAAAGTCCCATTCTGCAACTGTTGTAGAAGAAGGAGGCAGCTTTGTAAGTAACTATGTCTCTTTTCGTCCTGCAGGAAAAAATAGAGTCGAATCTCGTTACATATTTGAATGGTCCGGGTACCTCTGCAAAGGGAATAAATGCAGAAATTGCCCACCGTGCTGTCTACATTGGAGGCAATATCTATGATAATCAGAGGCTTCCTCGACAGCAATATCAAGGGTCTGGGTCCTGAACTAGCAGGTCATGGTGAAGATTGATTTCGCGATAAACTGAAAAAGAATTATATTATAGAGAATAAGGATATGCAGACGGCAGCATTAGATGCCGTACCAGCCTAAAATCGGCCTGGTTATTAAATTTGTGATTAATTTTATATTGGAGGAACAAAATGGAAGAAAGAATGATAAAAGAAGGTATTTACTCTGTAGGTGCTGTTGATTGGGACAGCCGCATTTTCGACAATCTTATACCACTCCCTGACGGCACCAGCTATAATGCCTTTATAGTTCAGGGAAGCGAGAAAACAGCTCTGATAGATACTGTGGATGCAACAATGTCAGATGTTATGCTAAAACGCTTGAACCAACTCGATTGCAGGCACATTGATTACATTGTAATAAACCATGCCGAGCAGGACCATTCCGGTTCGCTGCCGCAAATGATGGAGAAATACCCGGAAGCACAGGTTGTAGGTACATCAAAATGCAAGACTATGCTTCTGGACCTCTCTCTGGTATCGGAAGATCGATTTCTAACAGTAGAAGATGGTGAAACCATTTCGCTGGGCAACAGAACTCTTGAATTTATTCATACACCATGGGTTCATTGGCCCGAGACAATGCTGACATATCTAAGGGAGGAAGAGATTCTTTTTTCCTGTGACCTTTTCGGTTCCCACCTTGCAACTACAGATATGTATGTCACTGATGAAGGTCAGGTCTATGAAGCAGCTAAACGATATTATGCAGAAATTATGATGCCATTTCGCAGTATTTTGAAGAAGCATTTAGAAAAACTTCAAGAATACAAAATATCAATTATAGCTCCCAGTCACGGTCCGATGTATAACAGACCGGAGTTTATCCTGGATGCATATCAGGATTGGGTTTCCAGTAAACCTAAAAATATTGTTGTCCTACCCTATATCTCTATGCACGGAACTACCCGGGAAATGGTAAAGCATCTGGTAGATGCCCTGGTTGAAAAAGGTGTAACTGTTAAACAGTTCGATCTGGCTACTATCGATATTGGCAAACTTGCCATAGCGCTGGTAGACGCTGCTACCATCGTAATTGGATCACCTACTGTTCTGACAGGTGCACATCCAAACGTCGTCAGTGCAGCATACCTGGCAAATGCTATACGCCCCAAGGTAGAGTTTCTTTCAATAATCGGTTCCTATGGATGGGGAGGGAAAATGGTGGAACAACTTGCTCAAATGATCCCTAATCTAAAGGTGGAGATAATAGATCCTGTTGTTATTAAAGGGTATCCGGGAGAAGAAGATTTTAAAGCACTGGATAAACTGGCTGCCGATATTGCGGGTAAACATAAAGAACATAACTTGATCTGATGAATATCTGTAGAATGGAAAGGCTTTTCATTAGCTACTAATTACGCTCTGAGATATGATATTTAAGGGGTTGGAATAATTTCCAGCTCCGTTTATTTCAATGCGGTTTCAACTTCCCGAGTAATACGCTTAAGGTTTTTTTATATAATCCGGATCAAGAATATTAAGTATAACAACAGCTCCATCAATTACTTATGCAATTACCGGTGCACTTTTTTTGAAAAATACGATTGATCGAAAAATTAATCTGAAGCAGCAATTTCCATAATGGGAAAAAGAGGGGAAGAATACTCTAATCTCGATAATACACACTATATGAATGTATAATGGCCGCTCCTTTGTTCTGCGAAAGGGTTAGTTTTCGAGAAATATCAGAAAAAAGCAGAAAAAAGATCTGAAAGTGTAATATGCGCTTTCCTCTGCGGATTCTGCATCAGGGAGTGGATCGGGGTTTTTAAGCATCACATACCTGAACTACCATTCTGGAGGAGCACGTTCTGCAGCTATTGAGAATATTTTTCCAGTTTCCTTTGATCCGTGAGGATTACAAACCATACCGGTGTATTAGCTGTAACCTCTTTGGTGGGATATGCTGTGAAAGTTCGGCCAGGAAACCAGCTGCCTCAAACAGATGAAGGTTTTCTTTGAAATATTCGTTATAGCGAGTGTGGAACAGCACTCGTGCAATGTACTCCGCAAGACTTTTCTGGGCTTCTTCATCAAGGTTTCGGACACTATTGTCTATGCCAGGTCGCAACCGTCTGTTGCTGCTCGGATAAAGTGGTCGTACCGCAGGCAAAGCCGAGGAACGATCCCGACACCCTGCATCCTGAAAGAATCCGGAATGTTTCCAGCTAAGAATGTTATGAGCGATGCAAAGGTAAATGATGCAGGTGTTTCACTATGTATGTTACTTGAGTATAATAATTTCAAATACTTTCAATGGATTTTTTAACTATTACTTATCCGGTTTTAAAAAAAAGTACGCCTGCTGGCCGAACGTCGGGGCGGAGCCTGAAAAGCGAGTACCGCCAGGGCTAAAGGGCCTTTACCTCAGCCCCTGCCGTAGTCCCAGGGGTGTCCCTGTTATTCTTTCCTAAACCTGCAGAACCTGCCCCTTCCCCACAAACCCCCGGAGGTTTATGATACCGACCGTGAATTGTGGAATAGTAGGACTCCCCAATGTGGGCAAATCGACCATCTTCTCGGCACTGACTTCCGCTCCGGCGGAGGCGGCGAATTATCCGTTCTGTACCATCGATCCGAATATTGGTGTGGTGTCGGTTCCCGACCCCCGGCTGGATAGAATCCACAGCATTATCGAGGCTGACAAGCTTGTTCCGGCGATAACGGAATTCGTGGATATCGCCGGTCTGGTAAAAGGTGCATCCAAGGGTGAGGGGCTGGGAAATCAGTTTCTCTCCAACATCCGCAGTGTGGGTATTATCGCTCATGTGGTGCGCTGTTTTGAAGATGAAGATGTTGTTCATGTGGACGGCAAGGTGGATCCGGCGTCTGATATTGAAACCATCAATATTGAACTGGCTCTGGCCGACCTTCAGTCTGTGGAAAAACGGCTGGAGAAGAATGTCCGGCAGGTGAAGGCTACGGATATCAAGATCCGTCAGGAGGCGATGGCCGTCGGTGAGCTTCTGGAGAGAGTCTCCGCTCACCTGGGTGAGGGCAGACCTGTCCGTTCCATGGAGCTTTCCGATGATGATAACCTCCGCCTGAGGGAGCTTTTCCTGATTACGGCGAAAACTCAGATCTACGTGTGCAACGTGGATGAAGATGATATTGAAGGAACGTCCCCTTCGGTTCAGGCCGTTAAAGCTATTGCCGAAGCCGAAGGGGCGGAAGTTGTGGTACTCAGCGGTAAACTGGAAGCTGATATTGCTGCTCTGGATGACCCCGAAGAGCGCTCTGTTTTCCTTGAAGATTCGGGGCTGAGTGATTCGGGACTTTCAAGGCTCATACGTTCAGCTTATTCCACTCTCGGTCTGCGGACTTTTTTTACCGCCGGGGGTGTGGAAAACCGGGCATGGACCTTTAAAGAGG
>Ga0164315_10001191_pt1 | contig 19431 bp, 11 predicted proteins | sample GuaBasSedimGuay6_FD_113737 | JGI IMG/M metagenome (GOLD analysis project Ga0164315, IMG submission 113737) | Subseafloor sediment microbial communities from Guaymas Basin, Gulf of California, Mexico - Guay6, Core 4569-2, 0-3 cm | ecosystem: Environmental > Aquatic > Marine > Hydrothermal vents... | reverse complement strand
GTTTTATATTGACGATTTTTATTATTGTCATTTTCATTGGCTTGCCCCACGTTATAGGGTGGATTGCCAATAATCACAAAAAAATCCGTCGTTTGCTGTTTTTTTACCCGCTCAGTATTTTCGGGCGCAAACATGTCTACCTGTTTATTTTCGGCTAATTCAAATGTATCCGCTAAACAAATCCCGTCAAATGGTTGATATTTGCCCATGAGTTCTAAGTATTCATGCTCAATGTTCATGCCGGCAATGTAATACGGCAACAACATGATTTCATTGCAATGCAGTTCATTTTGGTATTTGTCGTTTAAATCTATCCGACTTTGCTGCGCTATCTCGCGCATGATTCGCACGATAAAGTTGCCGGTGCCAACAAACGGATCAAGAATATGCACTCCTTTGCTGGTTAATGATTTACCAAATTCGGTTTGTAAAATCTCAGCAACCGATTTCACCATAAAATCTACAATCGGCTGCGGCGTATAAACAATTCCATGGGTATCAGCGACTTTGACGGAAAAGCCTTGAAAAAATCGTTCATAAATGGTATTTAAAAAGTGTTGTTTATAGCTGTGTTCATCAATGGTAGCTGCAACATCTTCTAAGGCTTTGTAAAAATATTTCAGTTCTGCAAAAAACGCATCGCGGTTAAAAGCTTGTGCGGTGAGCTTGTCAATCACCGTTTCAATTTCACGGGCAATAATATTGCGTTTGGCAAAATCGGGATGATTGAAAAGGCGGCGAAAAATACGTTCTGTCAACAGATGTTGAATCAGCATTTCAAAAATCGCCGCGTCTGCCAGATTTGGGTTAATGGCTTTTTGGCATTGCTCTGCGAAACGGTTAAAAGCGGCCGCAAATTTCTTATCCTCAAGACGAGCTGCTTGAATTAAGGTTAATAGTTTTTGGGCTAAATCTGGTACACGGCCTTTAAATTCTTCGGCTGCTAAATCCCAGCGTTCATATTCTGGGCGTTTGAAATTAAAAAACGTGTGTAAAACCTGGACAAGGTTAGCCGGCTCGGTTAAAGACAAGTCTAAAACTTCGCGCCCATTTTGGATTAAAATGGTACGTTCAGGGGCTTGAAAGAGGATATTGTGTTGAGGGTAATCGTCTTGGTAAAGTTTTTTATGAACTTCAAAAGGCAAATCATCTTGAGAATCTTTGGCTTCCCAATAGCCACGCACCAGGTTAGAACTATCAAACAACACGCCATCTATGCGAATCCGTTTATTATGGCTACGTTTTAACGTTTGTTCTTGTGTTAATACCCATTGGCATTGTTTGGCGCACGATTCCAGTAAGTGTTGAAAAGCGATTTTAACCGTGCCTTCATGGGTTTGCGCTAAGCGTTTGAAATCGCTTAATTCTTGGTAATAGGTGCGGATAGATTGGTGTTTGGAGGTGAGTGTTAGCATGGTGATTTTTTACAAAAAAGTGATACTATAGTTTTTCAGAAAAATAACTTCACGTAACGGATGCTATCCCTTCTTAGGGATAGTATCCGTTAACTTAAACCAAGCGATAGCATCACGACTTGAACACTTTTTTCAAAGTACCAAAAAGTGATACTATCGCAAAACCAAGCGATAGCATCACGATTTGAACTTTTCAAAGTACCAAAAAGTGAGACTATCGCAAAACCAAGCGATAGCATCACGACTTGAACACTTTTTTCAAACCTTTGAGGTTTAGGCTAGGCTGTTGATTTTAAGCTTATTTAGGGTTTAAACGTGTTGCCTATTTTCATGGTGAAAAATGGTGGGCAAGCGGGCGTTAAGATTTGGGACAATGTTTGAGAGAGTGCAGCCCGCTTACCCACCCTACGAAACTTTTCAAAGTACCAAAAAGTGATACTATCGCAAAACCAAGCGATAGCATCATGACTTGAACTTTTCAAAGTACCAAAAAGTGATACTATCGCAAAACCAAGCGATAGCATCACGATTTGAACACTTTTACAAAAAAGTGATACTATCGCAAAACCAAGCGATAGCATCACATAGTAAATTGCGCCAAAATATTATTCATTGTCTTCTTACCTAATCCACTGACACGTTCTACCATGTTTTCAATAGAATGAAACGGTTGTTTATCCCTTTCGTTTATGAGGTTGTCCCTCACCTTTTTATTCACACGCATTCGCTCTAACTTGCGAATCAAGTCCGAAGAAGATAATGTGTTCACCGCGTCTAAGAACTTCTGTTTTGCCCCTGCCGGCGGTGGTGTCAGGATGACTGGTTTTTTAGGCCGAACCGGCTGTTCTGGAAACTTGGGTATTTCAGGCGGCGGTAAGTTTTTCATCTGTTCACTGAGCAAATGAATTTGTGTACTCACCTTTTGTTCAAGTTGAACACTGATATTATTGAGTTGTTCCCCAATAAAATGTTTCAATGTGTCTAGGGTTTCATGCAATTCATTGTCTTTGGCTTCAACCAGTTTACCCACGGTTTTCTCTAATGCTATTATCCGTTCTACAGCCACAAAACGTTCATCCGATACAACACTCTCGCTCGGACTTATTGGTGAGGCTTTGACATCGGGCTGTGGTATTGGCGACACCTCCGGTGTATTTATCGGAGAGGTTATGACATCGGGTGGTGGTATTGGCGACACCTCCGGTGCTGTTGGTAAAACCGATTGTCGTTGCCTAAACACCTGGATCTGTTGTTCATACGCCGGTTTTTCTTCTTCAGATTCAACAACGTAGGCGTTGATTGTTTCACCTTTTAGTGGATCGATTTCTTCTGCTCTCAGTGCCGCATAATATTCAAAATATCCGTCAAGCACAGTATAAGAATCTACCCCCGTTTCCAATAAAATAGGTGGCGTGATTGTGCCTTGCATTTTTAAAATCAGTTGGGCTGCGTCATCCAAGTCAGTCTCGGAAAACTCGGTACGAGGTAAGGAAGAATGAATATCTTCAACCATCACAATAGCATGTGATATTCTTTTCATTAATACACCCCTATTTTCTGCAAAATTTCTTGAGCCAATTGTTGAAACTCCGCCACCGATTTGGCACTTGATTTAAAATCAAGTATTGATCTGGGATCTGCCACTTCCATCTCGCCTACTTGTAAGTTTTGTTCAACACACTTTGCCAAATCATCTCTCTCAAAAATAATGGTTTCCATGACTTCAAATTGATAGCGTTGTGGAATTAACGCCATACGTTTTTGCAAAGTGCCAGCGACAAATTTGGCATTTGTCGAGACTTTGGTAGGCAAAACGCCCAATACTTGAATAGGAGGACGATTAAGCATTTCTCTGAATTCATTGTTTTCATCAATGAATTCTCTGACATTATCTAAACCTTCGTTGGCAAAAGGTTTGAGATCAGAAGGAATAATCAAATAATCTGCGGTTATCAATGCAAGTCCTGCGTATAGATTTAACGACGGAGGTGTATCGATAAGGACAATATCATATTTATCTTTAACAGCCTCCAATTTCTTAATCAGTTGCCCTTGAACATATTTCAGTTCATTAAGTTCATTCTCTTGTTTCATTAAGAGAATATGGGAAGGTATCACATCAATCTCGTGGCTACTAAAACGGGAAGTTCGCGCCACTTCGGAAATAGAAAAAGACTTCCGTGACTTCAACAGATGATAAACATAACTATCTTTCAAGTTATCTTTTTCCTCATCTCCGAAGTTGACTAAGCCGGTAGCAAAAGTGGTATTGGCTTGGCTATCCAAGTCAATCACCAATACTTTTTTACCGGCCTTACTGAAAGTGGCTGCGAGATTAACCACTGTCGTTGTTTTGCCTACGCCGCCTTTATTGTGATAAACGGCAATTGTTTTCATATTAACGCTCCCTTTGGTGGGTTTGAGTTTCTGATGATTTCGATTAACCAGCGTATCTTTGCCTATCAAAGCATTGATTTCATTAATTTTATTTTCAACGCCATAACCAAAGCAGTGAAAAATCAATTGAATCTTATTGTCGATGTTTTGGTAAATTCTAATTTCTTTGCCATTGGTTAGCAACCCATAAGTTATTTGTAAATCTATCATATAGTGTTCTAACTGTTCAATATGCTCATTCAACTGTTTATCAGGGTGTTTAGCTTCAAAAACCACACCTGTTGTATAATCAATTCCTTGGCTGGCATCTGCTAGAAAGTCTAACCGAAACCGGTTAAATTTAATTTCTTGTTGCCATGAATTGATAGAGTAACCCAATGCTGGCAAAAGATAAGTCACAATCAATTTACTTTCAACTTCCCTTTCATTATGACAAAATTCTGGGTTAAAAGGTGTAGATTTTTTGGGTGTAGCCATAATCAGTTATCAGTTCTATTTTACGGATACTATCCCTTAGAGGGATAGCATCCGTTTTACCACCAAACATCAGTTATATTAATTCTTGCTGTTTTTCCTGTTCTAAAGCTTCTTTTAACAGTGTTATTTCTTTGAGTAATTCGTTTTTCATCACAATTGCAGCGGGTTCTAGATCGCTAGCACGCCCTAGCACTTCCAATCGTTTACAAAGGGCAACCATGCTGACAGCCCCCAAATTAGAGCAACTCCCTTTAAACTTATGCGCTGCCAAAAAAAGGGCTTCACCGTCGCCAGCGGTGAGGGCTTGTTGCAAATCTGTTTGGTAATTAGGCAACTCATTAATAAACAAATCTATTAACCAATTGATGCCATCACGATCTTTCATTTCAAGACGCTTAGAGATAAACGTGGTGGCGGAAAGTACGTTGTTTTCGGACATGTACTTGTTATCCTCTGTTTCGGGTAAGTGGTTGGTTTCCTCAACAGGAATAGACGTTTGATGGTACTCAAGCCAAGCAAATTTTTCGCCAATCCTTATTGAACAAGGGGAACAGCACTAGTGACTGAAAATGACAGTGGTTCACGCCCGGAAATTATTTTCATTTGCACCTGATAAGTCGTCACTGAACCATCAAATCCAGTAGGCACTTCAACTGCGGGTAGATGTAAGTTGCCATCACTCAACGAGAAAAGAGCGTTTGTAGAGGAGCCACAGGACGAACCAGGGGTTGTTGGACAATTAGCCATATCAATACCACAAGAAGCCGGGTTTGTCTGACATTGTGCTTTAGTTTCTTGGATAGCATTATTGATGTCGGGATTAATACTGATTCCACAGGAAGGGGGATCATTGCGACATTGTTGTCGGCCTTCTTCAATGCAAGCCGTTGTATCAAGATTGGCTTCTATATCACAAGAGGCCGGATCATTCTGGCATTGTTGTCGGCCTGCTTCGGTGTAAGCGGCCGTGTCTATTTGACAGGAGGCTGGATCATTCAAGCATTGTTGTTGACCCTCTTTGATGTATGCATCTGTGTCTATTTCACAGGCACTAGGATCTTTCTGACATTGTGCCATCGTCTCGTTTTTAATGTCTTCGTCAGAGACACCATTAGGGAGATAACGACTGATGCCACATGCACTGGGATTGTTTCTACAGAAAGCCATACCAACCTCGGTTCCCGCATAATACCCATTAACATATTGGGGGTCAGTGCTAGATGGTGGGGGAAATTCTTGTGCATAACCAAGTGGATTGAAAGTAATCCACACAGTTAAAATCAATAGAGTTGGGTAAATTTTCTTCATAATCAATTACCTCAGTTTTTTTGCGTGGGGAATTGGGAATTGGGAATAATTGAACAGAGTTGTCAAGATCAATTATTTATTTCCCAAACAAACTGATACTATCCTTTCAATAATTTGACAATATCACATTTCAATAGCCATGCCGTTTTTCGTACAAGGTTCGCTTGAAACGAATTCCCATCTTCGGCCGTTTTTTCGTACAAGGTTCGCCTGAAACAAATGATAATATGAGATGGTCAAAATAAATATAGCTTTTTCAGAAAAATAATTTCACAAGCCATAACGGATAGCATCCCTTGAAGGGATACTATCCGTAAAACTATTTATCTGAAATTAAAATACCCATTAACCATTAACTCATTAACCATTAACCATTAACCATTGCCCATTATCTCTTATTATGTGAATGCGCTGTTGATTTTTGACACAAAAAGATCAATTTGTCGGCAATTTCAGGCAAGGGTAGTACATAGTCTATTCCACCTCGTTTAATCGCTTCGCCGGGCATACCCCACACGACACTGGTACGTTCATCTTGTGCCACTGTTACTGCCCCCGCTTCATGCATTTCTTTAAGGCCACGAGCACCATCATCTCCCATTCCGGTGAGAATCACACCAATCGCATTGGGTCCCACGTTTTGTGCAATGGAACGAAATAACACATCAACTGATGGACGGTGACGATTCACCGGGTTACCTTTATTCAAACGACAGATGTAACGTGAACCTGAGCGTTCCACTAACAAATGATAATCGCCGGGTGCTATATAAACATGACCTGGTAATATCGCTTTATCATCTTCCGCTTCATACACCGTCATGGCCGACAGTTGATTCATCCGTACCGCAAAAGAATAACTGAATGTTGCCGGAATATGTTGGCTAATCACAATGCCCGGTGCATTAGGTGGCATTTGCATCAGCAGGACTTTGATAGCTTCAGTCCCCCCGGTGGAGGCACCAATGGCAATGATTTTTTCAGTGGTTTTAAAATGACGATGGCGGGCTTGATCGTGGCCTATAATGACATCGGCTGAATACTTAGGCGCGACTTTAAAGGTCGTTTCTGGTAAAAACTTGCCAGGGTGTACATTGGCACCTGCCGCTGTCCTAATTTTGCTGATAATTTCTTCGGAGTAAGATTCAAAGGTTTGGGCAATATCAATTTGTGGTTTAGAGATAAAATCCACTGCGCCTAATTCCAACGCTTGGAGGGTGATATCGGCCCCTTTTTGAGTGAGGGCCGACACCATCACAACCGGCATAGGCCGTAAGCGCATTAAATTACTTAAAAAAGCCAAACCATCCATGCGTGGCATTTCTACGTCTAGAGTCAAGACATCCGGATTTAAACGTTTGATTTTGTTTCTGGCAATATACGGATCGGCAGCCGTGCCAACAACTTCAAGGCCATGCGCTGAGTTGATTATTTTTGTCAACATCTGCCGAATTAAAGCAGAGTCATCAATAATTAATACCTTTGTTTTTGACACGCCCATCTCCATTAGAATAGTTCAACATCACCTGCAATCGGTTGATTTTCCAGATTACGTCGATATGCATTTTCACGTTGAAGAATCATTTGTTCTATTGCCCGCAATTTTTTAACCCGCACCCGCCCATTGGCGGGAAAAAACAGGATTTTGCGCGGATAAATGTCACCCAGGTCTTCCGCCAGTAGGGTCAAACCTTCGGCTTGTACATATTTTTTTACAAAATCAATATTTTTTTGTCCTATATTTGCCATATTCCTCATAATACGTCCTCCACCAAACAGCTTAACTTCAAGATTTTGTCGTTGGCCACCATGTTTTAAAATGTCATTAATCAGATGTTCCATCGCAAAACTGCCATAGCGATTTGCCGCACTGACACTGGTGTGTTCCCACCTATCTATTGAGACATGGGGTAACATAAAATGATTCATTCCGCCTATGCCGCTGATGCTGTCGCGAATACAGGCAGCCACACAGGAACCAACGACTGTCATTAAAATTTCATCATGGCGGGTGACATAGTATTCGCCGGGTAAAATTTTCGCGATACAATGATTATTGCGATGATCCCAATAACGTTTAATGTGCCTATAACCCGGCAAAGCACGCGGCAGCAAAGGCGGTACCATAAAGCTTTTATTCATTTATACATATACATATCATTATTAAATTGATAAATTATTAAATTGATAATTACTCATTAATAAATTACCAATTAACAATTACATTGACCACCGTGATAAATTGAGCTGTTTTGAACTGGAGAGCATAAAATAACTCTTTGAATAGCCATGAAAAATTCAATTATACTCTGGGGAACAAAGGGGAATGAACTGACTTCTGTGAGTATACATCAAGTTTTTACATACACTGTCTGTTGCAACAAACGAAAGCGGGTGCTAAGTTGAAACAGGTTTTCAGAATGGCCTATCAACAAATAGGCATTATTGTCAAGAAGATTGGCAAATCGTTCAAATAAAATTTTTTGAGTGGATTTGTCAAAATAAATCACTACATTGCGGCAAAAGATAATGTCAAATGGACCACGCATAGGCCACATACCTATCAAATTCAAATGTTTAAACGTAATTAACTGTTGTAATTCAGGTATGATTTGCACTCGTCCTTCTGCGCTACCCGATCCTTTTTTAAACCAGCGATGCAAGCGTCCCGGTGGCACACCTTCTATTCTGCCTTCCTCGTACACGCCAAGTTTCGCTTTGGTAAGCACTTGGGAATCTAAGTCGGTAGCGAGAATTTTGACATCCCAGTCGGCTGGTATCACTTCTTTGACGATCATTGCTATTGAGTAAGCTTCTTCGCCACTGGCACAGCCGGCTGACCAAATACGAATGCGCCGTGTGGTTGGTTTTTTCTCAAGCAGTTGCGGCAATAGCACTTGTTCTAACAACTCGAAATGATGTGGCTCACGAAAAAAAGCGGTGAGATTGGTAGTCACGGCATTGATAAAATGTACCAATTCTTCCCCGCCATTTATTTTTAATAGCTTATAATAACGAGAAAAACTCGTCAAATTCAGGGCCCGCAAGCGACGTGACAAACGGCTATAAAGCATTTCTTGTTTGTGATCAGATAGGCGGATGCCGGTGTGTTCATTCACCAGTTTACGCAATAAGTCAAAATCGTTTTTAGTAAAATGAAACTCTCGCTCGTTCATCAACCTTTTCCTACGCTAAAGTCCAGTTTTCAGGCCGGGAAACAAGGGTTTCGGTTTAAGGGCAATTACTATACACACAAATGGCACTTCGTTGTGCAAGGAACACAGAGGAAAAACCGTTTTAATTATTTTCAAATAGTTATTGGGTTTTTGATGTTTCTCAAAAATTTGTTCCTGTGTTGAGTATAATTATAAATGACTAACTCACAATAACCAACGATAGTTTTTCATTTTTACGAAGTTACGCTTTTAGGCAGCGTTGTATTCGCTTTGGGTGTCGATTCCAATTTATCTTAAATGTCTATAGTTGACGGTTAGCCAACTCAGCAAACCCTTCCTGTTTCCTGTCTCATCCATCCATAAGTCCCTTCTTGAACAATACGTCCCCTATCAAAAACAACAAAGTTCTTGAGTTCCAATCAGGAGGACAAAGCTTTGATGTCCAAACGGATGCTATTCTTTGAAGGGACAGTATTCGTCAAATCACTATGTTTAAATCAGTCTAATCTCTAATGTTTTATTATAGTCATCCAGAAAAGTTTTGTCGGTCCTAAATGGTAATGAGTCTTAATATCTATCAGTTGGTAAAAAAAGCTATTTTTCAACACAGAGAACACAGAGTACCACAGAGTACCACAGAGTATAAATATAGGATTTTTTATATAGGAACGTGCATAATACAACTAGGGCAACCATAAAGGATTGCCCCTACCTTACAAGATGTGTTGTAGGGGTAATCCCTTGTGGTTACCCTAAAATTGACTAAGTTATTTTATGCACGTTCCATATTAAACACGGTGTAACGTTGTGTGTTTTAGGCTATCGAATTTGAAAACTGATAGGTGGTAAGGGTAATGAGTAATGGGTAATGGGTAATGAGCTTGACGGATAAAATTCGCCAATAGAAAATAGCGAATAGCTTGAAGTCTAATGGGTAAGGAACTTCCAAAAAAATAATGTACCCAGTGATACTCTCGCTTGCTATGATAGTATTATTCTAATGTAGGTATTATTATATTGGGTAATCCCTAATATGAAAATGAGAAAATGTAAGATTTCATTAAGTTATAAGTGAAGTGCTGAATCTGTTGTGGTTTAAATAAAAAATTTATTTTATTATAGCATAAGATATTTTTGGTTTATTTACCATTCGCTATTCGCTATTCGGCATTACCGATTAAAATAAGTATTGGGGTAAAAATCTATGTACAGGACAAAAATGATAACATATTGATTTTAAATTGTATTTGGTGATGCTATCGCTTTTTTTGCGATAGTATCACTTTTGCGAAAGAGGCAATAACCGCCAGTGCTATGGTTTTAGGAACGTGCATAATACAACTAGGGCAACCATAAAGGATTTTTCCCTGTCTTCAGTAAGGTTTAGTAGGGGTAATCCGTTGCTCCAACCTTACGTTTCCTAAGTTATTTTAGGCACGTTCCTTATGAGACTCAAAACCAAAAAGCGATAGCATCACGGCTTTTTCACGAGGGTTTGAGTGAGACTCAAAACCAAAAGCGTGAGCTAAACGGCTTGAACACTTTTTTGTCCTGTACATAGGGTAAAAAATCTTATGACTCACGTTTTGGGTTCATATTTTTAAATAACTACTTACAAAATAACCCAAGTTGCTACCTATAAGTAATTGATTTATTTTATGATTCAAAGTTTGATACCCATTCAAAACTTCACTGAGGTAACGGGTTGATTTACAATGAATCGTCGAGTTATAGGTGGCAACTTAGGTTATTTAAGTTATAGGTAGCATTTTTGAAATCTATCAACCAGGTAGTTACACTGGCTATATTAATTTCGCACCTTCGGTGCTTTAAAACTTAGCACCGAAGGTGCGTATTATTAAACAGAGGGGCGCCTTTGGCTGTTCTTGCGCAACCAAAATGTTTATCGTGCGTGTCATTAGTGTAACTCCATCTTAATAGAGGGGATGCAAGAGGTGTGTTGGAGAATTTTCTGCTCACAACGGATTTGGGGAAACCCCGTGTTCATGGCTTTGAAGCAATAATAAGTGCCTCAATCAGCTGCGTGGGCTGTTATTTTAAGTGGATAGCCATTTTTATTTATTTATATTAAAAAACAATCTGTTATTTAATAAACCCATTACCCAATCTTTGCCCCAGTTGGAGCGATGCTGTCTTTTGTGTCAAAGAACCCATTACTTCCCCAAAATCCGTTACAATCAGAATTTTTTCTTGATCCAAATCTGTCTGAGCGATCTTATGATGCAAACCATATCAAGCCAAGCGAAATTCTTGCCATTCTAGTAAATCGCTCCGATTTCTGGGGTTTCAAAGTGGGGTGAAAATTTCTTCGCCGTATCACCTCAAATTTAATACCCCAGTTTCAAAGCCAAGCAAGAGATGAAACAGTTTGATCACAGCACTGAATTCCTGAATATCCATTTTTTCGCCTTTTCCCAAAATTTCGCACTGTACGGTTAACTGGCTTTAATAATACGCTACGCACCTTCGGTGCTAAGTTTTAAAGCACCGAAGGTGCGAAATTAATATAGCCAGTGTAACTACCTGGAACTATCGTGCGTGCCATTAGCTTCTAAACCAACGACTTACCTAAAATTATTCGTAACTACTCAGCACCGAAGTGTGCGAATTGTTATAGCCTGGGGCTTTGCGGCAGGTGCAGGTGTTTATGATGTGAGAGCCCTTTCTGGGCGCATTAAAATATTCTGGTGAAAAGGGCGCTGCCCTGGGCTTTAATAAAGCGCCCTTTCAGGGCTGAGTAGTTACAATTATTCTTTTATTCGATGATTCAATTTTTGTAAACCGTTTATTTAAAAAGCAAATATTCTTTTTGTGCCTAAAAACTAATTTTATTAAAAATCAATGAGTTGCATTTGTAAACACTCAAATTTGATTGCCGTAAAGCCAAATAACATCACAAACTTATTAAAAAAGCCCCAAGCCTGTGAAGCTTTGAGGCTTTGGTGGGTAACTAAAGATTTCAAGAGTATGGAAAGCAGATGAGTACCCACATCCACTTTTGCCAAACTAAAGTTTGGACTCCTAAACAACTAAACCATAAATATTTGCCGAAATGCTCGAAATAGCAACATTGTTGAAGGCTGGCATTAATGTTAAGATAAAAAATAACGGGAGATGCAGCTTATTTCTCACAACTCATAGCATCTATTTTTCAGGATACTGATGAATCTGAAACGCCAGGATGAATGATGAATGGTGAATGATGAATGGTGAATGATGAATGGTGAATGATGAATGGTGAATGATGAATGATGAATGGTGAATGATGAATGGTGAATGATGAACGGATAATTAGATTTCGTGAATGATCATTGCCGTTAAAGTTAAGGTTGTCAAAAAAAATCCATCCTAAACCTTTTATTTTAATTAAAAATCAGTCATTTACAATAATTCCGAACACCTATGGGATAGCATCCGTAAAATAAATAAATGTACAGGGCTACCTTAAACATTGGTATGTCCAAAGATTTGATAGGCCTGCCATCGTGATGAAATGAATTGAGAATGTAGTACGAAATGCCCGTTTTTATAAAATCAAGCGAAAGGATGAACTATGGTGAAAAATATATGGAAGCCATTAACTTTGTTAGTTAGCCTTTCTTGTGTGAGTTGTGGAACGACACAGGAAATCGAGTTTGAAAAGGAGAAACTGGAGTTTGAAAAGGAGAAACTGGAGTTTGAAAAGGAGAAACTGGCGTTAAAACAACAGAAGCAAAAATATGAAAACAGACAACTAGAAATGACGCAAGAACGGAAAGAGGACGAGGGGATGTGCGGCACTTTATATAACATTTTGGAAGGATGTTACAAACAAGGAAAAGGGCAGACAGTTGAAATCTGCGCTGATTTGACGCTGGGACTCGCAGAAAAACTGGCCCCTGATTTTAGAAATAATCCTGAAACGCTTGCTTCTTTTAGTTTGATGTGCGGTAAGGCCTGTGCTTACGCAAGTCAGGGTGAAGTGTTTCCGTCCTTTTCAACATTTCAAAGAGGTGTTTGTCCTTAAGCGTCGGGATAATCAAAAAACCAACGCCAGAACCCATAAAGTGTTAAAGAAATCCTATTAACTGTCCATCCAGAAATGCCAATTTCTAACGGGATTAATGAAGAGTAAAGCTCACGAAATATTTTTTATCAATATGTTATATCCAAGAAATCAGGGAAATTATTGCACTTCGAGATCAAGCGTACCAGCTTGAAAGGGCGATGGCGTTATTAGATGCAGAGGCAAAGCATTCCCTAGATTTTACCTTATGCAAAACCTTCAAGGTTTCCAAAACCTTGAAGGTTTCTAATTGAAATTCTCTTATCTGAAAAACTATAAGTCAGCAAGTAAAAATAAATGCCAGAAACGTGAGTTCGGCTTTAAATATCAAGTCGTTACAAAAATAACTCAATATATCAATATGTTGTAAAGAGACTCTATGTTATCAATGAGTTAAAAAAACACTGAATGATATTGCCTTTGCATTCTGATAAATATTATGTTGAAAGAACATTATTGTAATGATATTTTTATGGCTTTATATGTTAAAAGTATTTATAAATCAATTGAAGACATATAAATAGATGATTTATCTCATCAATTTTGTAAGTTATTGAAAATTAAAGTCGAACTCACGTTATAATGTCAGTCATGCTTGAAGAGTAATAAATTGGATGTTATTTTTATTTAATGCTTCTCAACCCCAAAGGGGTTGAATGTGAATAGCCCCAGGTGTCAACCTGGGGTTTTGCAAGAAGCTCAAAGTAAGTGTTTGTTGGAAAATCTATGGTGTGCAAATACCATAAATTTTATAACTTATGGTTTTCTCATATTAGCAAAATTCATTTATTTAATTTGCGACTTTATGTCGGTTAAATTAATAAGTGACATTAGACTTTGAAGTTTTGATTGTTAAATTGATTGGAAAGTCGTTGACAAAATGATGACGGTATGACAGAGTATGACTTTTTTTCACACGAGAAACTTGCAAAACGCCAAAAATGGGTAGTCTTGTATAAGTAGTGATGGTGTTCAAACAGATACTATCCTTGATACATGATAGCATCGGTAAAATCACTGCTATGTATGGGGCTATCCAAAAATGAACTTTGAGAATTGGGAATTGGGAACTACGCAAAAGTAGGGCAAAACCTTCAAGGTTTCCGAAACCTTGAAGGTTTCTAACTGAACAACTGGGGCAAAGATTGGGAATTGGGAATTGGAATCTAAAAATATTATTGTATTGAAAAACAATAAGTTATTGATTACCATTCCCCATTTTCCATGAACCATTTACCATGAACCATTTAAAATGAGTTTTGCAAGAGGCTCACACTTATATTTTATTAACCACAATTTGGAGAACTAATGAAGCTATTGAATTGGCGTAAAATGATTATTCTGTCCGCGGGATTGGCCTTTACAGCCAATACTTGGGCGGTGGACAATATTCCAGACAAGCCGGCCGACTACCAGAAACTGGAGACGGCAAATCTGGCCCAACTGACAACCCTTCACAAAAAGATGGGATTTGTTTTAAGCCATAATTATTATGACTTTCCTGAAATTGCTTCTTTGGTAGAAAAGGCTATTAACGAGTTTAATGTTGCCAAAAAGGCCGAAAATCAAGCAAAAGCGGCCGCTGAAAAAGGGGAGTGGCAAAAGGCGATTTCGGCAGCATTGACATCGCAAAATGCTCTGGATAAAGCGGCTTCTATTGGAAAACCAGCCAAAACTGCCCTTGCTGAGCAGGGGGCTAAACAGGTGATTGATGGCGTTGTGAGCGACACGCCTGATGATGAAATGGTTGCTGAAGGGGCAAAGCTTTACACGAACAAAGGCTGCATTGCTTGCCACGGCAAGGATGGCAAAGTGCCAGTTATGCAAAACTATCCCAAATTGGCTGGACAAAACCTTGACTACACCGTCGCTCAGATGTCCGACATCAAAAGCGGGGCGCGTCACAATGGGCAGAGTGTGGTTATGAAAGGCATCATGCACACGGTTAGTGATGAAGAGATGTCAACCATTTCTGACTGGTTGGCATCTTTGGATATGGGTATAAAGAGTGAAGCTTCAATGGATAGTGAAGGCGCAAAGCTCTATCAGAGTAAAATGTGTAATACCTGTCACGGCCAAGATGCCAAAACTCCTCTGCCAAACTATCCCAAGATAGCGGGGCAAAACCAAGCGTATGCTGTTGCTCAGATGACCGACATCAAGAGCGGTGCGCGTGATAATGGTATGACGGGAGCCATGAAAGGGATTATGACCATGGTGAATGAGGAAGAAATTGAAGCCATTGCCCAGTGGTTAGCTTCTTTGAGTGAGCCTGCCAAAGAGGTGGATGTAACTGTCACCACCGAGCCTTCGAGTGTTGAGGAAGACGCGGCCGTCACCACTGAGCCAGAAAGCATTTCGGCAGCATTGACATCGCAAAATGCTCTGGATAAAGCAGCCAAAACGGCCCTTGCTGAGCAGGATGCTAAACAGGTGATTGAAGGCGTTGTGAGCGACACGCATGATGAAGAAATGGTTGCGGATGGCGCAACGCTTTATTCAAACAAAGGCTGCATTGCTTGCCATGGTCCAGATGGCAAAATGCCTCTGAAACCCAACTATCCCAAGCTCGCGGGACAAGACTCTGCGTATGCCACCGCTCAGATGAAAGATATCAAGAGTGAGCAGCGTGACAATGGTGAAAGTGTGGCCATGAAAGGCATGATGCACCTTGTGAGTGACCAATACATGGAGGTGATTGCTGGATGGCTGGCATCTTTGGACATGGGTATAAAGAGTGAAGCCTCAATGGATAGTGAAGGCGCAAAGCTCTATCAGAGTAAAATGTGTAGTACCTGTCACGGCCAAGATGCCCAAACCCCTCTGCCAAACTATCCCAAGATAGCGGGGCAAACCCAAGCGTATCTCATCACTCAGATGACCGACATCAAGAGCGGTGTGCGTGATAATGGTATGACGGGAGCCATGAAAGGGTTTATGACCATGGTGAATGAGGAAGAAATTGAAGCCATTGCCCAGTGGTTAGCTTCTTTGAGTGAGCCTGCCAAAGAGGTGGATACTTCAAAAGAGGTAACTGTCACCACCGAGCCAGACTTGAAACCCGAACCTGTGATAAGCGAGACTCAAGGCGAAGAAATGGCCGAGATCGCCGAAGGGGCACAGATCTACACGAACAAAGGTTGTATTACTTGTCACGGCAAGGATGGCAAAGCACCTATTTTGCCAAATTATCCAAAATTGGCTGGACAAAACCTTGACTATACCGTCGCTCAGATGTCCGACATCAAAAGCGGTGCGCGTCACAATGGGCTGAGTGTGGTTATGAAAGGCATCATGCACACGGTTAGTGACGATGAAATGTCAAGCATTGCTGACTGGTTGGCTTCTTTGCCTAGCGAAGGCGGTATGGCGAGTGATGCTACGTTGGTGGCCAAAGGAGCTGAACTCTACAAAAGTAAAATATGTCATACTTGTCACGGCGCAGATGCCCAAACACCGATTGCGCCAAGTTATCCCAAGCTTTCGGGGCAGAACCCTGCGTATGCCGTTGCTCAGATGACCGACATCAAGAGCGGTGCGCGTGAGAATGTTCAGACAGCAGGCATGAAAGGGATTATGGGCATGGTGAATGAGGATGATATGAAAGCCATTGCTCAATGGTTAGCTTCCACTCCTTGAGTGGCAACGCTAAGCGAGTCTCTCAGTTTTGAACCTATTTTATACCTATAGTATGTTAGAGTCGGCCAGATTTTGGGCTCCTAAATTTGGCCGACTCCTATTTTATGGAAAACGACAAAAACACTGTAGGGACAAGTTTTATTAATCATCTTGGTATACACACAGAGGGCACTTCGTTCCCCAGAGTTACACCGAGTTAAATTTAAGTTTAAGTTTTTACTTCAATAGAAAAATCAAAAAAGCTCAATTAATTTAATTTATGACGGCGGTAAGTATGGTTATTGCTATCAAAACGTTAGCTCGCCGGTTACAAACCTCCTTTCGGTGCATTCCAATTTTCACGGACAGACAGTTAAGTACAACGGATACGCGAAATAAACGGATAAAAAATCGATGGATAAAAACCAAGTTCACCCTGAGGTTTTTTGATTCATCGAGCTTCGACAGGCTCAGCTACCGAATATCGATATTGAACTTAGAAAAGTTGTAGCTATTTATCTATCAGTGCGAAGTTGTATGACGATAATAAATGGAGGATAGGCTAATGGCACGCACGATAGAAATTTTGGTTGTGTAAGTGAGCCAGGTAGTTACACTGGCTATATTAATTTTGCACCTTGGGTGCTTTAAAACCAGCACCGAAGGTGCGTATTATTAAAGCCATGGGCAACGCCCTTGGAACTTAATAGACTTGTCCGTAAATAAATTTTAGCCCAATAAAAACAATTAGTTAGGCACACAAAAGCCGTGCGCGCCATTAGAGGATAGCCTTATCCGTTTATTTCGCGTATCCGTTGTACTAATATATGATTGATAAATGGCCTGTTTTTGAGAATACGCCCTTCCTTTCCCCTTTCACCGATACAACCACACTCGCATCTGCGAAATCAATTTCTCCATTTCTCCGTATCCACGAGTTTAGACAATTAATCATTCGCACCCGCTTCAATACATTTAGCTTTGTCGCCCTTCATGGCTTTTGCCGTCAGGGCGATCTTTATACATACAGAGGACACCGAGTTACACAGAGTTTTTTCATAAAAAATTCTCTGCATTTAAAGTTATTTTCTCGATAAGCGAGCGTGAGAATTTGAAAAGCCCCCAAAACTTTAGACAGCTATAGATGTTCATATAATTAATTTCACAAGTCAAAATTAACGGATACTATCCCTAAGAAGGGATAGCATCCGTTTCGTTATTTTTTCTGAAAAACTATAGCACTTTTCGTATGACTTATAACATTGATAAATTGTTAGACAAATTGGCTGTTGTTGAGGCTAATTTGCCAAGTACACGTCTGCTTGCGCCCTGTGTGCAAGGGGGACGGGTGCGGGTAAAAATTGCGGGTTTGGTGTATACGTTTATCCCCCGTCCTAATAATTTTACCGGTTGGGGCATTTTTCAGCCCATAGATGAAAAACACGCCCGGTTAGTTGAACCAGCCAGTTTGCCGCAAATTGCCGAGTATTTGCAACGGTTGCCTACGTTGCGCTTGTACTTGGTGGAAAAGCTTAAAGCGCAAACATGGTTTGGCTTTCCCGTTAATACTGCCGATGCTATGCAACGATTTAAAATTCATTCAGTCGTGCCTATTCATTTAGTCAGTGAGGGCGATATTTTTGAAACGGTGATAGTGCGAACTGATGGCAAAACGTGGTGGTTTGATAGTTTGGATCGCCGTGCTGATCTTATATTAGTACAAAAGTTAAAAGAGGCGTTGATCGCTGTAACGATGCCTGATGATTTGAAAATCTCTAAGCTAACCCCTGAATTACGCGCAGCCTACCAATTAGCAAGCCAACAAGCGGCTGGCTTTGAGTCATACTTTCAAAAACAGCAGAGCGATACTCAAGTGCTTTGTTCAAATCAGTATGCAGAGCGGCGACTCCGTAGTGCCTTAACAATGGGCGGCGGTGAATTACGGGCTTTTCAAGATCGGGGCGATTATTGGCTGGTAGAGTGGACGACAAATACTCAAGAAAATCACACTTCAGCGATTGCGAAAAGAGATTTGACGGTGATCAGTGCCGGGATTTGTTTGGATGAGCGGGATAGAGATTTTGATTTGCAATCTTTAGTGGGTGTGATTGAAGGAAAAGGATGGGATGATTATTGAGTCAGAAGTACAACTTCTTTCTAAAAAAAACGCTGGGAACCTGTGGTAAAGTGTTGGACAGTTAGCATATTCGCGAAATAAGAATAAAGCCACGGCCGTCATTCTAAAAAAGTCAATTTAGTTTATTCGCGAAACCCGAATAAAGCCACGGCCGTCATTCTAAAAAAGTCAATTTAGTTTATTCGCGAAACAAGAATAAAGCCACGGCCGTCATTTTAAAAAAGTCAATTTAGTTTATTCTCGAAACAAGAATAAAGCCAAGGCCGTCATTCTAAGAGAGTAAGTTTAGTAAGTACCAAAGCACAAGTTTTCAGGTATTTTGTAGGGTGGGTAACGTCTTTTTGTTGCCCACCATCTCGGTGGGCAAAAAAAGGACTTTGCCGGCCCCTACAAAAATTCATAATAAATATACGAAAATTTATGCTTCAGTACTTACAACAGATTATAGTGTTTCCCGATTGCATGAAATACAAAATAACAATAAAATTTGAAAGGTTTTAAAGCCCAAAGGGGCAAAAAAAATTAATTAATTAAATAATTAATTAATTAAATTAATATAGCCAGGGGCAACGCCCCTTTCACTCAAATTGTATTTTACGCAATCGGGAAATGCTATCGCTTCATTCCCGGATTGATAATCCAATCAAATCTAACGGTGATTAAATTGATGAATACTGCAATTAATCAATACCTTAACCAAATTCAAACTAATCTTAACACCGGTGTTGCTAAAGAACATAGCCACCGTGCCGCTCTGCAAAACTTATTGATATCGAAGCAGTCAACCATCAATGTCGTTAATGAGCCAAAACGGATTGAGTGTGGCTCGCCAGATTT